>Ga0182018_10000526_pt1 | contig 49573 bp, 40 predicted proteins | sample 812P2MmetaG_FD_120490 | JGI IMG/M metagenome (GOLD analysis project Ga0182018, IMG submission 120490) | Permafrost microbial communities from Stordalen Mire, Sweden - 812P2M metaG | ecosystem: Environmental > Terrestrial > Soil > Wetlands > Permafrost | place: Sweden: Stordalen | collected... | reverse complement strand
TCATCCATAACCGAACACTCCTTCCACGGCATCACTTCCTCCCTTAAAAAGGGAAAAAGTGTAACCTATGTGTCCGGTACGATCTGTTACCTATGTGTCGGGTCGCTCATCATCATAGAGTTACGGGCAATTGGGCACTTGCAGCAACTGTCCAAAACTGTCCAATAAGGGGAACTGCCACACAGTTCCCCTTATTTATTGAATGGAGACCTGCTGAGTGGCAGACCTTCTCAACAGGCGTTGCACGATTGGCCGATTGGCTTTGCGTTTTGCCAAGGCCGAGGCATTTCCATACTGGTCCATCGTGGTGGAGACATGCGCGTGTCGCATGAGTTTCTGCTGCACGCCTACGGGTGCTCCGGTCTCCAAAATGCAAAAATCACGCGGGAATGCAACCACCAGCGAGTTTAGAAGTTATGGTAATTTGTACGCTATCGTCAATAGGAGATACTCAAAACAGCAGACTAACGACACCGCCCGTGCTTACAGATTGACAGCCGAAACTTTCAACGCGAATATGTATAGCGCAAGAGTCTTACGATCATTGCGGCTCGCGAAGATGCCGTTTTTCCGGGAGGCACCCGATGCAATTCCCGATGCAATTGAAGAGGACCTTGCTTCAAGGGCGAGGCTCGCAGCTCTTTCGTTTTCTGTCTGCAATCTTTCTTCTGTCGGGTCTTTACCTTCCCCAACAGATCTGGGGTCAGGCAGTTTCCTCAACTCTGCCGCTCTCGCCCTCCGACTGGACTTTGGCTTACAGCGGCCAGGATGCTTCGCTCTCTTCGGTCACCTATGGCGGTCAGCCCGCCCTGGAATGGCAGGTAAGTTCCCCCCTCGGCCATTCGGACTGGGTCTATGACACGCTGCCGCTGCCCACGGACGAGATGTATACGTTCTCGGTCGAATTGGCCGGCACCGGCACCGCCGCGCTCAACATCTGGAACGGGGAGGAGAACGTCACGACCCAGTCCATCCAGCTGTCATCGACGTTCCAGACGCTCAGCGAGACCGTCGCTGTCCTTTCCCCCGACCCGCAGTTCCAAATCCTCGAGCCGGATAGCACCACATCGGCCGTAAATGTTTATTTCACTAACCCGACCGTAACTCTTGTGGGCCCGGCGAGCGGTCTCCCGCTGTGGCAAATTGCGTACGGGGGGCAGGACTCCACCCTGACCTCGACGGACTACGATGGTGCGCCGGCGTTTGAATGGCAGGTGAGCTCAGCGCTCGGCCATTCCGACTGGGTCTACTCGTACCCACCGTTTGTAGCCGGGAACACCTACCAGGTCTCGGCGGAGGTGGCCGGGAGTGGGACCGTAGAGATCAATGTATGGGACGGGAACGAAAATGTCTCCGGGCCGCAAATTACATTGACCCCGAATTTCCAGACGATCACCGAAACAGTGCTGGTGCTTGCGCCGAACAGTGTCGTGGTCTCGCCTAGCACCCCAGAGTTCCAGCTGGTGGACCCCGACAACAACGGCTCGTCTGCGCTCACGCTGTACTTCAAGGGCGTGACGTGGAAGCAGGTGGTACCGGCCCCGAAGCCCCCCACGGGCGTGTCGACCCAGTTGCTGCGGGGCGACAGCGTAAGGGTCGACTGGAGCGCTCCCGCCCAGTGCAGCGGCACCGGGCTACCGACCATCACCGGCTACGACGTTTATGTCACCGCTCAACCCTTCGCTGAGGACTATTCGAGCCCGAGCGCAAGGGTCTCTGGGTGCGGCAGCGGGGCTACGAGCGCCACAGTCCAAGTCCCGGGCGGCGGAGCTGGCGGCGCCAGGGTCTTCTACGCCACAGTCGTGGCGACGAGCGCCGAGGGTAACTCCTCCCCCAGCCCGCAGGTCTCCACCGTTCAGCTCACCGGCTATGACGGAGAAGCCCAGGCTGCAGTGCAGGAGCTGCAGACTTACTATGACTCTTCGACCGGGCTGTTCAACACGACCGGCTGGTGGAACTCCGCCAACGCCCTCGACGCGATCATCGACTACATGGAGCGCACGGGTTCGCGGACGTACATGAGCGACGTTTCCAACACTTTCGCGAAGGCCGTCGACGAGGCGCCGCCGCCGACCCCGGGCAATTTCATCGACACCGCCTACGACGACACCCAGTGGTGGGCGCTTACCTGGCTCAACGCTTACGAACTGACGGGCAACCCCGCCTACCTACAGATTGTGGAAAAGATGTACTCGTACGTGACCACGGCCTGGACGCCTTCCCAGTGCGGCGGCGGGCTCATATGGCAGACCACGGACGCCTACACTAACTCCGTTACGAACGAACTCTTCCTGGAGTTGTCCGCCCGCCTCTACCTGGTAACCCACCAGGCGTCGTACCTGCAGTGGGCGCAGAAAGAGTTGTCCTGGTTCAACGCCAGCGGGCTCATCAACTCGTCGTACCTCATCAACGACGGCCTCACCACGTCGTGCCAGAACAATGGCGCGACGACCTGGACCTATAACCAGGGCGTCATCCTCGGCGGGCTCGCCGCGCTGTACCAGGCGACCAATGACCAGGCTTATCTCACGGAGGCAGAGCAAATCGCGAATGCCGCCATCAGCACCCTGGTCAGCTCGAACGGCATCCTGACGGAGCCCTGCACGGGATCGACTTGCCCAACCCAGAACCCCGACCAAACCCAGTTCAAGGGCATTTTCATCCGTAACCTGGACGCTCTTTACCAGGTGACAGGCGACCAGGCTTACTTGGCGTTCATAGACCGGAACGCGTCTTCGATCTGGGAGAACGACCGCAACATCTACGACCAGATCGGCTTCGACTGGTCCGGGCCGATCAGTGCGCCGGACCAGTCGTTCAATGCCTCCACGTTGAGCTCGGGACTCGACGCTCTAAACGCCGCCGCCCATGTTCGGTACCGGCAGCATCCGCGCGGAAATTTATTCGAAGGCCTTCAGTGAGCCGTTAAGTCAAATACTTCAATGCAACATCGTGTCGGAAAGGGCCCCTCGAAATCGAGGGACCCTTTTGCAAATAAATTTCCTAGAATCTTGGTGCCGGGAGGGGGGATCGAACCCCCACGAGAGGTTGTCTCGGCGGATTTTGAGTCCAAATTTTGACGAGACGCAGGATGTCATGCTTCACTTCGAACAGTAAAGCGTCGATCGATTTGGCTCGGCTCTCGAGCGAGTAAGTGACGCGCCGATTTGCTGATTCGACCTCGGCCAGCACTCCGTTGCGACTGTCGCAGAGCCTTGCGAGCGCCCTCGCAAGATCCGCTTCGGCTTTCGCTATCGTTGCACTGCTCGCCTGAAGTGCTTCCGCGGTCTTCGGGAGACCCGATCGCAGGAAATGCTGACGGATACTCTCACCCAGAAGCTCGGCGAGGTTTCGAGGATTCAGGACGTCTTCAATTTCATCGGGGAGAGTGGTGATGCGCGCCTCGAGCCCATGTAGATATTCGACCATCTTCTTCTGAGTCTCGTTCGAGCACTGCTCGAATCTGGCGAGCACTTCCTGAAACAGGATTCGCTCCTCCGCGATTTCTTTCGGAGTATGACGCGTAAGCAGGGCCAGGATGCCATCGCTTCCAAGATGCGCAGCATCTCGTCGTCGGGGCTAAGGGTCCGAGTATGGGCGAGCACGCGGTAGTAGGAAGCCTGCAGTTCTTTCGGTACCAGCCGGGCGAGAGAGTCGAACAACGCCGGCTCTCCCGGATTGGCAACGAAGGAGGGTCTACTATTTGCGGTACTCATGGGAGGAAGGCCTCCCGAGCACGGTCGAACTCTGCGAACAGTCGCCGCCGATAGCTTTGAGCACGCATGACGAGGGACGCGCGCTTGAGCTCGTCCACACGTACTTTGCGGTCGGCGACCTGCCCGAGTTGCACGCCATGCTGGCGAATGGGATTTTCTAGCTCCGCCAACCGGAACTCCATCTGGAGGACTTCGGGCGAGAAGATTTCGCGGAAGCGGAGGGCCTGCTCAGTCAATTTCCAGTAAGTGAAGTCGGCGAGGGCGCTGGTCGCATTCTCGACCACCACGTAGTGAACCCGATCCTGTAAACGACTCGCCCAGGCTAGGAGACTCTCAACGCTGGCCGGGTCGGGAGTGACCACACCCACGGCGGTGAATGACACGCCGGTTGCCGCGACATCTTCATGCATCGAGTCGAACCAGTCAGCCGCAACCTGGCCGGCACCCGCTCCCATATCGGCCAGAATGATCGGCGTCCCACCGTCGAGATGATCGACAAAGGCATCGAGCCCCGCAGAGGTATGAATATTGACTTTCGTCACAGTGCCGTTGTCCCCATTAAGTCCCCAATACTCGGTTTCCAGCCGTTCCCAGGGGTATCTCAGGGTTTCCACTCGTGCCCTGTTGTCCGATACTTACCGAAATCTCAGGTCGCTCATAACCCAAAGGTCGGTGGTTCAAATCCACCCCCCGCTCCGATAGGAGGCTAGAGTGTTGTGGGTAATTTGCTCGGCTTCCTGTTCCTGTTTCTGATCGAGAAGGAACCGGTCCAGGAGGCCGCAGAAGAGAACCGGATCTCGACGTGTAATGCCGTCGTTGATCATTAGCCGCATGCCCTCTGCCGCTTTCAAAGCATGAGCCTCTGTCTTGTACTGTTCTATCGTTCCGACAGTGAATCCCCTTCTCGTCCTGCGTCCATCCGAAGTCGGTTCCCACCAACGATAGAGCCATACGTCCGGTCCAGTTACGCGTTTGTTAATTTCGACACTACCGTACTGATACCGCGTTCGCTTAGCCAATGTAATCTCCTTGGGGTTGGCGACGCGGGTGGCTGCCTGAGATTACCTGAGAACGAAGCCACTAGCCCAGCGGCTACTACGGAGTTGATGATTTTCTACCAGGTCTGCTGGCGAACTATGAGATGACACAACGGTCGAACCCGGCGCTCTCGAAACCTGTAAACAGGAAAAGCCTTCCAAGGCTGCATTACTAGAATAGGACGAGCGCGCAGCGCATTCCATCAAGGCCAGGAGCTTGTGCTCCAACAAAGGCCGAATACATTTGCGCAGACCAACCTGTCACTGTCATTTTTCGCTTGCGACAAAGCGGCGGACCATACATTCTTGTTTGCCGATTCGCCGGATACAAACTCGCCGAGCCATTTTGAACTTCCCCGCTGAAGTAAGCGTGCTGAGCATCGGCGGGGAATAAGGTCTCTGTCAGGTTCGTGTCGATATCACTCAACCTTTGCGGCTACTCGGCGGTTGTTGGATCGATGACTGATTTGACTTCCGAGACACGGTTCGCTGGGAAGCCTCCTTGTTGAGCGTGTTCTCGAACCATCTTTTCGTCCGGGGCTATATAGACGCAATAGATCTTGTCTGCTGTTACGTAGCTGTGCAACCACTGGATCGTCGGTCCGAGTTTATTGAGAACATTGCAGGATTTCTGCGATATGGTCTGGACCTGGTCCTGCGTCGCATTTCCAATTCCCGGAACGTCGCGCTCGATGACGTATTTCGGCATGTCTTTATCCCTGTCCTTTCTTGGTTGTTTGATCCGTTGCGAGCAAATGGACGGAGGCCAACGCCTTCTCTTGTTGGCGGCGCGCGGCCTCCCCATCTGTTATTCCATTGGCCATTACTCGCCGCTGCAAGTTACCTTATTGTTCCAGTCCACATAGGCACCTTGAGGGTTTTCCCTCCAGGACCAGACGTGCAGTTCAAAGAACGCAGGTATGTTGAAGCGGTTTGGGCTGTCCACGAATTGGAAGACTTGACCATCCAGCACTGGAGGATTGTTGTTGTTATTCTGCAGCCAGGCGTCCGCGAAGACTATGAACTCGACGCCCACCAGCCGCATGCCGCCGTTCGATGGCTCGTAGATCAGCGCTTGCGGGTGTGAGGCATCAATGGTGCCCGCGCTGAGCAGCGTGCCGTTGACGTAGTGCACGCCCATGGCACCGTGGTCCTGACCGGTAACGCAGCCGAGGAAAGGCGCGTAGCCGGCCGCAGTGGCGGCGTTGACATCGATGTACTGCTGCGTGGCGGCGCGGACGAGTTGAACGAGATTGGACGAACGGGAGGAGCTCGACATGGAATCGTGTTGCATTTCATGCTGCGCCAAGGCAAAGGACGAGAGTGCCAGGACGGCAACAAACAGCACATAAGCATGCGGCAAGATAAACCCTTTGGTTTTCATTTAGTTCTCCTTTTCTGAGTGCACATCGAAGATCCTCCCACTGGGAACTTCTTGTGCTCTATCTCTAACAGCGCAATGGCGGGGCAAATCTGATCATTCCTCGTCGAAGTTTTCTTCTGCCCGAAGATTTCCGCGAGCGGGCAATTCCCTGACAACACAATTCCCTCAATTCCCTAACAGCGGTTGACATTGGGAGCCGGGATGGCTACCCTAGCGCGGAAATGCTTGGTCTGGGGGCGTCTTCGTGGGGCGACGGTCTAGTGAGGAGATTACGCGGCTTTTGCGTGGTTGGCACGGCGGCGATCGCGAGGGCCTCGATGCCTTGCTCCCCGTGGTTTACAAGGAATTACGTCGGATCGCACACTTTCAACTGCGTAAAGAACGCGAAGACCATAGCCTGCAAAGCGCGGACCTGGTAAACGAGGCGTATCTACGCCTAGTTCGGATGAATCCTCCGCAGTGGGAAAGCCGCACTCATTTTTTTGCCATCGCTGCGCAGCTGATACGGCAAATTCTGGTCGACTACGCCCGGCGCCACGGTGCCTGGAAGCGGGGCGCAGGCCAGGGTACACTGCCCTTGGAAGACGCATCCCAGCTCTTGCGTGGTAAAGACGTTGACGTGGTGCTGCTCGACGACGCTCTGAAAGCTCTGGCCGAACTGGATCCACGGAAAGCGAAAGTGGTCGAGCTGCGTTTTTTCGGAGGATTGACCTTCGCGGAGACGGCCGAGGTACTCGACGTGTCCCCGGTTACCGTATCTCGCGACTGGAGCACCGCGCGAGCATGGCTCCATCGTGAAATGAATCGCGGATCGTAATGGATGCTGAACGCTGGAAACGTGTAGACGATTTGTTGCAGGCGGCACTGCGTTTGCCAGCCGAACAGCAAGAAGCTTTCTTGCGCCAGGCTTGCGCTGGCGACAATCTGCTGGCCCAAGAAGTGAAGTCTCTGCTGCTTTCTCACGGAGAATTGGGCGATTTCCTGGAAAAACCCGCGCTAGAGGGTGGTACAAAGAACGTCACACGGAAGGAAGCGCCCGGAGACCGCGCCCTCGTCGGCCAAACAGTTGCACACTACGAGGTTCTTCGTCGACTGGGCAGCGGCGGCATGGGCGTGGTATACGAAGCGAAAGACATACGCTTGGGACGCCGGGTCGCTTTGAAATTCCTGCCAGAGAAGCTGATAGGTGACGAGAGAGCGCTCCGGCGGTTTGAGCGCGAAGCCCGCGCCGCCTCTTCCTTGAATCACCCCAACATCTGCACTATCTACGAAGTGGAGGAGCATGATCATCAGCCGGTGATCGTCATGGAGTTGCTGGAAGGGGTGAGCTTAAAACAGCGAATCCAGGAGGGGCCGATTTCAACCGACGAGCTCTTGGATTTTGGGATTCAGACATGCGACGCCCTTGCAGCGGCCCATGCCAAGGGCATTATCCACCGTGACATAAAACCGGGAAACCTGTTCATCGTTGGTCACAGGCAGATGAAGATCCTGGATTTCGGGTTGGCCAAGGTGTGCGGCCCTCAAGTCGCGGAAGACCAATCTGACGAGGATGCGCTTACCCTGGACGGCGTTATTCCGGGCACAACTTCTTATATGTCTCCGGAGCAGGTGCGTGGAGAAGAGATTGACGCGCGCAGCGATCTGTTCTCGTTGGGTGTAGTGCTTTACGAAATGGCCACGGGCCAGAAACCCTTCGTTGGCAAGAATCGTGTGCTGCTGATGGATGCGATTCTGAATGCGAAGCCGGCCCCCGCCAGCAAGGTAAATTCGTCGTTACCGGCCGCTCTTGAAACAATCATAGCAAGGACGCTGGAAAAAAAACGCGACAAGCGCTTCCAGCAGGCCGCCGATATTTGCTCGGACTTCAAGCAACTCAAGGCGGAAAAGGAAAAAGCTCCCTCGGCTGTTGGCAATGCCGCACCCGTAATGCCAACCTCCCGCCCGGCACGAAACATCTTCACCCGATATCTGGCGCGGGAACTCGCAGCCATACGCGACCGCTTCTGGGAGAAGCCAGTTAAGCAGGTGGAGACCCGCTCCGCGAATCTTCCTGTGCCGCGAACCGGATTCGTGGGTCGGGAGAAGGAGACAGCTGCCGTCAAAGAACTGCTGCTGCGTCAGAATGTGCGCCTGGTCACGGTCACGGGTCCGGGCGGGATCGGCAAAACGCGGCTTGCGGTGCAGGTGGCGAGCGGCCTGGGCGAGCGCTTTCCAGGCGGCGTTTATTTCGTTCCTCTTTCCTCCCTAAACGATCCGGGCTTGATCGCTTCAATGATCGTTCAAACGTTGGGAATCCGGGAGGCAGGAGGTCAGTCGGCTCTCGAAATACTCAAGAGAAATTTACAGGACTCATCGTGCCCCCCCATACTGCTCCTGCTGGATAATTTCGAGCACCTGGTTCAGGCGGCGCCTACCGTGGCCGATCTCCTGGCGAGTTGTCCCAATCTTAAAATCCTGGTAACCAGCCGGGCAGCGCTGCACGTGTACGGAGAGCATGAATGTCCCGTGCCGCCGCTGGCGCTGCCGGATTCCCGGTCCAAGCTCACAGTGGAGGTCCTGTCACGGTGCCCCGCAATCGCACTGTTTGTACAACGCGCCGTCGCCGCCAAGCCAGATTTTGAACTTAATCGAGAAAACGCACCCACCGTAGCCGAGATTTGCGCCCGGCTTGATGGTCTGCCTCTAGCGATTGAGCTCGCTGCCGCCCGGGTCAAAGTCCTTTCGCCCTCTTTGATGTTGACGCGCCTGGCAAGCCGGTTGCAGCTATTGACCGGAGGTTCGCGGGACCTGCCGCAGCGGCAACAGACGCTTCGTGCTGCCATCGATTGGAGCTACGACCTGCTGAGCGCTGCCGAGCAGAAGCTTTTTCGAAGACTATCGGTCTTCGTGGGCGGATGCAATCTGGAAGGGGTGGAAGCCGTTTGCGACACCAAAGCCGATCTCGATTTGGACCTGCTCGACGGTATGGCATCCATGGTGGACAAAAGCCTGGTGCAGCAAGTCGAGCCCGCGAATGGGGAATCGCGGTTCGTGATGCTGGACACGATTCGCGAGTACGCCCTGGAAAAGTTGGAGGCAAGCGGAGAGCAGTCCTTGACGAAACGCGCCCATGCCGCCTACTGCCTGGTACTAGCGGAGGAGGAGGCTACGGAAGAGTGCCGTGCGCAAGCAGTGGAATGGCAGGAACGCTTCGCGCTCGAGCACGACAATTTTCGTGCCGGCCTTGACTGGCTGACAGAAACCGGAGATGCGGAGTGGGGCCTGCGTCTCGGAACGGCGCTGTTTCGCTTTTGGGAGATTCGAGAGTATCTGGCCGAAGGCAGGGACAGATTGGGTAAGCTGCTGAAGCTTGCGGGATCGGCAGCTCCCACGAAGGCGCGGGCACGCGCGCTTTTTGCCGCTGGCGTGCTCGCCGGCGAGCAGGGAGATTACGCCTCTGCGGATGCGCTAATCGGCGAGAGTCAAGAAATTGCGCGTCAGCTGGGGGACAAAACCGGCGTCGCTGTCTGTCAAAACGCGCTGGCTGTTATGGCTTGCGATCGGGGGGATGTGCCAAAATCGCGCGCCCTGTTTGAAGAAAGCCTTTTGCTGTGGAGAGAATTGGGCGACCAGAAGGCCGTCGCCCGCGCTCTCAGTAACCTGGCCAATGTTCTCAAGGTACAGCGAGACTATGATCGCGCCCTCGCCTTGCACGTGGAGTGTCTTGCGATTTTCCAGGGACTAGGAGATCGGACAGGCGTCGCCTGGTCGCTAAACTACCAAGGTGATGTCGCGCGCGATCGTGGTGATACCGCCGCCGCGCGGATATTGTATGAACAAGGCCTGGGAATCTTTCGGGAACTCGGTGACCGCTGGGGCATTGCTGGAACCCTCGCTGATCTTGGGAGCTTGGCGAGAGAGCAGGGAAATTATTCCGCCGCGCACTCTCTGTACGCCGAAAGCATAAAACTTTTTCAGGAACTGGACCACAAACGCGGAATTGCGCGCCTGTTAGAGTGTTGCGCATGCTCAGCAGCTGCTCAACGCGAAGTTGAGCGCTCACTGAGGCTGGCGGGCGCCGCGGCTGCGTTGCGCCAGCATATTGGCGCTCCGCTCACGCCGGCGGAACAAGCCAAACTGGAAGCAAGTCTGCGCGCGGCACGGGAGGCGTTGACCGACACGGTAGGTACGAAGGCGTGGTTAGAAGGTTGGGCTTTGCCGGTCGAGAAAGCGATTGAAGAGGTGCTGATGCCCGAGACTTCATCTCCCTAGTGGTGGTGGGAAAGAGCTGGTGCTGCGCGAAAGTATTCGATCTGCGCTTACCCAGCCATTGTCGGGTCGAGAAGTCGCCGCACAGCAGAGATGCGGTTGGCAGGAATGCCTACGCGCTTGGCGTGTTCCTGGATGATAGCTTCGTCCGGGGCGAGGTAGACACAGTACACCTTGTCGCCGGTTACATAGCTATGGAGCCACTGGATCTCGGGCCCCAATCCTTTCAGAACCTGGACCGACTTTTGGGAGACTTCCCGTAATTGGGCTTCAGTTAGATTTCCGGCTCCTGGGATTTCCCGCTCGATGACGAATTTGGGCATGACCCCTCCGATGCCCACCGATGCTACCATCGAGATGGGGCGGCTTCAAGGCGGCATGGCCGGGAAGCCGTTTGGGTCAGATAGCAAGAATAAGGGAACGAGGTTGCCATGGATATTCGATCGCTTCAGAAGCCGCTGAAAGAGCAATACCGCAATGACCCCAAAGCGTCGAAAATCACAATCCGTGCGAAAGGCGGACAGACCGATGTTCCGGTGGCGTGCTCCGTCGATATCGGACGTGCCATCTACCAGGCCGAGGCGCACAGGGGAGTTGGAGGCGCCGGTGCCGCCGCCTGTTCCGGTGACCTTTTGCTTGGGGCTTTGGCAGCTTGCGCGCAGATCACCTGTCAGATGGTGGCCGCGGCAATGGGCATACCGACCGAACGCATTGAGGTAACGGTGGAGGGAGACTTGGATCTCCGAGGTACCCTCGGCATATCAAAAGACGTCCCGGTAGGCTTTGAGAGTATTCATCTTCATTTTGATGTTGCTGCGCCTAAGGCAACACCGGAACAACTGCGCGCATTGCAGGAGAAAACGGAACAGTATTGCGTCGTGATGCAGACCTTAATGCAGCCGCCGAGTCTGCAGACCAAGTGGGCCGGTCACGATTGAACACCGGTCGCGCTAAGCTTTCAGATGTCTCGACGAACGACAGTCATCATAATCAAGGCCTTGACCCAAAGCAACTGGGAGAGCGCTCGCAGCACGCCTTTCATCAATGAGGCTTGAAAACCCCGACCTACACACCAGCGGTCATATAGTTGGCAAAGCGGACGTGGTTCCCTCTAGCTCACTCTGGCGATTGTGCCCGGACCACGCGCAAACGGAAATTAATCCAGCCGGGACGAAAGCCGGTTTTGTGGTTTTTTCTTCAATCACGTGCCGGCCAAGCTGGACAGCCAATGAAGGAGAGGCGCAGTACATACATTTTTCAGGTGCCCTTGTAGTTGAGCACCGGTCGTAGCGTGCGGATAACCTTAACAAGTTTTCGCTGCGCCTTGAGGACCGCACGAATGTCCTTGTACGCAGAAGGTGCCTCGTCCCTGAGCTTACCTGTCAGCCGGGAGTCGTACCAGACCCCTCCATTTGACGCCGAAGTTCACGGTCGCTGAACTTGCTCCGCGCCGCACCCCGGCTCAAGGCTCTGCCCGCGCCGTGAGCGCTCGAACAAAGCGCCTCTTCGCACCCGCGTCCCTCCACATGGAAGCTGGGACTGCCCATCGACCCTGGCAGGACTCCGGGCTGTCCCTGTTGAGCAGACATTGCGCCCTTGCGATGCACCCACAACTCGCGCTCGCCATGACGCTCAAGCGCGACATGATTGTGATCGATGGCGATCATCGTCTCCGTGTCGGTCAGCACTGTGCGCAGCAAGTTCTCGCAGACGATTGTCACCGGAATCGATGAGAAAAATTACAAAGATCTCTCCTCGGAGCAGATCCGTAACCAATGGCAGACCGCCAGGAATGTGGCCGGCAGTAAGTTCATTTTGACGCCGGGATGCTCAGTCCCCAATGACAGCACCGACGAGGAACTGTCTCGACTTCCTCAGGTTGTCGGAGCGTGAGCACCGCGCAGCAATCAATGCGGCAGTTTCGGCCTCAAGAATCCCGTACAGCCAAGTTCCAGTCAGGGCGCTCACAATAGCGGGCCTCTCTGCTTACCTAAGTATTTAGCCGGCTTGAGTGCTCATTCGTAGTGATTTGGATCACAGATTATATACTAGTATGCAAGTAGCCTTAGTAGGGTTCACAAAAGGCATCTGCCTAATTCCGATCCTTGGAGGACAACTCGACCATGAAGATCGCAAATGACGTTACAGAACTGATCGGTAATACGCCGCTCGTGCGGCTGAACAAAGTAACCGAAGGCTGCGTCGCCCAGGTAGTGGCGAAACTGGAGAGCTCGAATCCTTGCGCCAGTGTCAAGGATCGCATTGGCGTCAGCATGATAACCGAGGCAGAACGAACCGGGAAAATTCAACCCGGCAAAACCGTGCTGATCGAGCCGACCAGCGGCAACACGGGCATCGGACTGGCTTTCGTCGCAGCTGTAAAAGGATACAAACTCATTTTGACGATGCCCGAAACCATGAGTCTGGAGCGACGCGTCTTGCTGCTTGCCTTCGGCGCAGAAATTGTCCTCACGCCAGGTCCAAATGGTATGAAGGGCGCTGTCGCCAAAGCTGAGGAAATCCTCGCCAAAACCCCAAACGGTTTCATGCTGCAGCAGTTCGACAATCCGGACAACCCCAAGATTCACTTCGAGACGACCGGCCCCGAGATTTGGAATGACACGGAGGGGCGCGCCGACATCTTGATTTCTGGCATCGGCACCGGCGGAACCATCACCGGTGTCTGCCAATACATCAAACCCAAGAAGTCGTCATTTAAGGCCGTCGCCGTCGAACCGGCGGAGAGCCCGGTCCTCTCGGGAGGTAAGCCTGCGCCCCACAAGATACAGGGCATCGGCGCCGGGTTTGTCCCGAGTATTCTGCGCCGGGACTACATCGATGAGATTGTTACGGTAACAAACGACGAGGCAATCAACATGGCACGCCGACTCGCGAAGGAAGAGGGTCTCCTAGTGGGTATTTCGTCGGGAGCCGCCGTAGTTGCTGCTCTGAAAGTCGCAACCCGCAAAGAAAATGCGGGCAAGCTGATCGTCGTGGTCCTGCCGGATTTTGGAGAACGTTACCTGACAAGTATTCTTTTTGACGCACTCCGGAATCAGGCACTGCAGATTCCGACTTCGGCGCTCGCGGCATGACGCATGTTCCAGCACTAGATGTTGGGGAGAGCGCGCCGAAACGGGCTTCCGCATGGGAACCCAAATCACAACTTGCGATGTCCTCGACCCGCCTGCAGCCGCAGCAGTGCGGCGACCAGTGCGTCGATCTCTTCGCGCGTGTTGTAGAGCGCCAGTGACGGGCGGACGGTGCTCTCGACGCCCATGCGGCGCAGGATAGGCTGAGCGCAGTGGTGCCCGGCACGCACCGCGATACCTTCCTGACTCAGGGCGGCTCCTACGTCCTCTGTGCGGACGTCGTCGAGAACGAACGACAGCACACCCGCCTTCTCGCGCGCGGTCCCGATCAGCCGCAGACCAGGGACCGTTAGAAGTCCTTCGGTCACATAAATCAGCAATTCATGTTCGTAGGCCGAGATGCTTTCCATTCCGATCTGATCTACATAATCGAGGGCTGCACCCAGTCCGACGGCATCGGCAATGTTTCCCGTACCCGCCTCAAAGCGCCCCGGTGCTGTCTGGTAAGTAGTCTTCTCGAAGGTGACATCCACGATCATATTGCCGCCGCCGTGCCAGGGTGGCATCGTGTCGAGCAGATCCAACTTTCCGTAAACAGCGCCGATGCCGGTAGGAGCGAAGATCTTGTGGCCGGAGAAAACGTAGAAGTCGCAGTCGAGGGCCTGCACATCCACGCGCATGTGGGAGACGGCCTGCGCGCCATCGACTAGCACGCGCGCACCGTGACGGTGGGCCATTTCTACCATCTCGCGCGCTGCCGTGATCGTTCCGAGGGCGTTCGACACTTGGCTGAACGAAACAATCCGTGTGCGTGGGCCCAGCAGTTTCTCGTATTCTTCGAGGATCACTTCGCCGCGGTCGTTGACCGGCGCCACTCGCAAGCGGGCGCCCTTCTCTGAACACAGTTGCTGCCAGGGCACGATGTTGGCGTGGTGCTCAAGCCAGGTGATGACCACCTCGTCGTCCTTCTGGACGTTGCGGCGTCCCCACGCCTGGGCGACGAGATTGATGCCTTCAGTCGTACCGCGAACGAAGACGATCTCGCGAGTTGAAGAAGCATTTAGGAAGCGGCGCGTTTTTTCGCGAGCGCTCTCATAGGCGTCTGTAGCACGGGCGGCCAGAGTGTGGGCAGCGCGGTGAATGTTGGAGTTTTCGTGCTGGTAAAAATACGACAGACGGTCGATCACCGCGTTCGGTTTCTGCGTGGTAGCAGCGTTGTCGAGCCAGATCAACTGCCGGCCGTGGACCCGCTCTTGCAGGATCGGAAAATCCTGGCGAATCAATCGCGGGTCGAGCGGACGCTTGGCGACGCCAAGCTCCCCTGGGGCCAGATCGGGACGGAACTCGAACGATTCGACGCCCTTTGGCAAAGACGTGGACTGTTTCGGTGTTCCTTCCTCGTAGGAAGTATTGACGGGGACACTGGGAAGCGCGGGCCGAGGAACGCCAGGGGGCGTCGCAGTTGCGGATGCACCAGGGAGCGCAGCAGACAGCGCGCGAAGATCGGTTTCAGTTGGAGGCCTCGTCGGCACTGACGAAGGCAGAACTGGAGCGCCTGGGGGAGACTGCGCGCCGGGCACGCCAGGGAAAGAAAACATCTCAGTGACGGGCGGAAATGCTGGCACGGCCTTTCCATACACCGCCCGTCCCGCGTCCGTCGAATCAGCAGTGTTTTCCGCAAGCACAGGCGATTGAACGGCATTGGGGATCGCGGGAATCGACTGAGGAGCATTGGCCGAAGGCGGCGTGTCAAGCGAGGTAGAACTCGCCGGCACACTCGGCTGCGACACGATCGGTTCGGGAACACGTTGTTCCGGAACACCTGGGGCGGACACACCCGGAACATGCGGGAAGGAAAAAACTTCATTCGGAAAATTGGGAGCCGCCGCCCATGGATCCGTTCTGGTTTCGTCGGCGGAACTGCCTGGCGTCCGATACACGGTCGGCGGGACGGGGGCGCCGGGGATCAACACGGCCGCTGGTGAAGACGCGGCTGCTGCCAGATCCGACCCGCTCGGCGGAGCAGTCGGCGGTGGCGAAGGAATTACCGGGACGCCCGGAAAAGAAAACATTTCCACCGCAGGTGGAAACTGCGGGGCAGCGCTCCAGGGCCCGGCCTCCTCTCCTTCAAGAAAAGATGACGAGGGGCTGGGTATCGCGGGTGGGGACGCGGGAGTTGGAACTTGAGGCATGAGTGCCACTACGCCAGCCAATGAAGCGGCAATCGCCCGGAAATCGGCCTCATTCAGTGCACCTATGGGCACGTTCGAGGGCATCTCTGGAAGCCCTGGAACAGAGCCGGAGTTCGGCACGCCTGGAAAGGAGAACATCTCACGCGGATAATCCGAGCCGAAAGTTCGCGGAACAGATCCCGAAGGCACGCGCAGATCGACCTCATGCGGGGAGGCTGCTGGCACGCTCGCGCCGGGCAGCGCCGCGAAAAACTCATTCGCGAGCCGCGCAAGCACTGCCGGATCGGGGAGAGTTGCCACGAAGGGCGACCCACTCTCGACCTTCTCCACGCCTTCTTCTTTCGCGAGAGACGATGTCAGCGAGTCGGCCTCGAAACGATCACTTGTACTCGTGGTATTGGTCGACATTTACGTTCTCCAGTACCGCGATGGCGTCTTCCGTCAGGACTGCGATGGAGCAGTAGAGCGAAATCAGGTACGAGGCGATCGCCTTGTGATTAATCCCCATGAATCGAACGGACAAACTAGGCGAAACCTCGCCTGGCAGCCCAGGCTGGAACAGACCGATGACCCCCTGCTTCTTCTCGCCGGTTCGTAACAGGAGAATGCTGGTCTTCTCACCCTTGACTGCCAGCTTGTCGGAGGGCACCAGCGGGATGCCCCGCCACGTTAAGAACTGCGAGCCAAACAGATTCACCGTCGGTGGCGGAACGCCGCGGCGGGTGCACTCGCGTCCGAACGCGGCGATCGCTCGTGGATGCGCCAGGAAGAAACATGGCTCTTTCCACACCTTGGCGATCAGTTCGTCGAGGTCGTCCGGCGTGGGTGCTCCCTTTCTTGCCTTAAGCTTGAACTCAGAAACAACGTTATGGATCAAGCCGTATTCGCTATTGTTGACCAGTTCGTTCTCCTGGCGCTCTTTGACCTTCTCGATCATGAGGCGCAGTTGCTCCCGGATCTGGTCGTGCGGACTGCGGTATAAATCCGAAATGCGGGTCTGCACATCCAGAACCGTGGTCACTGCGTTGAGCGTGTATTCGCGCGGCTTCTCTTCGTAGTCGACGTAGATTTCGGGCAGATCGACTTCTTCATCAGGGCTGCACTCAATGGTCCGCGTACCCGGACGCGTGACTTTCACTTTGTTGACGCGATAAGTGCCGGCTTCAACGGGCACCCACGACAGGAACGTGACCAGCCAGCGCGGCGTGATCACTTCCATCATGGGGACCGTTTTGGTGACGTTCGCAAGCTGGCGCGCCTGCTGCTCGCTCAGCGTATGACGGACTTCGGCTTTCTCAGGCATGGATTAGCTCCTCAGTCGCAAAAGGGGAATGGTTGACGAAAACGATACGCAGAGATTGAGGTGTGCAGTTGGGCAGCGGCAACGTCTTTCACGTGCAAACGGTAGTTGCTACCGACGGGATTGTCTGTGACTCGCATCACGACGTTCTGGGACTTGATCTGCCTCTTCGTGCGAAACGTAAGAAATCAGACACACTATCTCGTTGCGCGGAGAATTCCTGATGAGATGTAACGCTTCCGGAGGCTAATGTCAAGTTAAGACATCGCCATTGTTGGAAATCTACGAACAACAAGAGAGTCGGGATCGACTGCTCACGCCGGTTGGGCGTGGTTTGGAAGTGCACGCTCACGCGCCCGCTGAGGAAGCTTGCGCTCGATAGAACTTCTTCTTCGCGCGGGAGCGGATTTCGTCGAGCTCCGCGTGGAGCCTCCTGATTTTGGCATCCAGTTCGATGAAACTCAAGCACGGGGCCGTAATCAGCTTATCAGCCCCGACGCCCCCGTAATCGTGACCGGCGTTTGCTTTCACGCAGACACAGGCGGAGGGCTCCTTCGTAGATGGATCCCTCTCCGAGTACAAGAGATCAAGACTTGAGGTTTCCATGATGCCGCGATTATCCCACGAAATCGCAGGGAACCCTCTGATTTGATTTCCACAGTATTGATATTTCCGGCACGGAGCTCTAAACGGCGACGGGCACTTCGGTCACGAATGGCAGTCGTGCCTCTTCCCAGGCGTCGAACCCGCCGATTACATTCGTGACGTTGCGGAAGCCCTCTCGTCGCAACCAGCTGCAAGCAATCATGCTCCGGTAGCCGCCCTTACAAAGAACGGCAATCGGCGCATTGCGATCGACTTGCGGAAGGGATGTTTTGAAGTCCTCCAGCGGCCACCAAGCCGCCGCTTCAATGTGCCCCGTTTCCCATTCCGGCTTCCGGCGCACGTCCAGCAATTGAAACTTATCCGCGCCAAAATGTTCATTCAATTGTTGCACGGTGATTTGCGGCAGTTCGGCCAGGTTTAACCCCGCTCGAACCCAGCCCTCGATCCCGTCTTGTAAGTATCCGCGTGCATCATCAATGCCGACTCGGACCAGCCGCGTCCGCGCTTCAGACAATTGCTGCGGCGATGTCGCGACTAGCAACGGCCGAGAAGACAACCCCAGCAGGATGCCCGCCCATGAGGCAAATTGTCCCGAGAGCGGAATGTTGATCGAGCCGGGTACATGCCCGGCGGCAAACTGGTCGCCCGGGCGGAAGTCCAGCACAATCACTCCATCATCGGCAAGGACCGCAGCTCTTCTGCGGAAACTGGGGAAAGTGTGGCCAGTTCGGCCAACGCTGGCGCGCCTTTTCGGTTGATCTGTGCGTCCTGAGGAAAGTATTCGGGACGGGGAGGCAACTTCGTGGTCAGTTGCTGGATGAACTCTTCTTTGCTCTTAATCTGCAGAGCATAGTTGGTGAGCCGCTCGGTGCCAACGGTAGAAGAACGCTCCGCCCGCATGTTGCGCCCGCATAACGAACCGGCTCCGTGTGCGGGATAAACGATGACGTCATCTGCGAGCTTGAGCAGTTTGTTATGCAGGCTGTCGTAAAGCATCCCGGCTAGCACCGTGGGAGTGTGCGTTTTCGACAAGTCGGGACGTCCCCCATCTCCAAGGAACAGCGTGTCACCGGTTAAGACTGCCCAGGGATTAGGAGACTTTTCTTCATCTGTAACCACAAGGCAGATGCTTTCGGGGGTATGCCCAGGCGTCTCCAGAACTTTGATCCGCATGTCTCCGACGCGCAATTCGAATCCGTCTTGCACTTCTGCGTGGGGAACCGTGGCACGGCCGTTGGGACCGATGTAGATCTTGGCTCCAGTGCGTGCAGCCAGTTCCTGGTGCCCTGACACAAAGTCAGCATGCAAATGGGTCTCAAAGATATGGTGGATTCTCAGTCCGTGCTGTTCGGCGGCCTTCAGGTACATGTCCACATCCCGCTCAGGATCGACCACGACCGCTTCTCCTTCTGAAGCCAACAAATAAGAAGCGTGGGCCAAACAGCCAGGTAAAACTGCTCGAAGTACATGCCTCCTCCTTCTCGCTGCCGAGGGAGCGCAGCCATCGGCCCCGTCCGCGGGGTTTGAAAGTTTTGTTCGGGTCGAGGCTGTTCCGACTTGCGAACGGTAAGCAGGAGCCTCGACAACTCGGATACTTGGACTCGAAGCTCCGGAACCGCGATGGTCTCCCACAGGCTGCCTTTGCGAACTGGGCCGATGGCATAAATGAAGATCAGAAACCTCGCCATAGGCGTCGATCAAGGCGCCGTCCGGGGAAACATCCAGGCCCAAGAATAATGAGTCTGGTCGCGCCAGTTTCTGCCGCATCAGATTCGTCAGCAAACGATCGTCCGCCTTGCGGCAATCGCTCTCCGGACCTGTGCAGTTGATTACGCGGTCCACGCGCAGCTGCTCAAGCTGCCCGGACTCGCGGTCGCGGTAAGTCACGTCGACCCGGTCAATGTCTTCGGCGTACGCCTTGATGCGGCCGGTTTTGAAGGTCTTTTGGCGGCACTCCTAGTACGGCGCTGGCCTGCTTGAGTTTGAGTGTAAGGCTTTGCATTGGATTAACCATCTAAATATCAGATTGATATTAGATGAAAAGCAAGCCTTTTTAACGAGAGCTCGGACCCTTTGTAACGAGCGGGATCGTTCGCCGAGGCTGCCCCCCAAATGGCTCACTGATTTTCTGATGCTTTACTGGCAATTTCACGAGGCCGCGTGGGTTGACTCTTAATCAGTAGCCCGAACAGGAGTTGAGATGTGGCTCTTCATCTGCGGCCCTACCTCACGAGGAATGCCGCGCCTCCCGCCTAGCTTGTAATGTGCTTCTAGCTTGTCAAGCATCGCATTTGCTGACAGACGCCGCATCTCCGGCCCGAGGAACGCCGGACCGCCTAGCGTTTCCGCTCTGACCTGCGGCGATCCCCAACGACCTCTATTGACCATGAAAACGGTATCACTGGTATCACTTCCTGCCAGGTGGAACGCCGGTTTCTCCACCACTCATGCAGAGCAGGAGTTCATTGGCGGCGTTTGCCTGACATCTCCAGATGAGCGCAGGAGGTGATTTAACCCAGGGTCGAGGGGGCCAATGTACTACGCACCTGATCGTCCCGGTTTTGAAGATCACCCAGTATGTTCTGATGCGTTTCGAGAATTTTCCATTTTAATTGATTCGTCAAGGGCTTCTCAGATTTCTGTTCTGCCGCATGCTGACCAGATTTGACCCGTTCTGAGCATAGAACTATCACGTTTTTGTCACGGGGCGTAAACTGGCGGCGACAAGAGGGGACGGCTCATGGAATCATCAGGTAGTCGGCGGACTCAGCAATTCGAGTTGCCTGAACGCGAGGAAATAAAGGAGAAAGCAAATGGGCACCAACGCTCGACGGAATTTTGTTAGGAAGATCGCCGCGATAGTAGCCTACGTAACCGGTACAAGACTCTTTGCTCAGCAAGCTCCCGCTGCTAGCACATCCGCCTCCGAGCCACCTTCCAACACCGACAAGGACACTCCTCGTCGCAACGGCGGCGAACATCACATAAACGATGGGCTCTACTACATCTCGGGCACTGGCTCCAACGACGGCTATCCGAAGGAAGATCATGTGCCGGTCACTGATCCATTCGAAAAGCACGTGACGCGCACCATGGACGCCCTTAAGAGGTCGGTCGAGCGCGCTGGCAGCAACATGGATAACATCCTCCATCTCCAGGTCTTTCTTTGCCTGCCACTGGCGGAAGGGATCTTAACGCCAACCGGCAAGGCCCGGTTCGATGCCCACAAGGCGCAATACGAGGCGTTGAACAAGATCTACGGGACTTATTTTTCAGCCGGCAAGACTCCGTCCCGCGCTTGCATGACGGTCGAATGGATTCCTGGGGATTCCCTGATTGAGATCGTCGGCAGCGCAAAAGTTGTGAATCCGCTTACTCCGGCTGCGGACAAGTAAGGTGCAGGGTCGGCCAAAAGGAGGTTGGCAATGAAGTTTGGTTGGAGCCGCCGTTCATTTCTCGCCGCGATGGGAGCGGCCAGCAGCCTGTTCGCTCCTTCCGGACTAAGAGCTGCCGGCATCTTCGGAAAGAAGCGCAAGCTGGCGACCAACGAAAGTCTTGATGGCGCTCCGATTGTCCCCATCACGACGGGCCTCGGTTCCACCGCAAACATTTATGCCGAACTTGGCGTGACGCCTCTGATCAATATCAACGGAACCGTCACCGTCATTGGTGGATCGGTCATGCGCCCTGAGGTCATGGAGTTGATGCGGCGGGGGAATGAGCACTTTGTCCTGATCGACGAACTCGAAATCGCAGCTGGAAAGTTCATCGCGAACCTTTGTAAGTCTCCGGCTGGTTACACTGGACTGGTGACGGCGGGAGCAGCTGCGGCCCTGGTTGTCGGTTACGCCGGCATGATGAGCGAAGACCTCGAACCTCGCATGCGCGCCATTCCCGATGTTAGCGATTTCCCGAGAAATGAGGTCATCATTCAGAAAAGTCACCGCTACCCGTTTGACCACCAAATCCGGCAGACGGGCGCAAAGCTGGTAGAGATCGAGACGCGCGAGGAGATGATTGCTGCCATCAACCCGAAAACGGTAGCGATTCACTTCACAAATATTCTGTCCGACAAAGGCAAAGTGAGCGGGCCTGAAACCGTCGCCATTGCCAAGGAGCACAACCTTTATACCTTTAACGATGCGGCGGCGGATGTGCCGCCCGTGGAAAGGTTCTGGGAGTACCCGGCCCTTGGCTTTGACATGGTGGCTTTCAGCGGTGGCAAGGATATCCGCGGGCCCCAGGCGGCTGGAATCCTGATCGGTAGGGAAGATTTAATGCACTATGCTTTGCTGAACATGAGCCCCCAGGAAGACCGGATCGGTCGATGCTGCAAGGTTGGCAAGGAGACCATTTTCGGCATGCTCAAGGCACTCGAACTTTTCGTCAATCAGAACTACGACGCCACCCTCCGCGTGTATGACGAGCGTGCCCAGGTCATCACCGACGCTATTGAGATGTTCGGAGTGACGGCGCTGCCCCGGCAGTACAACCCACAGGCGCTCGGAAACGTGACTCCACGGTATAGCTGGAAAATCGATCGGTCGAAGCTCGACATCAGCGGTCAAGAGGTTATGCAGAAATTGGCCGACACTCGGCCCCTTGGGATCGGTAGCATGGGCGCCGGAGCAAGCGGCATGCGTGGCCGGAATCCGGATGGGGGCTCCGCTGACACACACGCCGACCATCATGGCCCTCCGCGCGATCCGGATAGCTTCGGTTTTGCGGTCTGGCAGCTCAAAGACGGCGAGGATAAACTGATCGCTGACCGTCTGGTTGAGATCTTCCGTGCAGCGTCCAGGGCCTAGTCTTTCGAGGGAAGCACGGCACCGGCATCTCGTTCGGGTTCGGCGTGGTCATGACTTACTCCATCCTTTGCTGGACACCACGCCTCGTCCTTCTTGGGTGGTAGCCAGTTTGTCGCAACCTACGGATGGATAACTCTCCCTGCTCCCATTCGCCCATACGATTTCTAAATCGGCCGAGACGATGGGTTCGGAAACACCAGCAACCGTTATGGGTGCGGCGCGTCTTTCAACTGCGGCGCAATCTCGTAGGCTTTGTTGAACTCTGCGCGCGATTCTGCTTCATTTCCTTCCTGTTGTAGCGCCAACGCCAGATTGTAGTGTGCTTCCGCGTAGCGCGGCTTAAGACGCACCGCATCAACAAACTCCTTCTGCGCCGCCCGAACGTTGCCAGCCTGCAACAGCACTAATCCGAGATTGTTGTGACCCTCCGCGAAGTTCGGATCGTGTCGCACGAGCTCACGGAATACATTTGCAGCGCTGGTGATGTCATTTTTCTGGCTGAGCGCCAATCCCAGCTGAACCCGCGCGTCGGTGTACTCCGAATTGAGACTGATGGCGTCTTTCAGTTCGCTGATGCCTTCGTCCAATTTGCCCGATTGCGCCAGGGCCAAACCGAGGTTATAGTGCGCCTCCGCCAGGTCGGGATCGCACATGGTAGCCTGCCGGAATTCCTCAAGCGAGCGCGCGGGCTCGTTCTGACGCCAGTACAGCAGGCCGAGGCCCGAGTGGGGCTGTGCGTAGTCCGGCTTCAGCTCCAGTGCTTTCTCGAACGCTGTCAGAGCCTGCCCGGCGTCCCCCTTGCGCTCCCACGTGAGGCCTAGGTAGTAGTAGCCGGTCGGCAGCTCGGGACCCTTCTCAATGGCTTTTTGAAAGAAACCAAGAGCGTCGTTGAGTTTTTGGTCCTGCAGTGCGCCTACGCCCTGAAGGGTAAGCAATTTCGCCTCCGCCAGGCGCGCACGGAACCGCCGTAGCCCGCTGATCTCGTTCAATTCCTTTTGTCCCGCTTCCGTCTGGCCCTGGGCACGCAAGGCGATACCGAGGTTGTAATGCGCGTCTTCGTCGTCAGGTTTCAGCTCGATGGCGCGCTGGAAGGCCGCGATGGCGCCTACCAAGTCGCCGCCAGCTTTCAGTTCCTTTCCAAGATTGAATTGTGCTCGGGGATCACTAGGATCGGCAGCCACCGCTTTGCGGAATTCCGCTAAGGCGGCAGTGTGATCGCCTTGGCGGCGCAGCGTCACACCCAGAAGCATGTATGCCGTCGTAAGCTGCGGATTCAACTGGAGGGCGCGGCGAAACGCGGCCGCTGCACCGGGAAGATTGGCAAGCTGTCCTTCGGTCAGCCCCAGCTCAGTGTAAAGTTCTGCTGAGGGCTTCGATGCGATCGCTCGCTGAAGTTCAGTCTTGGCAGACGAAGGATTGTTCTGCTCCAGATAAATGCGCGCCAGCAGCCGATGTGCCGCTGCGTTTGCGGGGGCGAGCCTTATGGCAGTCTGCAGTTCTTTTGCGGCGGCAGGCTGGTCGTGAAGATCGTACCAGGCGGCGCCCAATCCGTATTGGGCATCGGCCCATTTCGGTTTGAGGCGCAGCGCCGCCTGAAACTCGTCAACCGCCTGCCGGGCCTCGCCTTTATATTTAAGCGCAAGGGCTAAGTCGTAGTGAGTGAGGGCATCGTTGGCCTCGAGCTCCAGTGCCTTGCGATAGCTGACGATTGCTTGATCCCACGATTTTTGGCGGGCAAACTCGGTTGCATCGCGGCGGTAGATCTCCGCGGTTTGCGCAAAACAAGATGCTGCCATCATGAGCGCCAAAAACAGGGAACCCTTCATGACCACAGCCTAGCACGGCTTGTCCGGCGGGGGATCTTCCCTTTGGAGTGATTGCAAGAGGCAAAAAAATGCGGACGAGGCGTCGAGCCCCGCCCGCATGATTACGTGAGCGCATCACCAGACGAACTTCGCACTGACCTGCCCGATGCGCGGATCGCGGGCATTCGTGACATTTCCGAAGCTGCTGCTGCTGATGTCCCCGCTCGGATTCATGAATTGCGCGTGGTTGAAAATGTTGAAGAATTCGCCGCGAATCTCGAAAGACATGGCTTCCCTAACGGGAACGATCTTCGTTATTCCGAAATCCGTGTTATTGAAACCCGGGCCGTGGAAGAACCGCCGGTTCGCGGTCCCGAAACTTCCGCAATCAGGACCGGTCAAAACACCCGACACGAGAGCGCATTGAGTTGCGGTAAATGCGCTCTGGTTGAAATATGTGAACGTACCGGGAGTAGAGCGGGGGTTATATTTGTGAACTGGACCCACGAGATTGGGCATATCGGTGGAGGGGCTGCCGACAAGCGAGGCATCTCCCGGGCAGTTCCCCGACGGACACAACGGCCCCTGATTCACGGGATTCGATTCTCCCATCTGAACCGGGAATCCGCCAGAGAATCGTGTGATGCCCTGCACTTGCCATCCCTTTGTCAGCCTTGGGAAGCGGGGGAATATCCGATTGAAAGGCATCTGCCAGATATAGCTGACCACGAAGTTCTGGTGCACGTCGGTCGACGACAGGCCACGGCTAAGCTTGGCGTTCTGGAAGTTGATCAGCTCGCCGAAGGCCGAGGAATCATCGATGGCTTTCGCCAGCGTATAAGCGGCCAGGAAGGTTACATCACCAGCTTTACGCTCGACCGTTACTTCTCCAGAGTGGTAGATCGAATTTGCCACCAGCTTGGTGAAGGTGTTGCCAAAACCAAAGCAGAGAGTCTGGGCGCCGGGGCAGTAGTTCGGATTCAAAAGCATATCCCTGGTGCTGTAGGTGCAAGGCGGTCCCGCGCACGAGGCCTGCGGTGTCAGCGTGAAGACATCCTGCTCAGCATTCGGCCCGCAGCCAGTCACGCCGGCTGTCGTATCCGTATACCCTTGCGCCGCGAACTGCTTACATAGGGCGGCATCGCCGGGGTTGGACTCGGTCTGCGCGATGAGCCGATGACCCGCCGTGCCAACATAGGAGACAGTCAGTACGGTGGATCTGCTCAGCGCCCGCTGGATGGAGAAATTGAAGTGCTCGGCGTACGGGAGCTTGTTGTGAATGTCGTATCCGGGGAAATAGGACATCGGCTCGTAAACCGAGAAACTGAGTGTCTTATTTGCCGGGCTCCCTGGAATCGGGGCGGTGAAAGGGAAGCGCTGACCCTCGCTATCGGTGCCTCCATCCAGCCGATTTCGGAAAGGCTCGGATAAGTCAACGGAACCCGGACTGGTCCAGTACAAGCCAAACGGAGCGTCGGCCACTTCATAGAAGAGATTCAGGTCCTCGACCGACGTGTAATACAAGCCGTACGAGGCGCGGATGCTGGATTTGCCCGACCCGCCAAACACTTTGCCCAGAACTCCGTCACTAAAGCTCGGAGAGTAGGCAATGCCGATGCGCGGTCCGATGTTGTTGTATCTCGTCGGGGCCAGGGTTTTCGGAATGCCCGGATCGCCGGGATATACCAGCCCTGTGGGAGAATTCGGAAATACCGTGGACTGCTCTCCTTTAACCCAAGTCTGGATCTTACCCTGGGTATCATACCAAGGCATGCTCACTTCCCAGCGGAGGCCGAGGTTTAACGTCAAGTCGGGGGTCGCCTTCCACGAGTCTTGCGCATACGCAGCTCCATAGCGCGTGCGCGAATCCAACAGTTGTATAGCTGCCTGCGTGTACCCATTTCCGGCGCCCGTGGTCGCCCCAAGGAGGTAGTCGGCGAAATCGGAGCCGGTCACCGTACCATCGAAGACAAAAGCCCCGTCCTGGCTGGCGAGGTTGCGTTCGTTGATCTGCAGGTAGCGGGCTTCTCCCCCGAACTTTAGCGTGTGCCTGCCCACTACCTTAGAAAATCCATCCGACACCGTGTAGGTGTTGTTCGGCTGGAACGTGATCAGAGAAGGGGCGCCGATAGTGAAGTTGTTGAAGTAAAGCTGGGGCACATACTCCGGATATCCGGGAAACGCATCGGGGATAATCCCAAGTGTACCGACACCGGTCACGAAACCGAGAGAGGAAAGCTTCGCTTGGCCACCCGTCGGGTTGTCCAGGTGAGTAGAGGTACGGAAGAACGTCACGCGCGCCTCATTCACAGCGCTGGGCCCAATAGTCTTGGTGTTACTCATGACAAACTCCTGGGCTCGGGTTGGCGTTACCGCGGGAAAGCCTGGCACGCTTGCGCCGCCGCTGGGCAGTGTGCTGGAAACCGTTGAGTCGTCGAAGTGGTAGTAGAAGGACCAGTTGCCCGTCTTACGGTTGTTGAAATCGACACGCTCCCCGATCTTATTATCGGTAATCGTGTCCCGGTGACTGTTGTCTTGATACGTACCTGCGCTGGGATCAACGTTCGGCATGGGAATGTACGGGAGAATCCCAATCGCGGCTGGCGACCACGCGCTTTTGGGAATCACGCCGCCGGGAAAGACGCATTGCGAGGTCGAGCTACAGCCTGCAAAACTGTACTGCTCGCCAGCTGTGACCGTGTAGCCCAATCTATTTGAAAGCGTCGTGGGCCAGTCGAGGCAGGGCTGGGCAGCCGGGGGACAACTGCTGGCGCTGGGAAGGGTAGAGGTATCGACTGTGCCGGTCAAAAGTGAGGGATCAAAATTGCCCTGAAACTCCGCAGCCGGTGGCAGATTAACGATGCCAGTTTCGGCGCCTGCCACTCGTCTTGTACCTTGATAGTCCGTAAACCAGAAAAGCTTGTCCTTCCAGAATGGGCCTCCGGCGGTGAACCCGAACTGATTTTGTCGCAGCTCCGATTTAATGGGTGTGAAGAAATTCGCGGCATCAAGCTTGTCGTTGCGAATGAATTCGAAGACATCTCCGTGGAAACCATTGGTGCCTGACTTGGTGATGGCATTCATCACCGCGCCACTGAATTTTCCGTATTCCGCGTCGAAGCTGTTGGTGATAAGGCGGAACTCCTCCACGGAATCGAGATTCGGAACCAACCCCGCGCCCAGGTTGCGCCCTTCGCTGACATCGCCCCCATTTACCAGAAACGCGTTGGCCGTCTCGCGCTGACCATTCACTGAGATGTTGCCAGCGTTTGTGATATAGCCCGAAATTGGCCGGTCACCACCGATTGTCCCAGCCGTGGTGGGCGCCACACCGGCTTGCAAGCCCAACAAATCCAGATAGCTGCGGCCATTCAGCGGCAGGGCGAGCATTTTTTGTGAGTCGACAACGTCCCCTAATTGTGTGCTCTCGGTTTCCACGTGAACCATGTCGGCGGAAACGTTGACCTGTTCATTGACCGCGCCGACCTGCAGAGTAATGTCGATGCGCAATTCATCGTTCACCTGAAGTGTGATGTCGGTCGCCGTGTAGGGCCGGAAACCAACGGAGGTTGCTGTGATCCGGTAGCTCCCTGCTGGCAAGGCGAGGAAGTGGTATGACCCGTCTGTGGCCGAGGTCGTTACCTGGCTAAGGTTGGTTTGCACGTTCCTGATCTCCACCTTAGCGCCAGCTACGACCGCTTGTGCACGATCACGGACCACGCCCGTGATCGAACCAGTCACGTCCGCACGCGCGATGATCGAGGCAAAGGTGAGTATTGAAACGATTAAATACGACAACCTAAACACTCGATGGTTTTCGGCCACGGGTTACCCCTCCCAAAAGTTGCCCAGTACAATGCCACAAAGAGTTGGGAGAAATCAAGGCGGTAATTTAATACGGCCAGTTCATTTCTACAGGATAAGAAACGTGACATCGAAAGGCCGCGGTTGGTGTTTCGACGCGCCCGGATGACTTCGTAGACGTTGGCGCTGGAGAGTGACAGGCGGCTCCTAAATCGTCCTTGAATCTCGGAGAAGTCGTTCGCCTTGCTCTGCTTCATTTCGCCGACCACGGAGTCGATGTCCTCCTGGGAAGTCACGACGAAGATTGCTTCAGTCACTGTTCCACACGTTCCTTCTCCCGCAAGTCCGACATGGCTTCGATGGCTTTCTAGGATCATACGGCTTAACCTATCCAGGGTCTGGTTTTGCGACGTTTTCCCACGTTTGCGCGATGCGCTGGTCCGAAACGAGAAAGGGCGACTGCTCCAGTTGCGCTGAAAGCCCTTGCCGTAAGGTGCCATCGAAAACGGGATCGCCAGTGCTATTGGCTAACTCGCGGTTCTCAGGCGCACGCCCGCAACAAATTTGGGGGACGTTAAGGGAACGATAAGAAGTGGTCTCGCGATCCCGTGTTACGTCAAACGAGGTCCTCCGACACCGTTTCTGGTGGTAAAGGTTGCAGCTGTCGCGATGGATCTACGACCAGCCAACTCGCCGCACCTACCACGCATAACCCAGCCGCAACGAGAAAGGACGTCGTCCAACCGAATCTGGCTGCGATCCAGGGAGTAAGAGAAGCCGTAAGCGCAGCCCCAATCTGGTTGCCCATATTCATGAAGCCCGATACCGAACCCGACGACGCGCCAGCAATATCGGCTGTCACCGACCAGAAAGAACTCTGCGACAAATAGAGCGCACCTGCCCCGCCGGCGAGTACGACGCTCGCGAGCCGCGCGCTTTGAACCTGTGAGCCGAAGGCAATGAATATCCCTGCCACGGCCATCGAAAATGTCGCCAGCCCACAGCGGCCAGCGCGTAGACCGCGCCATTTCGTGAGCCAGTCGTTGATGGCTCCTCCTAGCAGGCAGCACACGAGCATGGCCAGAAAAGGCAACATGGTGTAGAACGCGCTCGCTTTCAAATCCAGTCCACGCACTTTGGCGAGATAACGATAGAACCAACTAAAGAAAATCCACGCAATGTAGCCGTAGCAAAAATAGCTCACCGTGACAGCCCAGACTTCTTTGCTTTTCACAACCCGCACCCAGGACACGAGCGCTTTTGGATCATTCCTCTGTTCTACTTCCGTAAGCCCGGAGCGAATCAGAGCCAACTCCGACTTCGATACTCCAGGATGCTCGCCGGGCGTGTCGCGGGCACAGAGGAACCATACCGCGCCGGCGGCGAATCCGATCATAGAGCACACCAAGAACGACGACCTCCAGCCGTAATGAACCATGATGTAAGTGATCATCAGCGGCGTTAGGCCAGCGCCCGCTCCCACCCCCGCGAAGATCCAGCCATTGGCGACGCCGCGTTCTGAAGTCGGAATCCAGCGGGCAACGAACTGGTTGGCGGAGGGATAGATAACCGCTTCGCCGGCTCCCAGAAGAAAGCGGATCGCGACAAAAATGAATAGTGCGCCCGCAATATTCGATGGAACTAGAGCAGTCAGGGCGGTGAAGATTCCCCACCATGCCACTCCCCAGGCCAGCACGGACCGCGGTCCGAAGCGGTCAGCCAGCCTTCCGCCCACAGTTTGGAAGAGTGCATAACCAACCAGCATGGCGCTGAACACTTTTCCCAGTTGCACATCGCTGAGATGGTAGGCGTCGGCGATAGATCCACTGGCGATGGAAATGTTTACCCGGTCGAGATATGACACCGCGCTGAGGATGAATAGCCAGAACACAAGAAACCAACGCACACGGCTCATTCTGGCTCCAGTCATTGCTTACTCCTTGCCGGACGCGCGAGGAAAACCTCTTGTCGCAACGCACTTCCCCCGGCGGGTGAGCGATTGCCGCGGTGATCGCTATGTGATATTTTCGCGGTCGCAATGCAGCTGGTTTTCAGTCCACCTACTCTTCTCGGAGTTCTATGATCAGAATTACTCTTGCTGCCGGACTGATGGGTTGGCTGGTGTTGCTGCTGGCGGCGCCGGCGCATGCTCAGCTCGACCTCTTCTCGAAAAGCCAGCGCATCGAATTCACGCCGGAATGGCAGGGCGACCGTTTTCCTGACGGTCGCCCGAAGGTTCCGGATTCGGTGCTGGCTCGCCTGAAAGACGTCTCCGCGGACGAGGCGTGGGACGTCTTGCAAGATGCCGGCTACCGCAACCAGTTCGAGGGTGGCTGGAAGGTGATTAACCCCGGAGAGCGACTCGTAGGCCGCGTCGTCACCGCTGTCTTTATGCCGAAGCGCCCCGACCTGGATTCGGTAATTCGCCAGAACGGCAAGAAAGAAAATCGCATCGGAGATGAAAACTCCTGGATTATAGACATCTTGAAACCGGGCGACGTTCTGGCCGTGGATCTGTTCGGAAAAATCCGATACGGCACGATCGTCGGTGACAATCTCTCGACGGCTATCTACGCCAAGAGTCACAACGGATTGATTGTCAACGGAGCGGTGCGGGATGTCACCGGCATTCAGGAAATTCCAAGCTTCGAAGTCTACACGCGCGGCGTGGATCCCTCCGCCCTCGAGAACGTCATGCTGACCGGAATTAACGTCCCCATTCGCATCGGAGATGTAACCGTGATGCCAGGTGACATAGCCATCGGGGATCCCGAGGGTCTGACTTTTGTTCCGCCGCAACTGGCGGAGAAAGTAGCCGACGACACCGAAATGGATCGCTTGGTCGATGAGTGGGGCCACATGATGCTTCGCCAGGGCAAGTACACGCCTGGTCAGATCGACTCCAGATGGACAAAGGAGATGATCGAGCAATTCAACGCCTGGCTGGAGGGCAAAGGATCCAAGCTCCGCATGCCGGAGCGCTGAATAACTCGACCGAATCTCGTGGGCCCCGTGTTCCGTGAGTCCCAAACAATCTCCCGTTTCCATTCCTTAGCTGTGCGCTCTCTCGATTAGGCCGCGTGTTCGCGCAAAATTCGCGACAGTTGCTCAGCCACGACTTGATCTTCGCCAGGTTGCAACATGAACGAGTTCATAGCCAGCCCAGGCCGTTCTTCACTGGCTCCCATCACGATGGACGGCTTTGAACTGCGCAACAACTTCGAGGCCTGCCCCGGCGTCAATGAAATGCGGGATGTGTCCCATCTGATGCTCATGTGTGGCACGTGATTGGCGATGTCGGGAACAAAGAAGGACGTGCTGACGCCGGGAACTTTATTGATTTCGCGGGAGATCCCTTCCAGCCGGTCCTGCCACTCTTTAGCCAGAGCATCATGATCTTCCGCGAGAAAAAGTTCGAGCGCTTTGACCATGCCCACGATCTCTTCTTTCCCCACTTTCTGGCTGCGGCCTAGCGTGTCCTCGTGGGGACTGTTATTAAGCAGCGCGTTTGCCACCATGTCTTTACGCCCAATCAACAGACCGGCGCACTGCGGCCCGCGAATCGCCTTTCCTCCGCTGAAGGTCACCAGATCGTAACCCATGTTGGTGTAGTCCCAAAGATGAGACACCGGCGGCGTGTCGGCGGCGGCGTCGTTCATGCAGGGGAGGTTAAACTCCTTCGCCAGCTTGACCCACTCGTCCACTTTGATTTGGCCGGCTGCGTTGGCGAAGTTGGAAAAATGCGTCATCGCCGTGCGCTCACTCACGGCGGCCCGGAATTGATCAGGCGTTTCGATCTCGACGAGTTTGATTCCCGTGGACCGCAGCTGGTGATCGAAAGGGTTGCGATGCGATTTCTGGATGATCACTTCCGACTTCATTCCGGTCAGGTCGGGCAATTGCCGGATGAAAGCCTCGTTCCCACCCGTCAGAATGCCTGCCAGTCCCGATTGAATCGCCGCCGCCGCGCCCGACGTCACCAGAGCGGCGTAGCCGTCCGGCAGCTTGAGCATTTCTGCTATACGCTTGCCCGCAGCAACCTCTAACTCCGGGATGCTTACAAAGTGGCGCCCGGCCATAGTCATGACCGCTTCGAGTTCCGCGTGGGGAAGCGAACCGCCCAGCATGGTCATGGTTCCCTCACAATTAATGACGGTCGTAACCCCGAGTTCTTCGTAAGGATTACCGGTCTTTCCAAAACCGCTCACTGGCGCGCTTGCGCGAGCTGCGCGATTCCCGCCAAAAAGCTTGGGTGGCGCCAGGATCGAACCGGGCAAGAGCGAACCAGCAATCGCTCCCACGGTGCCGAGAAAACTGCGGCGGTTCCACTTTGAGTTGAGTCGCATGATCGAAGCTCCTTTGCCGGTTACTTGCCGGTGACGGCGGCGATGCAATTGATTTCGACCAGCGAATCTCCCGGAAGCGCAGCTACTGCCACGGTTGTGCGCGCTGGGCCGCCATGGGGAAAATATGTCGAGAATACCTTGTGCATTCCGTCCCAGTGTTCAATCTTCACCAAGTAAACATTCAATTGAAGAATGCCGTCCATGGTCCCTCCGCCAACTTCCACATGCTTCATGATCTTATCCATGACCATGGTGGTATGAGATTCAATCGTCCATTCCTTGGAATCTCGCGTATCGTGGGCGCCCTGCCCCGAAACATAAATCAGCCCGCGGTGGACAATAACCGGCATGATGATGTCTTTATCGCTGCCCGGTTTGCCTTCGCTATTGAGCTTGCGGATTTCACCTGCATCGTGCCCAGCGGAACTCTGAGCCAAGGCGCGGTTGGGCAACACGGCGGCGGTTACTCCCAAAGCGGAGAACACGGAAGCGAAGCGTGCGGTAAATGTTCTGCGAGTAAAAGGCAAGTTCATATATGTCTCCCTTCAAGTTTCGTCTTCGAGATCCGAATGCGATCAAGGCAATGCGAAGCTGAAAACGTCGCTACCCGCGGCAATCGCCACATACTGTCTACCGGCGATTGCATAGCTCATAGGGGACGCACTCAGGTCTTGCCCGGTATTGAAATGCCAGAGCGGCTTGCCGTCTCGCGCATCCACGGCTTCAAACGAACCGGCATCGTCCCCGAAAAACACCAGGCCGCCGGCCGTGGTCATAGTGCCAGCCGACGATCGTCCGGCCCCGGTTTGTGGGTATTTCCAGGCAATCGAACTTGTATCCAGGTTGAACGCTACCAGAACCTTCTGAGAAGCTTCGCCCGGAATGCGCTTCACTCCTGTCGAGTAGAACTCGTGACCTTCCTGAAAACCTTGCGGTTTGAAAAAATACCTTTCACACTCCTCGAGGGCGATGAAATAAATCGAATGAGTAGACTCGCTGTAAGAAGGCGCGAACCAGTTGGTGGCTCCCGAGTAACCCGGACAAACCCGGGTTCCCTCCGCGGTCGGCTGGATACCGGTCAGCAGCGGCTTCCCTTGCCCATCGATCCCTTTTGCCCAATTCAGCTTCTCCACAAATGCAGTTGCGGAAAGGAATTTCCCGTTGGTGCGATCGAGTACATAGACATAGCCATTCCGGTTTGCTTGCACCAGCAGTTTTCTAGCCGCGCCCTGATAGACCCCATCGATCAGCATCGGAGTCTCGACCGCGTCAAAGTCGAAAAGATCATGGGGCGTGAACTGGAAGTACCATTTTAGTTTTCCCGTATCCGGATCCTGCGCCAACACACAGTCGGTGTAAAGGTCATCTCCAGGTCGCACGCCTCCTTCGAAATCGGGCGCGGGATTGCTGGTGCCCCAGTAAATCGTGTTGAGTTGCGGATCATACGTTCCCGGCATCCAGGTCGTTCCGCCGCCATGCAGGTACAGTTTTCCGGGCCAGCTTTCGGAACCGAATTCGCCCGGACCGGGTATGGTCCAGAATCGCCAGACTAGCTTGCCCGTCAGTGCATCGTAGGCGGCAACAAAGCCCCGCACGCCGTCATCACCACCCGATGTCCCCACTAGCACTTTATCTTTGACCACCAGTGGCGCGCTGGTTGCACCGTAGTTCTTATTCCAATTCGCGTAAGGCACGTCCCAGATAAGATTGCCCGAGCGCACATCCAGGCAAAGCAGATGCGCATTGTCGGTCTCCATGTACACCCGGTTGTGCCACACAGCGACGCCGCGATTGATGTGCCCTGAGGCGTCGTCGATCAATCCTTCCGAAATCGGCCACGCATGGTGCCACAGCACTCGTCCGGTACGGGCGTCCATCGCGAAGGCATCATTCGCCGAGGTCACCAACATCATCCCCTGGATCACCAGGGGAGTGACTTCTAGCCGTTTGGTGTTGCCTGCATGGAACACCCACTCCGCCCGCAATCCCGAGATATTGCCCAGGTTGATGTCGGAAAGAGCGCTGTAGCGCCGTCCTGAATAGTCCCCGTTGTAGGAAACCCAATTCGCTACCGGTGGTTGCTTCCGCAGATCCTCGGAACTAACATTGATCGCCGTGGATGTGACGGCGGGCGTGTCGTTTCCCGCTCGAGATGCAAGGCAGGTGAAGACGACCACGATAAGCAATGCCAGCTGCTTGCCACAGGGCTTGCTGCGGCACCGGATTCGGAACCCGAAAGCACTCGTCACGGGCGGTTTAGAGAAGTTTCGCAAGGGTGCCTCCGGAAAACGATGGACTGTGCTTACCGGCAGCCGCGAGCGGCCCGCAACTTGTTTCGCAGTAAGTCCGTGCGGTGACTCGCTGAAGGGTTGCAGAAGACGCAATCCGCGCTGCAGCGCCGTAATGTTGTAGCTTGGTTTTGGATGATCAGCCATGGATCGCGGAACAAAAGAGTACGGACAACTGGAAGCTTACAAAATAAAAGCGCGAATTGTCTAAATGAAAGTCGGTTTTGCGCAAATGGATTCTTTCCCTACAGTCTGCCAAACTTCTTGACCGCCTCTACGATCGATTTCGTCTGTTCGATCACGGGATACATCGAGTGCTCCTTGAAATCCATTTGTTGGGCCAGGGCGAGCACTTCCTGGGCCCTGGCCTTCGGCACAACCACTACTCCATCGCTGTCTGCCGCAACGATATCACCTGAATTGACCGTGACCCCATCGCAGACCACCGGAATCTGGGATCCTGCGAATCGGTAATGGTGCACCGAAGTGGAAGGTACGATGCTCGTCGCGTAAACGGGAAATCCGATCTTGCGCAAATAGGCCATGTCGCGCACTCCGCCATCGATCACAGCGCCAGCGTACCCGCGCGCCGCCATGGCCGTGCCCATGAGTCCGCCCATCCCAGCGATGTCCTCGCCGTCCTCGACGGCCATCACATAAACGGAATCGGAGGAGCCCTGATCGATGGCGTCCAGCATTCCGTTCAAAGCAGTGGGATCGCTGTTGCCTTCGTCCTTCTTCAGTTGGACCGTTCGCGCAAAGCCGGCGAACTTTGTGGTGAAGATGGGATGCATGCGGTGACTCATGTACATGCGCTTGCCGGTCAGTTGTTCCAGCGCATCGGAGACCGAGGCTACTTCTACGCGACGATAATCTGCAATTAAAGCGCCGTCGGACCGCGATGCGGTCGTTCCTTTGGATTGCGCCGGAAGAAGTTCGGCTGCGCAGAAGATGGCAGACAAAGCCCCGATGGATAGAAGGGATGCTGCGATAGCGTGGGATTTCGCAAACCGGCGCAACTTGTTCATCTTGTCCTCCAGGCTGTATATATGTGCGCGGACTCTAACATGGTTTTCTGCCATGCGGAAGGGCCAATCCATTTGTCGCAAAGGGGAACAAAAATGAAAAGCACAATTCGCACCAGAACTGCCCGGCTGTTCATGTCGGCCATCGTTATTGCACTAATCGTAGCCGCTGCAGCCGCGCCGAGCCTTGCACAGGAACGAAAAGCAGTAAATCTGTCCGCTACCAGAGGACTTCCTTTTAGTGACGGAATCGTGGCCGGAAGCACACTGTATGTCGCAGGCCAGGAGGGTACGGATGCGTCCGACAAACTGGCAGCAGGTGGAATTGGTCCCGAAACCACTGCGGCGCTGGAGAACGTCGAGAAGGTACTTAAAGCCGCTGGCTTCGAACTGAAAGATGTTGTCAGCGTCACAGTGTACCTCGCCGACATTCATGAGTTCCCGGACATGAATAAGATTTACAAAGGCGTCATGCCCGATCCCAAGCCGGCCCGCGCGACGATCCAGGCAGCGGCTTTGGTCAATAACGCTCGCATTGAAATCTCGGCAATCGCTGTGAAACAGAAATAGCTGGCCCTGGTGCTAGCGGGAATTTCGCTGCGCGCGCCAGAGAAATTGTGGCGCAGCGAACCGATTTGCGTGTTGCCTCCGTTTCAAAGCGAAAAGGGTTGACAGGCGCGACGCCATTGAGATAAACACTCATTCCATCGGGGTCGAACTTTCACGACCAAAGGTCAGGGGCGGGCGGTTTTGGGTATGTGACTTCCGCTCGAGATCCCCGCATTATGCAACTCGCCTTAAAGTTACTGTTCTGAGCAATGTTTCGCCAATGCGTTCAAGCTCCAGATCGCATTTCGTCCTGGCACTGGTGATTCTGTGGGCCGCCAATGGCCTCGCCGCGGGGACGCAAACGCCACGGCAAAGTCTGCGACAGAAGAACGTCACGCTGGTTTCGGCGCGGGGCAAGCAAACTTTCGCGTCGACTTGTGCAACCTGCCATGGCCTGGACGGGAGGGGCGCCGAACGCGCTCCCAACATCGCCGAGAATCCAAAGGTGCAGAAGCTCTCCGATGCCCAGATCGCCCACCTCATCGAGAATGGCATTCCGGGCACTGGAATGCCTGCCTTCCGCTCCCTCGAAACTTCTGACGTCAGAGCAGTAGTAACCTACTTGCGCACGCTTCAGGGAGCGAAGCGAATGGTGAAGCTGCCCGGTGATCCCGTCCGCGGAGAGACAATTTTCTTCGGCAAGGCAGGATGTTCCGGCTGCCACATGGTTGCTGGCAAAGGCGGTTTCATCGCCTCTGATCTGTCCGCGTACGCGAGCACTCATGCCGTGGAGCAGATTCGCAGCGCGATCGTCAGTCGCAATCCGGACACCAACCTGCAGGCGCGACTGGTGACGGCGACCACTCGCGACGGCGGGAAAATTGTCGGCAGAGTTCGCAATGAAGACAATTTCTCGTTGCAGCTAGAGGCGCTGGACGGGACGTTCTTCTTGGTGACAAAGTCAGACCTCGAAGGTCTGGAATACAGTTCTGAAGCCCTGATGCCCTCTGACTACAGTTCCACCCTCAGTCCCCATGATCTGAACGATGTCGTCAGTTATCTGATTAGGGTGTCCGGCGTCGGCGAGGCGATAGCCGCAAGGGAGTCTTTTGAAGATCCCTAGACGTCCGACTCTCTTTTTGGGGTTGATGGTCAGCGAAGTTAATTCAAGTGCTCATTCCAAGAGAAAGGCACTCTCATGAATCGCTGTGTGAAGATCCTGCGCACCTTCCTTATCGCAACCTCACTGCTGCTTGCGGTGGGGTCGTCAGGCTCTCTGACGGCTCAGAGCGCACCCCGGGATTTTAGACTGCTCGCCGAATCGCCTCAGTTCTGGGAACTGGTGGATCACAATGCCAAGCTCAGCGTCGTGGGCACAGGCTTCGGCTTTACCGAAGGCCCGGTGTGGGACGAGGCGGGATTCCTGTATGTGAGTGACGAGACCATTAACAAGATTTTCCGCCTTTACCCCGACGGCAAGAAGGAGGAGATTATTGCGCTGGGCGATCCCGATGGCAATACCTTCGACCGTCAGCATCGGTTGATCGACTGCGCCAGCGTGTTGCGCGCCGTCATCGAAGTAACTCCCGACGGAAAATACAAGATCCTGGCAGATCATTACGACGGCAAGAAGCTGAATACTCCAAACGATGTGGTCGTTGGTGCAGATGGCGCGCTTTATTTCACCGATCCGACCATGGATCTGGTGGCCGGAGCAAAACAGGAACTCCCATTTCAGGGCGTCTATCGCCTGGACGCCAAAGGCAACCTGAAGTTACTCACCAAAGACCTTTCGCAGCCGAACGGTCTCGCATTTTCGCCGGACGGCAGGCACTTCTACGTCGACGACAGCGAAAAGAGAAACATTCGCGTGTACGACGTCACAGCCGATGGAACCCTCAGCAACGGCGCTATTTTCGGCGAGGAACCAGGCGGAAAGGGCGATGGCGTACCCGACGGAATGAAGGTGGATAAGAACGGTAACCTCTTCGTCACCGGGCCAAAGGGCATTTGGGTTTGGGACGCCAAAGGCAATCATCTTGGAACAATCGTCATGCCTGAGCAACCCGCGAATTTGAACTGGGGCGACAAGGACTATCGCACGCTCTACATCACGGCCACGACATCGGTATACCGGCTAGAGATGAAGACGCAGGGCTTCGTGCCGTATTGAAGTGCCCGGTTCACCGCGCTAAGAGCTAACCGTGACCTCCGACTCATGGTTCAGTATCTTTTGCAGGGCCGGGGCAAGGAGCGAAGCCGATTTCTTGTCGAGATAGACGGTGACGTTAGGATGGGTGCGCAGAATCGATGCCGGCAACATGGGGCTGATCGTACCCTCAATGCAAGCCTTCACGGCCTGGGCCTTGCGGATGCCGGGTACCACCGCTAGAATCTCGTTGGCTTTGAGAATCTGGCGGGCCGACATGGAGATTGCACGCTTCGGCACCTGGGAAATATCGGCGAACCAAGCCTCCCCTACCTGCTGCTGGCGGCAGGCTTCATCCAGATTCACGATGATGTAGGGTTCTGCAGTCTGGAAGTCGGCGGGGGGATCATTGAACGCGATATGCCCGTTCTCGCCAATACCAAGGAACGCAATATCCACGGGCGCCGACGCGAGGCGCGCACCGACGCGCCGCACGACTTCCAACGGATCAGCGGCATCACCGTCGAGCAGATGGTAATGGACAATTCCCGTTTTCTGCACCAGTTGTTCCAGCAGCATTTTGCGGAAACTTCCCGGATGCGTGACCGGCAAACCGAGGTATTCATCGAGATGGAAAACTTCCACGCGGGGCCAGTCGATCCCCGGTGTTCTGGTCAAAGCATCCAGGAATTCGAGTTGCGACGCAGCCGTCGCAGCGATGATCCGCGCATGGCCAAGCTCTCGAATGGCGCGGCGAATCGCTGCCGATGCCTGGTCGGCGGCCGCTTGTCCCGCCACGATTCGATCATTGAATACTTTGAGCAGCACGAAGAATGCTCCGGGTGCAGCGTGCAGGACTTCAGGCTACTGAATCGCCAAATTATACAAAATAGTGCGGCCAAGAGACTCAAGACGTATCCCGAGTTTCATTCCGTGAAAGCGATTTCTTTTGTGTCCTGGCAGCAGAGTCGCGATTTGATGTATGACTTTTGATGCGGGGACTACGCTTCAGGTTTCTGAGGGCCAAAGCATGCAGAATAACTTGTCGCATTTCCCCGGGCTGATTCGCAGCGGAACCATTGGCGCAATGGTTGTCCTGCTAGCTGCCCTCGCGTGGCCCAGGTATGGAATTGCGCAGACCGTTTTCGTCGACGCAGCTCCCAGCCACGTGGTGAACACCTTCAGTCCGCTTTACGCGCTCGGATCAACTGTAGACCGCGTGCCCAGCAACGCCACCGACGTATTTTTTCGACCTGATCAGATCAAGCAGGTTCTCTCCGCCGGCTGGGGAGTCATCAGCTACCGCCAGAACACCGATTTATTTGTGCAAGCTTGGCATTGGAATCCCAAGGGGACATGGAGCGATCCCGCGGGGAAGGGATACTTTACAGGCGACGCCACTCCCACGAAAGAAATGATCCGTCACTCCTATGGGTATTCACTCCGTCATCGTGGTTTCACCCGGAACGGCGGAACGGAGTTTGACGGCTTTTCGCGCCTCGACGACGGAGATCTGCAATCGTACTGGAAAAGCAATCCCTACCTCACAAAGGAGTTCACGGGAGAGGACGACGCTCTCCATCCGCAATGGGTGGTGATCGCTCTCGACAAGAAAGAAAACGTCAACGCGATTCGCATCGCTTGGGCGGAGCCTTATGCTCAAGCCTACGAAGTGCAGTATTGGCTTGGGGACGGCGATGCCATGGATGACCAGGACAAAGGGGCGTGGAGGCGGTTCGCGTCAGGGATGGTAAGCGATGGAAGAGGCGGCACCGCTACGCTGCGTCTCGATTCTTCTGCGGTCACTACGAAATATGTGCGGGTGCTGATGACCCGCTCCTCGGATAACTGCGACACTCATGGGTCCAGCGATCGGAGAAACTGCGTCGGCTACGCGATTCGTGAGCTTTACCTCGGAACCATCGATGCCGGCAACGAATTTAAAGATCTTCTTCATCATTCGCCCGATCAGAAGCAGACACTGACCCTGTGCTCATCGGTCGATCCGTGGCACGAGCCTTCTGACCTTTATCTAGCGCCGGACCGCATGGAATCAGGAGATCAGCCCGGCTTTGACCTGTTCTTCAACAGCAGAATCACCCGCGGCCTGCCTGCCATCGTCCCCGTAGCCATGTTGTACAGTACGCCTCAGGACGCCGCGGCGCAGATGACATATATCAAGAAACGCAGTTACCCGGTCTCGTACATCGAGATGGGCGAAGAACCCGACGGCCAGTACATGCTGCCCGAGGACTACGCCGCTTTGTACTTGCAGTTCGCCACTGCTCTCCACCAAGTTGATCGGGATTTCAAACTGGGCGGACCTGCGTTTCAAGGAGTCAGCGAGGACATCAAGGTCTGGCCGGATGCGCAAGGCCGCACTTCTTGGCTGGGACGATTCCTCGACTATCTGAGGGCGCATGAACGTCTTCAAGATCTTGCCTTCATGTCATTCGAGCACTATCCGTACGACGGATGCGAGACGCCTTGGGAGAATCTTTATCAGGAACCAGAGTTGATCACTCACATCATGAAGGTCTGGCGTGACGACGGCTTGCCTTCCGGGATTCCGCTGCTCGACACCGAAACCAATGATCACGGCGGAGAAGCCGCGGACGACATCTTCGGTGCTCTATGGCTGGCGGACTCCTTTGGTGGATTTTTGAGCGCGGGCGGAAAATCGACGCACTATTATCACGCTCTGCCCTACTCGCCACCTCATCCCGCTTGCCCCAACAGCTGGGGGACCTACCATATGTTCATGGTGGATGACCGTTACCAGATCCAGCAGAAGACTTCGCAATTTTTCGCCGCGCAACTCATTACACAGGAGTGGGCAGAACCTAAAGATGCCGAGCACAGGCTTTATGCGGCTTCCAGCGATGTCAAAGACTCCGCCGGACACATGCTAGTGACGGCTTATGCGCTGCAACGCCCGGATGGTCAATGGTCGCTGATGCTGATTAACAAAGATCCCGACCACCCTCATCTAGTGCGGCTTGTATTTCATAACGCAGACGCCAAGCGCGACACGTATTTCCAGGGTACGATCACGATGATCACGTTCGGCAGCGTGCAATACCAGTGGCACGCCGCAAGAAAAAAGGGCTACGCTGATCCCGACGGCCCACCTGCATCCGCGCAACTCACAGGCGGAGAGAACACCCAGTACAACTTACCCACAGCTTCTGTCACTGTCCTTCGCGGAAGACTAGCTGCGGTAGCCAAGTAAGGCGACAGCTCATTAATGAGGAAGTGAGAAGCTGATAACGTCGCTTCCCGCGGCGATAGCCACGTACTGCACGCCATCGACCGCATAACTCATCGGTGAAGCGTGGATGGTCTGGCCTGTATTGAATTGCCACAGGGCACGGCCGGTTCGCGCTTCAACCGCTTCCAGTGCTTCGGTATCATCCGCGAAGAACACCAAATCACCTGCCGTCGTGAGCGTCCCACCCCAGGAGTTTGCTCGGCCGACTTGGGGATAGCGCCAAACGATCTTCCCTTCGGGCACGGAGTACGCCAGCAGGACCTTTTGAGCGTGGTCATCGGTTGCAAGCTTCGTGCCCGTACCGTAGTAGGTTTCGCCTTGAGTGAATGGTTCCGAGTGAGCGAGCAAGATACTGCAACTCTCAAGCGCCATGACATAGAAGAATCCGGTGTCGGGATTATAAGAAGGCGAAAACCAATTCGTGGCTCCTTCGATGCTCGGACAAATGTCGATGCCCACCGTGCTCGGTATTCGTCCTGACAATATGGGACGACCGGAGGCATCAATTCCTTTCGCCCAGTTCAGCTTCTCAACAAACGCTGTCGCCTTGAGAAACTTTCCGTCAGTCCGGTCGAGAACGTAAAGAAACCCGTTACGGTTGGCTTGCACCAGCAAATCACGAGTTCGGCCATTCACTTTGGCGCTCACGAGTACGGGTGTTTCATTGGCGTCGTAGTCGTACAGGTCGTGAGGGGTGAACTGGAAGTACCATTTCAGCCTCCCGGTAGTGGCGTTCAACGCCAGGACGCAGGCTGTGTACAAGTCGTCACCGGGGCGGGAATCCCCCACGAAATCGGGAGCCGCATTGCTGGTTGTCCAGTACAGAGTGTCTAGTTTGGGGTCGTAGGTGCCGGGCATCCACGTCGTGCCCCCAGCGTGGAGGTAGGAATCTCCGGGCCAACTGGAAGAGCCAAATTCTCCCGGCCCGGGAATGGTCCAGAAACGCCATTTCAGGTTGCCGGTGACGGCGTCGTACGCGGCCAGGAAACCACGCACGCCGGAGTCACCACCGGACGTCCCCACGATCACTTCGTCTTTCACAATCAGCGGAGCACTGGTTGCGCCATACTGTTTTGCCTTGTCGGCGTAAGTCACATCCCAAAGCAGGCGTCCAGAGCGCGCGTCGAGACAAAGCAGGTGGGCGTCGTCGGTTTCCATATAGACGAAGGTCTTCCAGACTCCCACTCCGCGGTTGTGATGAGCCGCAGCATCATCGAGCAAGCCTGCGCTCACCGGCCGTTCGTGATGCCAAATGACCCGGCCGGTCCGAGCGTCGAGCGCGTATGCATCGTTGGCCGACGTGACGTACATTACGCCCCTGACGACCACAGGCGTCACTTCCAGCCTCTCGGAATGGGAAGAATGGAAGATCCACGACGCCCTAAGCTGGGGAACATTCTTAGGAGTGATTTCGTGCAAGCTGCTGTGGCGACGCCCGGTGTAGTCGCCGTTATAGGAAGTCCAGTTAGCGCCGGGAGGCTGCGTAAGCAGATCGTCCGCGCTCACGTTCACATCGGCAACAACAGGAGCCTGCCCCTGTTGTCCCGCGGCGGGAAGCCAGGACAAAAAAACTGCCAATGCGAGGACGGTGAACTCTCTAGCGAATGATTTCATGTCCGTGGGTTTCGAGCGCGCTAATTGGAACTTCCTGAAGAGAACCTCGGTCCAGACCGTTCCCGTCTTCCAGATGAAGCGAGATCCGGGAGGCCTTTGCAGGAGGTGTCAACTCCGTCTCCAGCAGGACGAGATCTGCAGGGTCAACCTGAGTCAAGGGCATAGTTCCCAGGTGGGCGCCGTGTTCGTTGTAGAGGTGCGCGACCAAACGTCCCGCGAAAAACACTCCAAAGGAACCTGAGAGCCGGATGTGGCCAGTTTCCAAACGGATCGCTTGAAGAGGATGGACCACTATGCCAGCATCTTCCACGCCGTGGAATTCACCGCCGGCACGAGTCGGAAACCACTCCGTTTCGAGATCGCGGGTTTCGCCCGGTCGCAACTGAACGAGAGGGCTATTGATCTCGGCTTCGAGATAACGAGGAGAACCATCGCCTCCGGAAGTCAGCGAAGGGTTACCGTCGGAATCCAAACGTAGTTCCGGGCCGTTCGTCCAAAAGATAACCGATGCCTTGCCCGGATAAGTTTCGTTCTTTTCATATCGGAAGCGCTCGACCATGGCATATCGGCTGTCTCCATCCACCACCGCCAGCCAGCCTGGCGTCGAGTCCAGCCACAGTTCGGCGGCCACATGCACATAGTGCAGCGCGAACAGACCGTCGTCCCTGACAGAAACGGCAGGATTTTCCGCTGGACCGAACCGTACGTGATAGCGGTTGAGATAGCTGCTGAACGGATTCGCCGGTGTGAAGGTCCAGAAATTATGGTTGCTTCGTGAGGGAGTCGTTGGGTCTGCGGTGTTGTACTGCGAAACGGATTGCATGGACCACTCGATGACATGCCCGGTCGTGTTCTGCATGGTTGCGCGAAAGTGGATTCGAGGGGAATCGGCGTCCAGGTGAATCGTACGTCGAATCTGAATCCCAGTCTGCGGATCTGCCGGGCCAGTCAATTCGATCTCGCATTCCCGTCCTTCCGAAACCTTTCGAAAGGCGTAGGGCCCGTCATCGATCAAATCAGAATTGCCCACCCAATGCTGTTCATCGTCGTTTCCCTCGGGTAGGAGCCAGAGCTTGTCGCCTCCATAGTTGAACCATCGGGACGGGTCGGGCGGCAGGTATTTTCCTTCGTACTCGGGATTCACAAAGAGGAACGGATGCCCCACAAAAATTACCTGCATGAGTCGTCCGCCATTTTGCGGTACGACTTCCAGCTTTAGCCAGCGGTTAGAAAGTTGTTGCGCGCTCCACTCCTTGTAATTCGCGGCCTCGATGCGACAAGACGAATCAGGCTGAGTTGGCTGACCCGTAGCCTGGGCGGGAGCAACGTTCAGGTTCAAGAACCAGGAAAGCAAAACTACTGCGAGACGCCGCATCATGCCCTCATCCTTGGAATCGCCATGCCATGATACCTCTCCGTGACTGATAAAATTGAGTAATCGGACAGAGCACTCACTCAACAGCCTGCTTTGCCTGCTTATCGCCACGCTTCTAAAAACGAAACCCCATGAAACGAAATTTGATTTGCGTCACGCAGATTCTGTGATATATGAACTTCGCGGTGATGAGAAAGCACGACCTGACCTGGCGAATCGTTACAAAGGTTGGATTGGCACTGATGTTTCTCGGTGCCATCGGCACTGCCCTATGCCAGAACTCTAACGGCAAATACTCCTCTCCTAGTCCGCATCCGCAACTCAGGGGAAAAAGCATTTTCGAGCTGAGATGCGCGACTTGCCATGGGCTCGACGGGCTCGGGAGTGAGCATGCGCCGGACGTCATCCGCCGGACCGCGGTGAGAACGCTCTCGGATCAGGCGCTGCTCACCTTGATTCACGATGGAATTCCACCAGCGGGCATGCCAGGTTTCGCCGACATGGGCAAAGAGGATGGTCAGGCGCTCGTTGCTTATTTGCGCTTCTTGCAAGGCGAGTCCGCCGGAAATTCCATCGCAGGGGACCCAGTCCGCGGTCGGGACGTTTTCTTCGGAAAGGCCGGCTGCTCCGCTTGTCACAGCCGGGGACAGTTCATGGCCGAGGACCTCTCAGGGTTTGCACGGGATCATCAGGTCGGCGAGATTCGTGAAGCGATTCTCCGGCCGACCGGAGGCCGGCCGGAGACGGCGACCGCGATTGCGCTGGATGGTCGAAAATTCTCCGGCATCATCCGGAACGAAGACAACGCTTCTCTGCAGCTGCAGGATGGTGATGGTGGCTTTTACCTGCTTATGAAATCCAGCTTGATATCGGTTCAGCGGAAAACTGGAGAGCCCATGCCTGTCGACTTCGGGCAGCGACTCAACGCCACCGAGCTTGATGATCTGGTCGGTTACATCCTGCGAGAGGCTCGCGCTCCAAATGTCCCCTGATCGCCACCGGGAAAAGATGAGGCGCCTCATGCTCAGGATTGAACTCCGACCGCGCCGGATTAGAATTCGACAGGCTGGCAGAGAACGAGAGGCATCGCCAAATCGGGAGCCCAGAAGGTGAAAAAACTGTTGCTGTTCTTGCTGGTGGTTGCACACGGGCTCCGAGCGCAAGAGCACCCGGTCGATCCCACGTGGTTGCATCGTTACCTTCCAGATCTAGTGGAGATGAAGGCTGATCTTACCTCTACAACTTGCCACTACCGGCCGATTTTCGGAGAAGGTGATAAAGAGAATCGATCCCTCCAAACCGTAGCTCGCTTCGGTGCAGTCACAGTGGATGCACGTGGCGATTGCCAGACCGTACTCTACGACCGCCAGGAGGAGATCTATTTCGTTGTCGACGGAGCAGGCATACTGCACTACGAAGATCAGGTCCAACCGTTGCGCAAGCATGACTTCACATACTTACTCCCGGGCCTGAAACATTCGATCTCAAATCATTCGGACCAGCCGCTACAAGTGCTCGTTATGGGGTTCAAAATCCCGTCATCGATTGCCATCAGAGCCCCGTTGCCGCATCCGAAGGTCGCAAACCTGGAGGATGCCAAAGAGGAGACTGTCAGCGGCCACCCGAACTCAGTTTTGTACAAACTTCTGGTCGGCCTGAGCTCTGGGAAGCGGGATTTAATTGATGAAGCCTACGTGATGGACAGTTTTTTCTGGATGGATTTTGCTCCCGGAGGCACGAACTGGCCTCACCATCATCCGGCAGCAGAAGAAATCTATCTGGTAATAGACGGCCAGGGTGAAATGGTCGCTGGCAGCGGAATGGATGGGGTCGAAGGCCGCCATCCCGCCAAAGCGGGAGACGCCTACTATTTTCGCCCCAACTGCACGGTCGGCTTCTACAGCCAAAACAAACCAGGGGCGAAGGCATATATTCTCGCCGTTCGAGCCCGCGTCCCACTGCATGAGGACGAAGAGTAGGTCATTTGTCCCGGAGGTATCGAAAATGTATTCCCTGAATTCCAGCCGGCGGTCATTCATGAAATGGGTGGCAGCCGCTCCCCTGCTGAGCCAGATCGCCGTCTCTGACCTTTACGCGAAGGCTGCCAGCGCCGTAGGCAAAGATCCTCGACAAAATGTCTACCGCCGCTTGGGGGTAAAGACCGTCATCAACTGCCGAGGAACGTGGACCTACCTCAGTGGCTCTCTGCAGTTTCCTGAAGTTCGCGAGGCCCAGATCGAAGCGGCGCAGTATTTCGTGAATGTGATCGATTTGCAGCATGCCATCGGGCGACGATTGGCCGAACTCACCGGCGCCGAGTCTGGAATGATCACCTCCGGCGCTGCTGGTGCCATGGCGGTCGCAACCGCAGGATGCATGGCAGGCACCGATGACAAGTACATCTGGCAACTTCCCGATACCACCGGCCTCAAAAATGAAGTCATCATGTCTGGTGGCCGAAGCGCCTTTGATAGTGCGATCCGGCTGACTGGCGCGAAACTCGTGCTCGTCTTCTCGCCAGAAGAACTGGCCAACGCCACCAACCAGAACACGGTCATGATTTACACCACGCACTTGGGCGAGGAACTGCAAAAGGAGCTCGCCATCGCGAAAGACCATAAGGTGCCACTGCTCCTCGACGATGCGGCGGGTATTCCTCCGGCTGACAATGCCAAGCTTTACGCCCGCATGGGGATTGACCTCTACACCTTTTCCGGCGGCAAGGGCCTGCGCGGCCCTCAATGCAGCGGCGTGCTCCTCGGCCGAAAGGATCTGATCGAGGCAGCCATGATGAACTCCAGCCCGCGCGAGGGAGCCGTGTGCCGCCCCATGAAGGTCGGAAAAGAAGAAATGATTGGCTGCCTTACCGCTCTTGAAACATGGCTGAAGCTGGACGATAAGAAGCTGTACCGCGAGTGGAACGAACGTGTGGACAGCATCAGGAAGCTGGTGGAAACCGTGTCGGGGGTGGAGACGAAGATCTACATTCCCGACGATGGGAACCGCTATCCCACGCTGAGAGTCTCCTGGGATCAGCATGCCTGGGGATTTACCGTCGCTGACTCCGTGCAGGCCCTGCGTGAAGGCGACCCGGTTATCGAAGTGCTCGGTGCGGATAATCCCAGCTTGGTAAAAGCTGTTCGCGAGGGCAAACCCAATCCAAACAGAAAAGAACGACCGGAAGCCGACCATATCGAACTGGTTTCCATGACCATCCAGCCCGGCGAAGAAGTCATCGTGGGACAAAGACTTCGCAACATTCTGGGAGCAGCGCAAAAAGGAGCCCGGGCAAATTAGAAATGGGGTTCTGGCGAGGCGCTCCCCTTCTCAAATGCTGAGGGAAGGCTCGAATGAAATCATCCCTGGTTGGATTGTTGTTGTTGTGGTCTGCCGTCGGCGCACAAGCTCAGGCGGGGGCGAGCGGTCCCTCGCGGGAAATTTCTGCGCTCCAGGGTGCCGGCTCATCTAGTGTGGATGCGGGAGACTACGTTTATTTCTCCGCTGAGGGGCCTCGCAGCGCGCATGGCGCGTTAACTGCAACTTTCGCGGCGCAGGTCCGGCAGGCCCTCATGAACTTGAAATCGGCCGTGGAAGCTGCGGGCTTGACGATGGATCACGTCGTCTACACCACGGTCTACCTCACCGACATCAGCCAATATGGAGAGATGAACCGCGTTTTTGGCGAGTTCTTTGGGAAGATGCCTCCCGCTCGTGCCGTGCTTGGTGTTGCCGGGCTTCCTGATCCACCGATTGAGATCAATGCTGTCGCAGTGCGGAGTCTATCGGAGATGCGGCCGGTCTATCCGCCGAACTACAAGTCAGAGGAGCCTTTTTCGCCGGGCATTCTCACTCACGATCGCTTGTTTATTTCTGCTCTGCCCGTTTCTGCCATGCCGAGTACCGGCCCTTCTGGCGACAAGGTTCTGGACGATCCGGCAGCCCAGGTAGACTTCGCCCTCGACCGAATGAAAGCTGTCGTCGAGGCGGCCGGTCTGGACCTCGGTCACGTGGTTTTCGTGAATCCTTACCTGACCGCGCAACTTCCGATGCGGATCATGAACGAGCATTATGCCCACCGATTCGAGTTCGGCAATACCCCGGCCCGGGCAACGATCGAGGTGTCGAGCCTGCCCAACGGCGCCCAAATCGAGTTCACAGGCATAGCTGTCCGCGACCTGGGGAAACGCCGGACCGTGCGTCCCCGGAACATGCCGCCCAGCCCCACGGCAAGTCCGTGTGTCTTTGCCGGCGATACGTTGTATTGTTCCGCTAAGAGTGGTTTCATCCCTGGAGCGAACGGCGGAGTCTATAGTTCTACGACAGCCCTGCAGCTCCGTCAGACGATGCGCAACCTTCTGGATAATCTTGAGGAAGCGGACATGGATTTCTGCCAAGTTGTGACCACCAATGTTTACCTCGATGATCTAGCCGACCTGCGGGCATTTGATGAAGTGTATGTGAAGTATTTCCATGGTGAGTTGCCAGCGCGCACAACCCTCCAGCAGATTGCGCCTGCGGAGCGCAGCCCCGACAAAGATGGGCACTACCCTGACTTGGAGCAGGTTTCCCTCCTCGCCGTCCGACACAACTGCCATCGGTGACGGAATTCCAACGATCCATAGACAGACAACTACCATCACTGGGTTTCGATACTGATAAACGCTCTGTGAGCCGCATGCGTCGCTTGCTCGCCGCCAATCAAGGGTGTCGGTTGCGACATCCCCCATTTTGTACAGCCTTGCCGGGAGGAAGAAGACTCCGTGAGTCGATGCGGTCTGTTTATGAAGCAGATTCCGTTTTTCGATGTTCGGTGTGCTACCACATGGGACTTCCGTGCTTGCGTATTCCGACGATGTGGATGGTCGATTCCAGCGCGATGTGAATGGTCATTCCGGCCATGTGAATAAAGTCGGAGCGCAGCGACGCTGGGATTACAATCATGCTCGACACCTTCGAGATTA
>Ga0182018_10000525_pt1 | contig 49588 bp, 45 predicted proteins | sample 812P2MmetaG_FD_120490 | JGI IMG/M metagenome (GOLD analysis project Ga0182018, IMG submission 120490) | Permafrost microbial communities from Stordalen Mire, Sweden - 812P2M metaG | ecosystem: Environmental > Terrestrial > Soil > Wetlands > Permafrost | place: Sweden: Stordalen | collected... | reverse complement strand
TCGTACGCCTCTATTTCTCCGCTCACGAAAAACTGTCCGAGCAGCAATGGCTCGACCGCATCCCGGCAGACGATTTGTTCAAGGGAGCAGCCCCGAAGCTCGTCCGCGAGGGCGAACCGGGGTTTCCTGAGGTTCTCAAGCAATTCGACGCTCTCGAATAGCTTTTAGCCTATGGAACAAGCCCGCCGCCGATTCGCACAATCGAAAGCATTTCCGGTATAATTGACTTTCCGCGGCCTATCGACACCACTTCATGACAAGGGTTCAAGACGAGGGCAACTGAATGGCAGTGCAAACTCGCGTCAGAGTGGCAAAACTGGACACTGTCCGATTTCGCGGGCTCGACCGCGATACACTGGTTCGTCTTTACCGCACGATGTTTCTTTCCCGGCGCATGGATGACCGGGAAATCCAGCTGAAACGCCAGAATCGGATCTACTTTCAAATCTCCAGCGCCGGCCACGAAGCCGTCACGGCCGCAATGGGGTTGCTTCTTCGTCCCGGCGTCGACTGGGTTTACCCCTACTACCGCGACCGCGCGCTGTGCCTGATGCTGGGCGTGACACCCCTGGAAATGTTGCTGCAGGCAGTCGGCGCGAAAGATGATCCTGCCTCAGGTGGCCGGCAGATGCCCTCGCACTGGGGGCACAACAAGCGGAACATTGTCAGCCGCTCGTCCTGCACCGGGACGCAGTTCGTCCAATCGGTGGGCTCGGCGGAAGCCACGCTCTACTACGAGCATCGCCAAAAAGCGCTGGCTCAGGCCAAGAAGGCTCCTCTAGGCGCTTATGTTCACCACGACAGCGATGAAATCGTTTACGTCTCGGCCGGCGACGGGGCGACCAGCGAAGGCGAGTTCTGGGAATCGCTCAACGCGGCCTGCGCGAAGAAGCTTCCGCTCCTCTACGTCATCGAAGACAACGGCTACGCCATCTCCGTTCCCATCGAAGTTCAGACGGCAGGTGGCAGCATTTCCCGGTTGGTCCGGAACTTCCCGGGTTTGCACGTCGCCGAGTGCGATGGTACCGACCCTCTTGAAAGCTACGCGGTCGGCAAGGAAGCCGTCGAGTATTGCCGCCAGCGCCGCGGCCCCGCGCTGATCCACGCGCACGTGATCCGCCACTACTCCCATTCGCTCTCGGACGACGAAAAACTCTATAAGACCGCCCAAGAGCGCGAGGAAGAAGCACACCGCGACCCGCTGTCGAAATTCTCACTTTTTCTTGTGCGCGAGGGGCTTCTCGATCAGAAGCAAATCGAAGCGCTGGAAGCCGATGTCGATCGGGAAGTCCGCGAAGCCGGCGATCAAGCGCTCGCTGCCGAGCAGCCATCGATCGATTCGATTCGCGTCAATGTCTATTCGCCTGACGTTGATCCAACCTCTTCCGCTTTCGCCACCGAGCCGCAACTTCACGGCGCGCCCAAGACCATGGTCGAAATGGTCGCGGCCACCCTTTCCGACGAAATGTCCCGCGACGAACGGATCACTGTTTTCGGCGAAGATGTCGCCGACGCCAGCCGCGAAGAAAACCTCAAGCAGGTAAAAGGGAAGGGCGGGGTCTTCAAGGCCACATCCGGCTTGCAGAGAAAATACGGTGCGGACCGCGTCTTCAACACGCCTCTTGCTGAAGCCAGTATCGTCGGCCGGGCCATTGGCATGGCCGTTCGCGGACTCAAACCTGTCGCGGAAATCCAATTCTTCGACTACATCTGGCCGGCAATGATGCAAATTCGCGACGAGCTATGCGTTTTCCGTTGGCGTTCCAACGGCAATTTCAAATCACCCGCGGTTCTGCGCGTAGCCATCGGCGGCTATCTTACCGGTGGCGGTGTTTATCACAGCCAGAGCGGTGAATCGATTTTCGCGCATTGTCCGGGCCTGCGCGTGGTCATGCCGTCTACGGCGCTGGACGTAGCGGGACTCTTGCGCACCGCCATTCGCTGCGACGATCCGGTGATGTTCCTCGAGCACAAACATCTCTACCGGCAGCCGTACAATCGCTCTGAATACCCCGGCTCGGATTACACCGTGCCGTTCGGTAAGGCTCGCCTTGTGAAGGAAGGCAGCGACGTAAGCATCGTGACCTACGGAGCCATCGTGCACCGCGCGGAAGTGGCCGCGGCGCAACTCCAGCGCGAGGGCATTTCGGTCGAGATCATCGATCTTCGTTCCTTGTCGCCTTACGATTGGGAAGCGATCGCCGCGACCGTGCGCAAGAATCATCGGGTAATTGTCGCTTACGAAGACATGCTCAGCTTCGGTTACGGGGCGGAAATTGCCGCGCGTATCGCCCAAGAGCTTTTCGAAGAGCTAGACGCGCCGGTCACGCGGGTAGCCGCGATGGATACCTTCTGCGCCTACCAGCCAAAGCTGGAAGATGTGATCCTTCCGCAAACGGACCACTTGACCGCCGCAGTGAAGCAACTTCTCGAGTACTAGGTCGCGGCGGGCTACTCCCGGCCCAGGGAAACTTTTTTCTCTCTCGAATCGTATCCAATGGTAGAACTAGCGAAGCAAGGCTCTGTGGAGGTGCAGCGATGATCTGCGTCAACTGTCAAAAGCGCATCACGGACGGATCCAACTTTTGCTACAACTGCGGCGCCAAGCAGCCCCCGTCTCCTTCCTTCGGAGCCGATTCGGATGCTGGCGGGAAAAAGCGGCTGGTGCGTTCCAGCACGGACAAGAAGATTGCCGGAGTCTGCGGCGGCTTGGCCGACTACTTCGATGTAGATGCAACGATTATAAGGATTTGCTGGTTGCTGGCGTTCTTGTGCGCCGGGACTGGCCTGCTGGCTTACGTCATTCTGTGGATCGCGCTGCCCATCGCGCCGACCGGGTTAGCCCAAACGTCGGCAACGCCGGTCACATCGCAGCCCATCACGCGTTAGTAAAGTGGAACGCTGCGATGGCAACAGCAAGCGTGGATGGACGCGTCCGTCCGTTCTTCGTTTCCTTTACATCCGTAAATCTATGAAAATAACTGGATTGCAGGCGGATTGGTGCGTCCAAAGCAAGTCGATCTTATAAGTACATGAAAAGGCGGGACATAGCTTGTCTGGTAGGTGATGTTCACAAAGTGAAGGTCCTGGAGTCCGACGATTCTTACGCAGCTTACTATGGCTGACACGTTACCAGAAAGGTATAGAATTGTCGAGGTAAATTTTGCGTGCGGACGCAGGCAGAGCGGTTTCACAATTCGGATTGCTCACAGTTCGACGGGCCGGCCTGTAGAAAATGGGTGCGCCGCGCGCCAGGAGTTGACGCCGGGCAGGGTGAGGCCAAGCCCTTTCAGGTCAGCCCTTTTGCGCTGCGTGGGGGCGCGGTCTCCCTCCGCTGTGTTCGAAAATGGGGTGATCCAGGGACACCAGGCCTGCGCCAAGTGTTGCCAGCGCGAAGCAAGCCGCCGCTAGTGCCAGGGGAAACTCGTAATCATGCACGGCCATGTATCCGTGGAGGCTGTGCACCTTCCAGATGGCCACGCACATTTCGATCGCCAGCAACAATGCCGCCGGGCGTGTGAACAATCCCAGCAATAACAACCCGCCGCCGAACGTCTCCAGAACGCCTGAGACGTAGACGAAGTATGCCGGCAGGCCGTGCTCGACGAAAACGGCTTGCAGGTTTCCGTGCGTGTGGGTGAGTTTCGGATAGCCGTGATACAGATAAATGATCCCGAGGACGATGCGCAGAACGAGCAGGGAAAGAGGGCGCAGTTTATCCAGGAATTTCACCAACGATCTCCGGGGTAAATCATCACAAAATAAGCGAACGTCGCGGATTGTAGCAGAAAACTCCGCATCGATCGGTAGACCGGCGCCGCGTGAGAATCAGTTACAATCGTACGCGACGCGAAATTGTTGGGGGATACGGCTTTCAGGGCCTTTGCCGTCGATGTGTGCAATCGACGTGCGGCGACAGATCCTCAGAACGGGAGCCATATAGATCGTGAGAATCGTACGGGCCCTTCCCGGAAGTTTCGGTAATCCGGCATGAAGCGAAGGCTGCTGATCGCGGTGCCTGTGTTGATCCTAGTCGCCGTCGTTGCCTGGCTACTTCGACCGAAACACGAATTGGTTGGCGAAGGCTATATCAGCGAGCGCAGCATCACCCTTTGGAGCAGCGTTGCGCAGGTGCGCGAACCGGTCGAGACCCTTCACTATGGCGACCGTGTGGACGTCATGGGCCGCCGCAATGACAGCGTCAAAGTGCGCACCGCCGCCGGAACCGTCGGTTGGATCGATGGGCGGCAACTTCTGGAGCCGGCCCTCTGGGAACGCAGTATCAAGCTTTTGCAACAGGCGCAGGCCATTCCGGTTCAGGCGCACGGGCGCACGAAAGTTCAAACCAATCTGCGTGTGCAACCCGGCCGCACCGAGCCTCGGCTGTATCAGTTCGGACGCGGAGTGCCCGTTGAGGTTGTCGGCCGTGCGGTTGCCGACTGGGCCCAGGTGACGGACGAAAAGGAACCCGCCAGCGAATCCGGCAACAAGAAAGAGGACTGGTACCTGGTTCGCGCGGTGGCCACCCGTCCCCCCGGGGAAGCGGCTGCTCGCACAGCGGAGACCAATACGACCACGCAGCCCGGCGATCAAAGCGTACCCATCGCCGGCTGGGTCGTGGCGCGCTTCGTCGAGCTTGACCTCCCCGATCCCGTTCGCGAGGGGATTGCGTCCGCCAATGTCCGCGCCGTGGCCTGGTTCGAGCTGAACCGCATCGCCGACGCTTCCGGCGGCAAGCCGCAATACCTGGTGGCCGGAACCAAAGGCCCCGACGGCCAGCCCTGCGATTTCACGACCCTGCGCGTGTATACCTGGGACGCCAAGAAAACTCGCTACGAGACCGCCTTCATTGAAAACAATCTTTGCGGCCTGATGCCCATTCGCCTTGGGAAGGGGCCTAAGGACGAGCCGGAGTTTCATTTTCATGAGGTCGGCGATAAGGAAGACCACCTGTATCGCCTGATCCAGACCGTCGTTCGCCGCGTCCGCGAACCCGGTCAAGCCCCCGCAAAGAGCGCCCATCCCAAACCTGCGAAGTCCGCGGCGCGTTGAGTCATCGAAGATTGCTGCTTAAGGCGCTTAGGGTAAGATGTGGAAACGCACGATCTGGTCGGAGTGTGATGAATGACGCTGCACATCAGCGAATCTGAAGTACATACCTTGCTCACCATGCCGATGGCTGTCGACGCCGTTGAAGAAATTTCCAGAAAGCAGGCGAGCAGCGAGGTGGTCGTTCATCCGCGCCGGCGCTTTGAGTTTCCCGGCGGAAGCTTCTTTCATTACATGGCGGCGGCGGATTACAGCGCGGGTTATATTGCGATGAAGCAGTACACCTTCGTGCGCGGGAAACTGCGGTTTCTGGTTCCTTTGTACGAAATGGCCACGGGCCAGCTGGTGGCCTTGATCGAAGCGGACTACATGGGCCAGCTGCGCACCGGTGCGGCCTCCGGGGTGGCCACCAAGTATCTGGCGCGGCGGGACGCGCGAGTGGCTGCCATCATCGGCACCGGCGGTCAGGCCAAGACGCAGCTGGAAGCTGTTGCTGCGGTGCGTAGCCTGGAATCCGTGAACGTTTTCGGACGTGATCCCCAGAAGCGCGAAGCCTTCTGCAAGGAAATGAGCCAGCGAATCGGTTTGCCGGTACGCGCGGCGACGTCCGCATCGGAGGCCGTGCGGGGTGCGCACATTGTTTGTACCGCCACTACTGCGGTACAACCCGTAGTCAACGGAGCAGACCTCACGAGCGGCGTGCACATCAACGCCATCGGCGCCAATCACGCGCACAAACGCGAACTCAACGACGAAGCCGTGGCCAGCGCGGACGTGATTGTCGTCGATTCCATCGAGCAATCGCGGCAGGAAGCCGGCGACTTGATCATTGCCTTTCACGGCGACGAATCATGCTGGACAGGGGTCAAGCGCTTGTCCGACGTGGTCGCCGGGAAGACAGGCGGCCGGACCAGCGAGACGGAAGTCACGCTGTTCAAATCGAACGGCATCGCCGCCTGGGATTTAGCCGTTGCGATGCAGGTTTACAAAGCTGCCCGCGAACAGGGAATTGGCAGGGAATTGCCGTTGTGGAGCGGCTCTGCGTCGCAATGACTATATTGCACGGATCGTTTTCGGCGCCATTGTGGCTCCGCCGGTCTAAACTCTTTCTGACGAACAGGCATTGGATGCCGCAGCGGACCGTCTAATCGCCGCACCGGCGAGTCTCAACTGCGAGAACGAAACACGGCGATACCGTCAACTTCTGACGGCCCGAGGGTCTCCAGCCATCGTTGTTCGACAATGGTTGGCGTGCAGGGGCCAAACGTGCAAATTCGAATCTCTCGGCTGGCGGCTTCCCGTCGCAGCGAGTCCAGAACGGCGCGCAGAATAGTCCCCGTGAAGGGCGTGTACAGGTAAAACACCGTGCCGCCGGACAAATCCGCTTCCCGAGCGTCCTGCTTGACAAATATCACGTTGTTCAAGTTCAGCGTCTTAGCGCTGTGTCGCGCGCACTCCACGTAGGCCGCCTCGAGCTCAATTCCGATGTTGCGGGCGCCGGTGCAGATCGAAGCCAGCAACGAAACGTGACCTAGCCCGGAGCCAAGATCGACCAGCACATCCCTTTCGGTGAGCGCGGTGCGAGCGATGAGGTCGAAGATGTGGCGCGCCGGCGTGGGCTGATAAAACACCATCTCGGCCGCCAGGGGGACAACTCCAGGGTCAGGATTTCCGAACTGCAAGACTCCGCTGACCAGGTCATCAAGATAGTCATAGCTTTCGCCACTCGGGACGCTGACCGCGTCCTCACCCCTTCCGAATCTGCTGGGCACCCACCGGAGTAGGCTATCCGGTCCGGCGCCTCGCCGAATCTCGTGGCGGATGGCTTGGTAGAGTTCGAAATTGGCGGCCTCCAGCTTGGCGTAAAGCGCTCTGGCCCGCTGATAGATTTCCGCCTCGATAGACTGGACGCCGAGGGTTGGTAACTGCCCATCCAAGAGATAGGCATCAAGGCGGTCAAGCGCTTCGATGCGCTGGCGCAGGCGATCCGGTTCATCCAGCGAACGATCCTGTTCCAGTTCCCGGATCAAATTCCGAAGCGCCCGCAGCATCGGCTCTGACCGAATCAGCTTGCCGGTTTGCGCATCTGGCGCTGCAAGGCCTCATGTAGGCGGGTTCTTACGTCTTGCGGAAGTTCCACTTGTTGGGAATCGCAGAAAATCTCCACGGTCAACTTTGTCTGGTTGATCACCAGCATGCATTCACCGCAGTTCTGCAGATGCTGCTCGATTTCCAGCTTCACCCCGGCGTCCAGATCCCCATCGATGTAATTCGAGATCTCGAGAATGACGCGATTGCAGTTCAATTTGGATTCCTATCGCGCATATAGCGATCCAGCTTCTGGCGAAGCTTGAGGCGTGCGCGCAGCAGCCGGGACTTTACCGCGGGGACGGAAAGACCCAGAACGGCAGCGGTTTCTTCCGTGGAAAGCTCTTCGATGTCTCGCAGAACAAAGACCGTGCGGAAGTCTGCCTCGAGCTGGTCGATCACCTCGTCGAGGATTCCGCGCATCTCCGACTGCGCGAAACGCTGTTCCGGGCTTGGTCCCCAGTCCCTGATTTCCCGGGGCATCAAGTCATCCTCGCCTTCGACGGGCTCGTCGAGCGAAACCTGATTTGGGCGGCGCTTGCGCAGGCGCATCAGCGCTTCGTTGGCGGCGATACGCACCAGCCAGGTATAAAAGCGGGAGTCTTCCTGGAAAGTGTTGAGGTGGGAATAGGCCTTCATGAACGCGTCCTGCATCGCGTCTTCGGCGTCTTCGCGGTTGCGGGTGATGTTCATGGTCAATCGAAAAATCTTGCGCTCGTAGCGGTTGACGAGCTCCTCAAAAGCGGTCGCATCGCCAGACTTCGCAGCCTTGACGAGCAGAGGCTCGTCCTCGCGAGCGACTTTCGACGGCAGCCGATGTGGATGAGATACGCTCAATGCCGAGTATCCGATGCGCGCAGAGGTCTAATAGTGACCTCCAACGCGTGCGCTTATAACGGTAGCACAGGGCGCAGCAGTTCCCATCCCAAACACCTGTTTTGATGAAGGCGCACGGGGTCGAGATTCAGGAAAGACGAGGATTCTTTGCATACGCCCCCGTAGGCCCTGTATTGACGATGCCAGGGCTGCGGGGTACAGTGGGCTAGCAGACGTTTTTTTACAAATGGCAAGAATTGCTCGCGTGTCGCAGTCGCCGTATTCTCATAACAAATCCATACGCATCTTTGGCGGTCCGGATTTTGACCACTGCGCGAGCAAAGTTATATTTTCCGTATCGGATGCTTATTCAAGCGGTTGCGAGTGCCTATCTTAGTTTGCGGCGAGACGGCGAATTTCAGGCACGTTAACTATGCGAACACTGCCCGACCATCTTCGTAAGGGAATGAAGCTCGTGATTGTCGGCTGCAATCCCACGGAGTCTTCGGTCCGCGTGGGGCATTACTACGCCGGCCGCGACAACCCGTTTTGGCCGATTCTGTTCGAGAGCGGCGTGGTGCCGGAGCCGTTCGATTACCACGACGATAAGCGGGTGATCGAGTTTGGGATTGGCTTGACCGACCTGGTCAAGCGCCCGTCGAAGACGACGGAAGAACTTTCGCGTGCGGATTTCGCGGAGGGCCGCATCGTCCTTTCTCAGAAGCTCGAGGAATTTGCGCCGCGTGTGGTGGCGTTCAACGGGAAGTTGACCTACGAGCAGTTCTCGCAGCGCAAGTGCAAGTTCGGGTTGCAGAAAGAGCCGCTGTACGGCGCCCGCGTGTACGTGCTGCCGGCCACTCCGAGCCTGCAAGGGGACAAGAAGAGTGAAAAATTGCAGCATTTCCGGAAGCTGGCGCAGCTAGTGAAGCGCATCGAGAAGGAACGCGATTATCCTGGCACGGAATCGGAGTCGTGATGAGTACCCCCCCGCAGACTGTCCAAGAGCATTCCCTGGTTCTGGAGAAGCACGAGGACGGCGTAGCTACGCTGATTCTGAACCGTCCCGACAAGCTGAACGCGCTTAATACGGATCTAGCCGTGGCGCTGAACGAGACTCTGGGGCGCATCGGCACGGACAAGACTATTCATGCGGTGGTTCTGACCGGCGCGGGGCGGGCATTCTGTGCGGGCGGCGATTTGGCGGAGATCTGGAAGGGCCGGCAGGAGAACAGCGTTGCGGATCTGGAGCCTCTGCTGCGCGCGGGCATGCAGTCGGTGTTGAAAATTCGCACCATGCGTCAGCCGGTGATCGCTGCCGTCAACGGAGCCGCAGCCGGCGCGGGAATGAACATCGCTCTGGCTGCGGATATTCGCTTCGCGTCGGAAGCCGCCGTTTTTGGGCAGAATTTTGCCAAAGTTGGCTTGTTCCCGGACTATGGCGGGACGTTTTTTCTGCCGCAGCTTCTCGGGCCCGCGAAAGCGGCGGAGATGTTTTACACCGGAGACATGATCGATGCGAAGACCGCGCTGCAGATGGGGCTGGTGAATCACGTGGTCCCCGCGGATAAACTGGAAGGCCAAGCGATGGCGTTTGCGAGAAACATTGCGCACGGGCCGCGCACGGCGAGCCGGGCGCTGAAACAAGTTCTTTTTGGAAACCAGCGTGCCGAGCTGACTAGAGCGTTGGAATACGAAGTGGAAGAGCAGATGAGATGTTTTGCGTCCGAGGATTGCGCCGAGGGGTTGCGGGCATTTTTCGAGAAGCGGAAACCGAACTTTCAGGGCAAGTAAATGACGCCGGTAGAACGGGCACAGACCCTTCGTGCCTCAGGGTAAACCAGAGTGCCTGCGCTGGTTCGGATGGGACACCCGGCGTGGCATCGATAAAATTCCGATGGACAATCTAGAGATAACACCGGCTGAAGTGAAGCAGCGGCTTGACCAAGGCGAGAAGTTGCTGTTGATCGACGTGCGCGAGCCTTGGGAGTTCAACATCTGCAGCATCGAAGGCGCGAAATTGATTCCCATGGGCACGGTGACTGCGAATCTGCAGGCGCTGGACACGGATGACGATATCGTCGTCTACTGCCACCGCGGCATGCGGAGTCTTGACGTGGCCGTGTGGCTGCGCGGGCAGGGTGTGGAGCGGGCGAAATCGCTCGCCGGCGGTATCGAGCGCTGGTCGCTGGAGATCGATCCGAAAGTTTCGAGATACTAGCGCGGACGGAAGCTTAACGCACCGATTCGAAGGCCAGGGGGTTCATGGCGAAAAGGGTCAAATTTATTCAGAAGCCAACTTGTACGACATGCCGCAAGGCGAAAGCCTTTCTCGAAAAGCTCGGTGCGGAACTTGAGCTGCGTAACTTGGATACCGAGCGGCTGAGCGAATCGGAATTGAACAAACTCATCGGCAGGCAGGACCACCGCAAATTTTTGAACACGCGCAACGAATTGTATCGAACGCGGAAGATGAAGGATGAGCCGCCATCGCGCGCGGAGGCGATCAAGCTGATGGCTAAGAATCCGAACTTGATCCGGCGGCCCGTCGTGATTCGCGGTGATGAAATCGTGCTTGGTCTTGACGAAGAGGCATTTCGAAAGATGGTTTCGTGATGAGGCCGGTGCGCGGGTGGAAGTAAAGACCATTGCCGTAATCGGCGCCGACGTCGTAGGTCGAGGCATCGCGTACGTCGCAGCGCTCTGCGGATACAGAACGATTCTTGAAGACGTATCCGAGGCGCGGCTCGGAAACGCCGTCGCTTGGATCACGCCGCGTCTAGAGCGGGCCTGCGGCGGCGACGCGGTTGATGAGGACGCGGGCAAGGTTGCTTGCGCAAAACTCTCGACGGCGCACACGGTCGAAGATGCGATTAGGGACGCGGATTTAATTATCGAGACGCTTCCGGACGAGATGGAAATGCACATCGAGCTTTTCACAATTCTCGATAAATTTGCCAAGCCGAATGCAATTTTCGCGAGTACCAGTTTTCTTTCGATCACCGAGCTGGCGGAAGTGACGTTTTGCGCGGATCGCTGCATCGGCATGCGGTTCGCAGAGAGCGCGGCAGAATCGAGAACGATGGAGCTGGTCAGGGGACTAGAAACGTCGAACGAAGCCGTTGTCGCGTGTTCTGTGGTGGCGCGCCGACTGGGAAAAGAGGTCGTGGTGGTCAATGAACCCGATGTGAATAAATCTGGCGAAACGAAGCGGAAATTGGCCAATGCCTAAGACCAACGCTCGCAGGACCGGGAAGAACGGGAAGAACGGAAGACACAAGGTGATTCCAACAGGGTTGGCGCAAAAGATTGTGATCCAGCCGGGCGATCTGACGGAGATGGAAACGGACGCGATCGTAAACGCCGCGAACAACGATTTACTGCTGGGCAGCGGCGTGGCTGGAGCTATACGGCGCAAGGGCGGGGACGAGATTCAACGCGAGTGCAACGAGATTGGGAGTATTCCCATCGGTTACGCCGCTATCACCACGGGCGGCAAGCTGAAAGCCAAGCACGTGATTCACGCGGCGAGCATGCAGCTGGGACGAAATACCACTTCAGAAGCACTGCGCCATTCGACGGAACATTCGCTGCGCATTGCTGGAGAGCGCGGGCTGAAGACGATCGCATTTCCGGCGATTGGTACCGGTGTCGCTGGATTTCCGATGAAGGAGTGCGCGGAAATCATGCTACGGGAAGCGGTGCGACATTTGGAGACTGGCAGTTCGCTTGAGAAGATTTATTTCGTTCTGTTCGATGACGAGGCGACGGAGGCTTTCGAGGATGTCTTTCGTCGCATGCAGGCGCCCGCGCTTGCGTCGGCTACCTCGGTGAATTGAGAATCGCAAGCACACATTTGTGCAACCGCTAAAGTTGAGATCCTTCCCAGCTGGGCCGGAATCCCAGATCGCCATGCTTGTCGGATGCCTCAGGAAGACAGTGTCGGAGTGTTTGCACCAATCACGGAGAGTCGGGGCGGCGCTTTAGGACCGGGCGATTGTCGGGTTGCGCCGCGGGCGTATCCGAGGATGCGGGGCCTGTGCCGCCAGGGACAGCGGCGGAGACGGCGCCTTCGGAATAGGGCTTCTTCAGGAACGATTCGGCGGTGGCTTGCGCGTTGCCGGTGTCATCGTTGGTTTGTTTCGCTTTGCTGTATTCGTTGACGGCGCGTTCGCGCTGGCCCAATAGATCGAAAATTTTGCCCAGGTAAATGTGGCTCCAGACTTCGGTCCACTTTTCCGGTGGTTCGGGAACGGTTTGCAAGGCCTCGCGGAAGGCGTTCGCGGCGGCCTGATAATTCTTTTGGTAGAAGAAGGCTTCGCCCATGCGGAAGTTGGCTAACGGGCGATTAGGTTGAATCGACAAGGCTCGCTGATATTGCGAGATGGCATCGTAGTAGCGTCCCGCCTCGGCGAGTTCCTCGCCGCGTGCGATTGCCGCGCGGGCGCGCAACGCATTGCTGCCCTTGAGGACGACATTGTTGGGATCGATCTTGATGCCGCCGGGTTTGGGGCGTCCGAAGGTTTCGACGGTGAAGGAGGATTCGGTGCCGACGACGTCGACGGTCTTGGTTTCGGGGTTGCCTTCCGTTTCGATGCGAATGTCGATAGGCATGCTGAACGTGTCGAGGGGCTGCTTGATTTTGCCAACAATGCGGAAACCCTGTTTGGTGCGATAGACGACATATTCCAGTGTGAAGTCGGGAACACCGGTGGAATTGAGCCATTGCGCGAAGAAGCCGCGGAGTTGCGGCGGAGCTTCGCCTTTTTTCGCGGAGGCTTCGGCGCGCTGCTGGGCGAGATTCTCGAAGTCGTCGATGGTGGCGTTCTTGCCGTTGTACTTCGCGTAGAAATCGTGGAGCAGAGACTTGAAAGCGACGTCACCCATCTGCGCGCGCAGCATGTGGAAGATCATCGCGCCCTTGTTCATGACCACAGAGCGATAGTCGCTCGAATAGGGAGCGAGGCGCGCGGCTTGCGCGACCGGCGCGGCATCTTCTCCCATGAGAGCGCCGACGGCGAATTCGTCGACGGCTTTCAGGCCGGCTTCGCGGCCGGCATTCTGCTCGGCGTAGAGTGCTTCGCAATATCGCGCCAGGCCGTCGCTGATCCAGGCATCACCCGGCGACGCTGGCAGAACCGCGTTGCCCCACCACTGCGATGCGACCAGGCGTGCGATGGTGCGATCGGCGCCCTTCGGATCCCAGATGCGCTTGCTCAACAGCAGCAGGCCGGGTCCGGCAAAATCCCGCAGGGTGCCGTCCGGCAACTGCGCGATCGTCACGTCGGCGTCGCGCAGCGGGCCGAACATGTCGGAGAACATTGTGTACGACCGCGCGACGCTGGCGGCAAAGTCAGACGGTTTTCCCGGACCAGAGCGTGGCGCATACACCGAGACATTTACTCCTTCGGCTTGCTCGGGGCTGAGCTGCAGCTCGCCGGCGACGAAGGTGCCATTTGGTTCGGGCGTGTCGCACTGAAAGGTGTACAGGAGGCGGCCGCCCTCAGCGGGATTCTTCCCGGCCATCGGTGTGGGAGCCGACGCTTTGCCCGTGCCCGCGACGGCAAAGGAATCAGGAACATTCAGGCGGAACGTGGCGGTGTAACGGTTGGAAGGGTAATTCGTAAGCGGAAACCAGCGTGCGGGGAGAAGCAGGTACGCACCCTCTTTGCTGATGACGGCAGTTTTGACGCCGGGCACCGGGCTGTTTTCTTCATTGGCGAGCAGACCCGCGTAGGTGAAGGTAAGCGTAACCTTCGTGCCGGTGGCAACGGCCGCGGGCAGCAGCACGGTGAGGGACAGCGGGTTGCCGCTGTCGCGCTCGAAGCTGAGGGATTTGCCGTCCGCGGATTTCACGTCTCGGACGTCGAGGTTCTGGTGCAACTCGACGCGAACTCCGCCGGAAACTTCCTGCGCCCTGAATTCGATCTTGGCGATGGCGGAAATGGATTGCCCGGCGGGGTCGAGCGTGGCGCTAACGTCGTAGTGTTCCGCAAGGAATGCGGGAGGGCGGGGCACCTGCGCGAGGGAAGGCGAAGCGGTAAAGGCGAGCAGCAGCAGAATCGAGAGCGCAGACGCAGAGCTAATTTTTTGCAGGCGGGTCATCGGACCCCTTTCAGGCAACGATCCAGTAAGGCTTGCATAACCAGGTTGTATCAACCGGGGCTGTATATAGGATAGCAGACACCTCATTTAGCGTTGCCACGCCCCGCGCGGACCAAATCGAGGATAGCGTCGGCGGCGCGCTCGACGGCTCCGGGCGGTCCGAGACGGTTGCGGACTTCGGCCAGGCTCTCCCGCATTGTGGCTCTTGCCGTCGGCTCGCGCAACAGCCGCAGCACTTCCTGTGTGACGCGCTCGGGCGTGAAATCGCTCTGAATCAGTTCGGGCACGACGCGCTTACCCGCAATTAGATTGACCATGCTGAAAAAAGGTGTGCGCACCAGCGGCTTGGCGAGGAACGCTGTGAGCGGAGTTACACGGTAGATAACGACCATGGGGACGTCGAGCAACGCAGTTTCGACGGTGGCGGTGCCGCTGGATACGATAGCGGCGTCGGAGGACGCGAGCGCGTCGTAGGTGCGGCTTTCGACGACGCGGACGGGAAGTTCGGGCGACCAGCCTTCGCGCAGCGTCGCGGCGCCGCTGTCGTGCGCGGCGGCAACTACGAATTGGGCTTGGGTTGCGCGATAGATGCGCACGCAGGCCTCACGCAAGATGGGGAGGTGCTGATTTAACTCGGCGCTCCGGCTGCCGGGGAGAACGGCGACGACTGGACGTTCGGGATCGAGGCGTTGTTCCTTGAGGAAAGTGGCGCGGTCGACCGAAGGATGTACTGCACCGACCAGCGGGTGACCAATGAATTTCACCGGCACGCCGGCGTCGCCGTAAAACTTTTCTTCGAAGGGAAAGATGCAAAGCGCTTCCGCGAAACGCCGGCGGACGATTCGGACGCGCCAGGGGCGCCAGGCCCAGAATTGCGGGCAGATGTAGTAGGCGTTGAGGATGCCGCGGGCTTTGAGTTTTCTGGCCAGGCGGAGATGGAAGCCGGGGAAATCGGTGAGGATCGCGAGGGCCGGCCGGTGGCGTTCTGCTGCGCCGACGAGGTGGCGCATGGCGCGAATCAGAGACGGCAGATGACTGAGGATTTCGGTGATGCCGACCACAGAGACTTCGGAATAGTCGGCGACGATCTCTACGCCTGCGTCGCGCATTTGCGGGCCGCCCATACCGAAGATTTGGACATCGGCTCGTTGCTGGAGCGCTGTGGCCAGGCGGGCTGCGTACATGTCTCCGCTGGCTTCGCCGGCGGAGAGGAGGAGGGAGATCGGTGGCATTTTGGGTGTTTAGAATAGCGGTAGCTAATCGCTGGCGGGAAGAGGTAACGGGAGAGGCGAATCTGGCTGTTGACGCGAGGCGGCGGATTGTTCGGGCAGATGTAGCTCTTGTTCCTTGTATTGGAGTTGGTAGAGGCGGTAGTAGATGCCGCGTTGCGCGAGAAGTTCCTGGTGGGCGCCTTGTTCGCGCAGGCGGCCCTTGTGGAAGACGAGGATGCGGTCGGCGTGCTGGATGGTGCTGAGGCGGTGTGCGATGACCAGCGCGGTGCGGCCGCTGAGCAGACGGTCCAGAGCCTCGCGAATCTGGAATTCGGTTTTGGTGTCTACGCTGGAGGTAGCTTCGTCGAGGATCAGGAAGCGAGGATTGTGAGCCATGGCGCGGGCAAAATTGATGAGCTGGCGCTGACCTACCGAGAGCGTCGATCCGCGCTCGTTGACCGCGGAGGTGACGCCTTCAGGGAGGGCACGTATGAAATCGGCCAAGCCGATTTCTTCACAAGCTTGCTCTACCATTTTGCGGTCGATGCCCGGAGAACCCAGACGGATGTTCGACTCGATGGTGCCGCTGAACAGGAAGGGATCCTGGAGAACGATGCCGAACATGCGGCGCAGGTCCTGAATGTTGATTTTGCGGATGTCGATACCGTCGAGCAGAATCTGCCCGCGCTGAACGTCGTAGAAGCGCAACAGCAGGGAAATGAGCGTGGTTTTGCCGGCGCCCGTGTGACCGACGATGGCGACAGTTTGTCCCGGGGCTATGCGGAAGGAGACATCGCGGAGCACCCAATCGTCTTCGGCGGGTTCGGGTTTGGCGGCGTAGCTGAACCAAACATTGCGAAATTCGATTTCGCCGCGAGCAGCTTCGAGGCGGATGGCATCCGCAGGGGAAGCGGCCGGGGCGGGTTCGTCGAGGAGCTTGAAGATACGCTCGGAGGCCGCCATCGCGGATTGCAGGATGTTGAATTTTTCGCTGAGGTCCTGGATGGGACGGAAGAAGCGCGTCGCGTACATGGTGAACGCAGTCAGAACGCCAAGGGTGAGGGTCCCATTCAGCACGCGATTGCCGCCCGACCAGTAAACCAGCGCGATCGCGAAGATGCTGAGGATTTCGACCGCTGGATAGAAAAGCGCGAAGGCCAAGATGGCATCGCGCCAGGCGAGCATGTTGTCGCGATTGCGGCGGCCAAATTCGGCGCGAGCTTTTTGCTCGCGATTAAAAAGCTGCACCACGCTCATGCCAGAAATGTATTCCTGCAGATAGGAGTTGATGCTGGCGACAGCGGTGCGAATGCGGCGATTGGCATCACGAACGAACATGCGGAAGAAGTAGGTGACGACGAGGATGAAGGGGAGGACGGCCAACGCATTCAGAGCGAGGCGGCGGTCGATGGAAAACAGCCACGCCGCGAGCACCGCCAGGAGAAAGAAGTCGTTGATCATGGTAACCACACCTGCGGCGAACAGGTCGTTGAGGGCGTCCACGTCGGTGGTCACGCGAGTTACCAGGCGGCCGAGCGGGTTGCGGTCGAAATAGGTCATGGGCAGGCGTTGGATGTGCGTGAAAATCGCCGTGCGCATGTCGTACATGGTCTGCTGGCCGACACGCTGCATGATACGAATCTGGATATATTGCGCGAGGAAGTCAAAAACCAGCACGCCGAAGAAGACCATGCTGATAATCAGAACTCCATGCCACGCCTGGGATTCGACGACGGCGTGGCGCATACCAGGGACGAGATATTTGTCGATCGCGATCTGAAACAGCTTTGGCGGCGCGAGCTCCAGCGGCGTCACGATGGCCACCAGCGCGAGGGCCAGCAACACCCGCCAGCGATACGGGCGTAAATATTGCAGCAAACGCCGCAACAGGTGCGCGTCGTACGCTTTACCAAGTGCTTCTTCTTCGTGAATGTTGCTCATGCGTTCTCGAGCTCTTCTTCCAGCAACTGCTTACGATACAAATCGGCGTAATAGCCTTCCCGTGCGAGAAGTTCGTCGTGCGTGCCGCGTTCGATGATGCGGCCGTCGCGCAGCACCACGATCTGGTCGGCGTCCTGCACCGTGGAAGTGCGGTGCGAGATCAAAATGGTGGTGCGGCCTTCCTTGACACCGCGAAGGCGCGTGAGGATGCGCTCTTCGGTCTGGGTGTCCACGGCGGAAAGGGAATCGTCGAGGATCAGGATGCGCGGGTCGCGAACGACGGCGCGCGCGATGGCGCTGCGCTGCTTTTGTCCACCGGACAAGGTGACGCCGCGTTCACCGACGACGGTGTCGTATTTCTTGGTGAAGGCTTCGACGTCGGAATCGAGGTTGGCGATTTCGGCGGCGGCGCGCACCTGATCATGGACGTATTCGGGAAGTCCGAAGGCGACGTTTCCGCCCACCGTTTCGCTGAAGAGATAGGTGTCTTGCGGGACGTAGCCGATCGAGCGGCGAAGTCTCTCGAGTGGCCACTCGCGAATGGGGCGGCCGTCGATGAGCAACTGGCCGTCGGGCGCTTCCCACAGCCGTGCCACGAGCGAGGCGAGCGTGGTTTTGCCGCTGCCCGTCGGGCCGACGATCGCGAGCGTTGAGCCTGCCGGAACCTTCAGGTTGATATCGCTGAGAACCGCGTGTGCGGCGCCGTTGGTTTTGCTCGGGGCGCTGGCGCCGTTGCCTGCCAGATTCGTGGGATAGGTAAATGTGAGATTGCGAAATTCAATTTCGCCGGCGATTGGCGTGTGCGAGGGAATTTTGGCGGCGCGGTCGTCGATCTGCGGGGTGGCGCGGAGGATATAGTTCAGCCGTCCGGTGGACGCGGCGCCGCGCTGGAAGATATTGGTCACCCAGCCGAGGGCGATCATGGGCCAAACGAGGACGCCAAGATAGGTGTAAAACGCAATCAGGGCGCCAAGAGAAATCTTGCCGCTGAGAAGCTGATGGCCACCCTGCCAGAGGACGATCAGAAAGGACGTGCCGATCAGGGCCTGCAGCGAGGGCATGAACATGCTCCACGTGCGAATCAGCTTGATGTTGCGCGAAACGTATTCGCGATTGGGCTCGTCAAAGCCGCGAATCTCCGCTTCTTCCTGGGCGTAGGCGCGAACCACGCGAACGCCAGAAAGATTTTCCTGGACCTTCGCTGAAAGGGAAGCGAGTGAAGCTTGAATTTTCTCGTAAAGTTCGTGGATGACCTTTCCGAAATGACGGACGGCAACGAAGACGACCGGAACCGGAAGAAGTATCCAGAGCGTAAGAGAACCCGAAAGTTTTGCCAGAACCGCGAGGGCAAGCACCATGGTGGCCAGCGTCTGACCGGTGTACATGATGCCCGGGCCAAGAACCATGCGGACATTGTTGAGATCGTTGGTGGCGCGAGACATCAGTTCGCCAGTGCGGTTGCGCACGTAAAACTCGGGCTCCATCAGCAGAAGGCGATTGAAGAGGTCGCTGCGGATATCGAATTCGATGTCCCGCGAAACGCCGATCAGGATCCAGCGCGTCGCGAAAGACATGGCGCCCTTGAGCAAGACGCAAACCAGCAACAAGAGGCAATAGGTGCCCAGCGCGTGGCGGCTGTGCGGCGCGTAGAAGGGAATCGAGCGGCTCAGCCATGAGCCGGTAAGTAAATGTCCTTGCGAACTGGATTCAAACGGCCTGGCGCTGCCGGCGATGACGTCGGTGATTACGCCGGTGCCGAGAGGAATAATATTTCCGATGAGGCTGGTTAACACCAGACACAGCATGCCGAGCGCAGTGGCGCCCGGATAGCGTTTGAGATAGGGCCATAGGCCGAGCAGATTCGCCCACGAGGACGCGGGTTTCTTCGCCGCGTTGGTCGCCGCGCCCGTGCTTGCGGTTGTGGCCGCAGTGCTCATCGTAATGTTGATCTCGGCGTGCCGGTCATGGTCGGCGATTCGAGCAAGAAATTTTCGTAGCTCCGGTCGAGTGACTGGTAGCGCTTGGTCTTCGGATTCCAGCGTATCCCGATTGGCAGCACGTGCGCGTCGTCGTCCGTTCCCTTCAGGGGCGTGAAATAGAGTTGCAGGCCTTTTACCGGATCTTGCTCGTACTGGACGCGCCAACCGGTTACCGAAGCAAGCGGCGTGAGACCGAGGTAGCCTTTGGCGTTTTTCAAGTGCTCGTCGCAGCGAAGAATTTCGCTCCATTGACCATCTTGATTCTCAGCAATCACGGCGCGGGTCACGATCGTGCCGGGCAGATTATTTTTGGGTGTTTTTGGAACGACGTTCGCGGCGAGAAATTGTTGCTTTCCGGTTTTTGCCAAATCCCCAAACTGCAACACCTGCGTTTCCGCACCGAGCAGCGACCGTGCCGCGGCCTGGATGTCGTCGGGCACCGCGGGTTCGGCGGGCTTCGGCGCGGGAGCAGGCTCGGACTTGGTTGCGGGCGACTCGTTGCCGCATCCTGACAGAAAGCAAATCGCGCAGAGAGCGGCTATTTGTAGGGATTTCAGGACAAGGCCTCCGGGTGCTGCGGTTTTGCGCTTGCGGTGCTCGAGGTCACCCCACGAGGTAAAGGACGGCATGGCCGGCCGCTTGTTAGCATCGGTGTGACGACAGCCGCAGGTTGTGGCGCTTTGTGTGGGTTCGCTCATTTAGAGACTTGGCGCCGCCAGTGTGATTTCCACCACTCGCCCGGGTTTGGCCTTGGTTTCGGGCGTACAAAGTACCGCCATCACCTGCGGTACGTCTGGCCCCGCCCAATCGAAGGCGTAGTAGAACAATTCTAACTGTTGGCCGTCTTTGGTGGAAGGACCGCGGGAGCCTGGTTGCCCATAGAGGGCGAGCACGCGAGAACAGGAATTGCCGACGACAAGGCCGTGGCCGGTAGTCCAGCGTACGTGAGACTCGGCCGCGGAGGTGCAACCCTCAGTGGAGACCGATTTCGAGCTCGGAGCCGGGCTCGCTTGTGCGACGCGCACCTCCATGATCGTGCCGCTAGGGTCGGGGATGATGGACAGCAGCTGGTGGCGGCAAGGATCTTGCCAGATCTTGTTTGTCCCATCGTATTTGGTGGCGGAGGGTTCGCGGAAGAGGCGCTCCGCTTTCGCGATGTCGTCGCGCCCCGGCCGCAGACCTGCCAGAGTCAATTCGTCGTTGCGCGGCTGGGTTGTCGCGCTGTTCACGTCGGTTTCGGCCTTGTGTGGTGAGCCGGACGCTTGCGCGAATGCATGCGCGGGAACGCAGGTCAGCAGCAGCACGCTAGCTCCGCGCCAGAATTGCGTCCAGCCGCGCTTCAAAGTTTTCTTCTCCCTCGGACCATAATTCGCTGCGCTCGACCGGTAGAGCGCGCTCAATCGCTTCGACCCAGTTGAACAGTTGTTGGATGTTCTCGCGGGTCTTTGCGTGATATTCCTTCAGGTTGTTGCTCACCGCCATCCACTGGCGGAACGTATGCTCTATCGGATGGTCGGAGGAATCAAATGGATTCGACGCGGCGCCCGGCGCGAGCAGCCCGCCGTGACCTGTGAAGAAATGCTCGAAGCCGAGGTCGGCGCTGAAGTGCCCGGCGGTGAGCGCGAGACCGTCGTCGTAGTGGAGCCCGTGGCAGGTCAGGATGAGCGGCTGAGGCTCGTGGCGCCAGGTCAAAGTTTCGACGTCGAAGCGCCAGAGGTCCCAATTGGCGGTCGCGATGTACGCGGAATCGGAATTCAGATGTTGGACTGCGAGCGCGGCGACTTCAGCTGGGCCGGAATTTTGAGCGCGCAGATCCCACTCCGCTATGAAGGGCTCGACAGCGTTCACCGGTTGTACGACTAACTCCGTGAAGGTGCTTTTCGTGGCCGAGAGCGGAGCGGTGGTGAGGAAGCGGGCAAACTCCGCGATCATCGTTTGATCGGAGAAATCGCGGGTCCATACGCGCAAATACGAATGGTTAGCCATAGAGACGTTGTCAGTATACCGGGCTCGGCGAGTGCTGGCGAACTTGCGGAGCATCCGGCGAAAGGTATCGAACGGCGAAAAAGCCGCCGCCGGAGTCAGCGAACTGGCGAGTTGTGCATGCGCCGAACCGCCTCGGAAACCAGCGCAGCATTGCCTGGTGCCGTCTGGCCGTCCGGAAGCGTGAGGATATCTTCGAAGCCGACGCGCGTATCGTAGCCACGAGAGGCGGCTTTGTCGATCAGATCCCAGGCGGTCTGATTCAAACCGTGGAGAACGCGAGGAAGTTTCACGCCCGCTGCGTCGAGCAGGGCCTCGATTTGTTGCAGGGTTTTCAGCGCCGCCTCGGTGGATGTTTCGAACGGTTCCAGGAGAACCCGCAGGCATCGCGATGCGAGTCCTTTGGACGCGAATGTTTCGACTTCTACTTCAGCTCCCGAAGAAAATAGCACTTCCGCGAGTTTGGGCTGGTCGCTGAGGTTGACCGCACTCTCCAAGAACAATTGCGTGCCTGCTGCATCGCTGAGGCCAATCTCAACTCCGATGTCGCGGGAGAGCAGGAGATCGGCGAGCGGCAGGGCGCCCTCCTCTTTGAAATTCACGGAAGCGAAGTCGGGCAGAACAGTCCATTGCGAAACAGCGTGGTGGCGAAGATTGGCGTTGCGCAAAATCCATGCGCCAGTGCTGATACCGATGGGCGTGCCAGGAACCGCTGCGCGCGCCGCCGTCAGCGCGCTGGCAACGTCGTCGGCGTCGAGGCTCTCGCGTCCATGCGCTCCCCGGACATGGAAGTGAATGGAGCCCGCGCCGGCGGCTACGCATTCCTTCGCCGACGCTGCAAGCTCAGCCGGCGAAATAGGAATTGCCGGATGTTCGGCGCGAGTGCGACCTCCGTTGAGAGCGGCTTTTATGAGCATAGTAGTTCGTCGAGTGGATGAAGGCGCGCTATGCCGGATCTTTGAAGGGGCTGGTAGCGCCCAACCAGCAAATCGACATCACGTCGAATGGTGGAATGTTGAACGGCGTTACGCGCCGTGCTGATTTTCTTCGGACTCAGGCGCGCCCGCCGCCGGCGGTTCCAGTGTTGTGGCGATCTGTTGCATCCGTTCGCGCAACGCTTCGCCCATGTCGGCAAAAACCTTGGTGCAGGTTTCGCGCAGCTTCTCTTCGGCACTCGTGGCAATTCGAGCGACGGAATCGCGCGACTGATGGTCGAAGGATGTCACCGTCGCCAGCATCCACTGGTTCGACACATTGTCGAGACGCTCGCGATAGTGCACGGCGGCTTCTTCGCTCAACCGCGAATAGACGTTCAGCATTTCGCTTTGTTTCGCGCCGGTGGTTGCTTTCCACGATTCGAGCAAAGGCCCAAATCCAGCCTGCACCCGCTGGTTCGCCTCCTCGACTCCCGCATCCATGGCACCCCTCATGCCTTCCTGGAAGCGCCGCAGGAAGTCTTCCTGTTCCGTTGTGACTTTTTGCACGAGTTCGAAACGTGCCGCCTCCATCTGCGTCCGCGTTTCGACCGTGGAGCGCTGCAACTCCGCTTCGAAACCATCAAGATCCTGCCTTGCGGCGCGTTGAATCTCGTCGATGAACGCCGCGGAAGTTGTCTCGGCGGCCTCGGAAAACAGCGCGCGAGCGCGTTCAAATGCTTCGCTGACCACCTCGGCCATTTGCGTCTGCGCGTAGGTCACGAAGTTACGGCTCGACTGATCCAGCTCGCTGCCAAATTCGCTGGCGAGGTTGCCGGCTTTTTCGCGCAATTGATTCCCAGCCTGTTCGCTCACGCGTTCGGCGGCACTCTGGGTTTGTGTTTGAGCGCGCTTCTCGTACCATTCGGCGGACTTGATCAGGTCCTCGACGGTTTGCTGCTTCAGCGTCTCCACGCGGAGCTCCAACTCCGATAAACTCCGCGTCGTGACATTTTCTGCAGCTTCCCGCAGCAGTTCCTCCGCGCCGCCAAGGTTCGCCCGGAACTGTGCCAGCGCCTCGCCGAAAGATTCGTCGGTGCTCGCGCGAATGCGTTCCTGGTGCATCGTAAGTGCCGCGTCCAGCAGCGATCTGCCCCCTGCCAATCTCTGCATCGCGTCGGTGGCTTTCGACACCTGTGGCTGAATCAGCGATTCAATTTCCTCGGCAAAACGCGAAACAGCCTCGCGGCCGGAGGCGTCGAAGGCCGTGCGGATTCGCGCCGCGATCTCTTCCAACAGCGTTTCCGAACTGCGATGCAATTCGTTGCGGTGCAGGCTCAGGACATCGTCGGCCTGCGATTGAAAGCGGGTGAGGGCGTGCTCCTGCACGGTTTCCAGGCGAGCAGCAAGTTGCTCGAGGCGTTCGGACGTTTCCGCCGCACGAACCGCGGCAGCCTCCGCGCGTTCGGTTTGTGCTTGCAGCAATTCACGCCGTGCCTGGGCCTGGCGATCGGACGTTTCCGCAACCTCAGTTGCGGACGCGTGGAAAGCCCCGCCCACACGCTCAGCCTCTTGCTGAAACGCCGCCAATAGACCTTTCGCTTTTTCATTCAGCGAGCCGGCGGCCCGCTCCTGGGCCGCGGCCAAAGCATTGTCCACCGCTGCCTGCCAGCGCATTTGCGCGGCTTCTGCCTCGCCGGCCAAGTCGCTTTGCCATTTAGCGTGCGCGGAGCCGAGCGCCGCCGCTACCTGTTGTTGAGCTTCCTGTCCCGCCGTTTTGATCGATTCCAGTCGAGCTGCCAGCGATTCTTCTCGCTGACGCGCCGCCTCATCGATGGCCTGCTGAGCGGCCTGAACGCGACCGTCGATGAGCGCTTCGGCCTCCTCTGCGCCATTGCGCAGCCGCGCTGTCGTCTCCTCGGCTTGCTGGCAGACTTCGCTCAATGTCTCAGCTGCACTGGTTAACTGTTCGGCCTGCTGCGCGCGTTGCGCAAGGCCTTCTTCGGAGAGACGCGCGCTCAGCTGCCGAGTAAGTTCTTCGAGTTGGGGAACGAGTCGCTTCGGAAGATCCTCTTGCAGCGCTGCCGATGCAGCCTCGTGGGCTGCGCGACTCCGAGTCTCCGACTCTTGCTGGATTTTCTCGATCGCGCTGGAAACTTCCTGTGTCAGCGCCTCGCGCGCTTCCGCAACCTTGTGTTCCCATTGCTCCGCACTGATACGCCGCTCGGCGGAAACTGCCTGAGCCGCGGCCTCGCGTGCCGCTGCTTGAATCTGCTGCCGCGCCTCGGCAAGCAGACGGGTAACGTGACGCGCCAGTTGCAAAGATGCATCGGTGGTGCTCGCCGGTGAAGGAAACACGCGCACATTGTCGGGACCGGGCACGGATGGGGTATCTGCTTCCGTCAGCGAAACGTGAAACTCCGTGTCGGATGTGTCTGCCGGCATTTGTGGCTGCGACTGTGATGGTAGCGGCAAGTTTACTTGCGAAATCCCGTGAGCCGCAGCCGCTTGTGCTTTTTCGGGTTCCGCGACCGCGAACCAATCTTCCGGAGGGAAGGCAATTCCCCACACGTTGCCAGGTGCCTCCAACTCCAGCGCCACCTGAAAGAGTTGCCGCACCGTTCGCGGACGCTGAATCCATGCCACGCGACCCCGCACCGTGCGCGGCGGCTGGTCCGCTTCCGGATGCGGAACCTCCAGTTTGACCCACATGTTCTTCAGCACGTAATGCTTCGATTGATACCGGCATCCGTGGCAATTCAGGATAAGTGATGACGTCCGCTCTACGAACGGCCTTCCGAGCGCGTCAACGCCGGTCACTTGTAGCGGAACCGCTTGTACGATTCGCGTGCTTCGGCGTTTTCTCAGATCCGATGTCGGATTCACTGCGGTTTCTGGCACCATTTCCGTCGTCTCATCGGCAAGGTCGCTTCCAAAATCATCCATGGGTTGGGCCGCCGTTTCTAGGTTTTACTGTGTACCGCTGCCGATCAGTTTCGTTTGATTTCCGAACCGTTCGTTGCCGCGGCATGATGTGACCCGGTCAGGAACGTCCATATTTCCTTAGCCACCCAGAGCGGTCCAACCAGCAAATAAACAGGTCCCTGGAAGAATGCCGGATGATTTCCTTCAATGCGGTGACCGAGGAACAGAAATAGCCAACCACCCACGAAAAATAGAGCGCCCCAAATCCATTTCGTGAGGATTAACAAGATGATGCCGGCGAAAATCATGGGTATGCCCACGCCGTGAAGGACCTTATTCCAGGCGGACGAATGTTCATGATCGTACTGCGCCATATAGCTTGCAAGACCTGGCATAGCAGAACTCCAAGCGTGGGGACGCTGCCTGCGGAATTACACTTTATACCGAAACTCAATAAATGGCTAGGCGGTAGGTGTGGAAAATCCAGCGAAAAAAAGTGCTACAAATCGCGGCGACCTTCCATCGCTTTCATCATGGTCACCTCGTCGGCGTATTCTAGGTCCGCGCCCACTGGAATGCCCACGCCGATCCGCGACACGCGCACGCCCAGCGGCTTCAGCAACTTCGAAAGGTAAACCGCGGTGGCCTCGCCTTCCGCAGTGGGATTCGTCGCCATAATAATTTCTTCGACGGTGCCTTCTTTCAGGCGTTCCACCAAGGACTTGATCTTCAACTGTTCCGGCCCGCGCCCTTGCAGCGGCGAGAGCGAGCCGCCCAGCACGTGATACATGCCGCTATACATCCGAGTCTTTTCGATCGCCAGAATGTTGTGGGCTTCCTCGACAACACAAATGGTCTTGTGGCTTCGCGTCGGGCCAATGCAATAGAGGCACGGATCGGAGTCGGTGATGTTATGACACGTGGTGCACTCGCGGATTTTCTCCTTCGCGTCGCGGATCGCGTCGGAAAGCGCAAACGCATCTTCGGGCGCGGCGCGAAGTAAATGAAACGCCAGGCGCTGCGCGGTCTTCTGACCGATACCCGGAAGATGTTTCAGCGCATCGATCAATCGTTCAACAGGGGCGGCAAAATCAGGCATGTCTGATGTGTAGCACAGCCGCGCATGTCCGCGCAAACGACGCCAGTGGGCACAGGCCTTCAGCCTAGGCACGCACTGCTATGGAACAGCGCAACGTCGGGCAGGGCTAGACAGTAGTCGAGATGATTGGTTGACTCGGAAGGGAACTAAAACAGTCCAGGAATCTTCAGCCCCGCCATACCGGGAATCCCGCCAGAAAGGTTCTTCATTTGATTGGTGAGTTCTTCGTCCACGCGCCGCGATGCTTCGTTAACCGCTGCTCGCACCAAATCCTGCAACATCTCCTGGTCCTTGCTGGCAAAAATATCGGGCTCGATGCGCACATCGACGAGTTGTTTCTGGCCATTCATCCGCACGGTAACCATGCCTCCGCCCGCCGAGGCCTCCACGGTCACGGAGTTCACCTGGCGTTGCAGGTCTTCCTGCAGTTGCTTGAACCTGGAGAGCATCTGTTGGAGCGCGTTGACTTCCATCAGGATTCCTCTGGGTTACGCTTCACTTCGGTGATCTTCCCACCGAAGCGCTGCAGCATCGACTTTACCACCGGATCACGCTCGAACTGGGCGCGCAATTCCTGCGTGCCCGATCCGCTCGACGCCGATGCAGCCGCCGCGGCCACGGCTTCGAGTTTAGCACAGACCCGCACTGGGCGTCCGAGCACCTTGCTCGAAACGCTACGCATCTTCTCCAGCGAGTCGCGCCCTTCCAGCATTTCCGCGAACATGCGATCGGCCGGCGAAAAATAAATACGCAACTCCGCGCCTTCAACCTCCCAACGATTCCCATGCTCCAGAATTTCTCCGAGCATTTTCTGATGCGACTGGATTGCGGATTTGATTTCCGCCACTTGTTCTTCCGAAAGCCCGCTGGCCGACGGCGGCGCGACCGCGTGTTCGGGAGATGCGCTCGCAGAACTTTCAACGCTATTTGAAAACGAGGCTGGTTCGTCGATGGTTGGAACAACCGCAGGAGCTGCAGCGAGCTGCGGCGTTCTCTCCGCGCGGATCGGCACCGGCGCGCTCGATGGAGTGCTCGCGAAGCTTCGTGGCGCAGGCGGGAAGGGAACTGGCGCAATCGGAGCAGAAGACATTTCCCGACGCGGCGCAACGCCGACTGGCGCCGCCGATGAGCTTCGGGCTGGTCCGCTGCCAACGCCAGTCGCCGGCACAGCGCTGCGAACTTCAGCTAGCAATTCCTCGAGTGGCGCGAGACGCGAAGCGTTGACCAAACGCAGCAATCCCATTTCCAGATGCACGCGCGGATCAGGTTTCCGTCGTAGGTCATCGTCGGTCTGCAATAAAATCTGAAAGAATCGCGTCAAGTCTTCTTCGCTGAACTGCGCAGCCGCGCGTGCCAGTGCCGGTCGCTGGTCGGGTGTCGCCGCAATCAAATCGGAGTCCGCTCCGCTCACCCGGGCAATCAACAGATTGCGCATGTGGCGGATGGCCTCACGGCAGAAATGCTGAAGGTTTCGGCCTTCCTTCTGAAACGTGTGTACCAGCGCCAGCGCCCGGTCCGCCGATCCTGCCGCGATCGCTTCGACCAATTCTTCCAGCGCGTCATCAGGCACCACGCCGAGTAGCGCGCGCACTTCCTCGGCGCCGATCTTTTCTCCGCAGTAGGCACGCGTCTGCTCCAGCAGCGAAAGCGCATCGCGCAAGCTGCCTTCCGCCATTCGCGCAATTACCGCCAGAGCGCCCGGCTCGATCTCCAGATTCTCCTTCCGTGCGATTTCTTCCAGGCGTCCCGTGATCTCCGCGAACGTAAGCGCACGGAAATGAAAGTGCTGCGACCTCGAGCGGATGGTGTCGACCAGGTTTTCCGGTTCGGTCGTCGCCATCACAAAAATCACGCGGTCCGGAGGTTCTTCCAACGTTTTCAGCAGCGCGTTGGACGCCTCGCCGGTCAGCATGTGCGCTTCGTCCAGAATCACTACTTTGTTTCGCGAACCCGCCGGGGCATAACGCACCATTTCGCGCAGCTCGCGAATCTGGTCGATGCCCCGATTGGAAGCGGCGTCAATCTCGATAACGTCCAGGGAAGTTCCCGCCGCGATCTCCACGCAGGAATCGCACACCCCACATGGTTCCGCCGTCGGACCATTCACGCAGTTCAGCGCCTTGGCGAGAATTCGCGCCGCGGTGGTTTTTCCCACTCCGCGCGCACCCGAGAAAATATAAGCGTGCGCGACGCGGTTGTTGCGGATGGCATTTCCTAATGTTTCGGTGACGTGCTTTTGACCCACAAGATCGTCGAATGTTTGGGGACGCCACTTGCGGGCTATAACTTGGTAGGCCATTCGTCTTTACAGGACTCAGCGGTTTTGGTTTTTTTCAATCGCCGCTCGCGTCGCACCCTGCCATCGAGAGGAACTTCGGGTGATCTGCGGCACCCGAGGCGATCCCGATACCGTTGCTCCCTTCCGGGCCTGGCGGGGTTCGCGGGACCTCGTTGCACAGAGCCCGAAGCTCCACGCGATGGCAGCGGCGCAATTTCGCGACCGCGATGTTCAGTCTAACACACCGCCGCGCTCGGGCTTTCAAATCGCATAGCCCCGGTGCCGCGCCCTGGTGCTTTTTAAAGGTGCGGGTTTTGACTTTAACTTGAGCGAGCACCGCAAAAAATCGGTCGACTGGTATTTCGGTTGCGATTGCAATCTCATTGCAACCCACACCGTTCACGATTTAGCTTTCGCCGCCGCTCCGGCCGGCGGCGTCTATTTGGACAACAGGAGAGCAAGGCGCACGAGGTCAACTCGCAGACACGAAAGAATATTGTCATCCTGACATCCGACGAGGATGCCGTCCAGAGTCTCGACCAGCGCCGCGGCCAAACGCGTCCGCCCGTTTAAAATTTCCCAGCATTCCCAGCGGTATTTACTGCTTCGGAAAGTTCGGATCCGCCCTCACTTCCAGTATCTGCTTCGTGTGCCGCTCGCTGTGCGCTGCGATCAGCAACACCCACTCGTAGCCATCAAGCTTGACCCCCATCGGACTGTCGATGGCGTGAGCCCGCAAATCCGGCGCGGTCTTCAAATATTCCTCCGTCACGACGCGGCTCTCGAGGAAATGCTTCTCCGCTTCCGCAGGAGAGCCAAACCGGTTCGTCGGCTTCAACGGATCCGGCGCTTGTACCTTGTGCGAGCGGTCCGGCACCTGCGCAAGCACGGTGGCGTCGATCTTCTTCAACTCCTCGGGATCGCGAGGCGAAATCGCCGGGCTCTTCATCACCTGTTCCTGGTCCATGCCGCGAATCATATCTTCCGCCGCCGCGAGATGCTCCATCACTTCGGCGATCGACCAGCGGTCCGGCGCTGCCCTGAAGTTCCACTGCGCGTCCGACAATCCCTTGGTCGCGTCCATAACACCCTTTTTCGTCGATTCCAGATACGCCAACGCGCGATCCTTGTCGACCTGCGAAACATCCTGAGCTCGTACCGTCGCCGCACAACACGCCGTCAACAAGATCGCCAACCCGCCGATCAAAACTTTCCTCATGCGCATGTCCTCCTTTTTCGAATGATCCCGGAACTCATTCGTCTTGGAACTTGTCACACCGGTACAGCGGGGTTTTGCTGCGCCGACTCGGCTTGGGAGCTCTCTCGAGAAAACAATTCCTCGGTGGCCAACTGTTCCGTGTGGGTAGCAATGTAGCAGTGACTTCCTCAAGCGTCTACTAAGCCCCCGGTGTTGCCACGCATTCTCGCGAATCGTGAGTTCCTCGTATTGTAAGAAATTGACCAACTCGAATGTGGGCGCCAAGTCTCGGCGCAAGGAACCAAGGCCGCGGGTTTATACGCGCATCGGCACGTGGTTGGCGTGCCCGGTGTACTCCGCCAGATAACTCGACGGGTTGATCCCTGAAAACGCCCGGAAATCATGATTGAAATGTGCCTGGTCGAAATACCCGCACGTCAGAGCAACGTCCGGCCAATCCACCATGCTCCCAGCCGAGATCATCCTCAGCACCTTCTGAAATCTTCGAACCCGGCAGAACAATTTCGGCGTCAGACCGACTTCCTTGCGGAACACATCGATGAACCGTCGTGCGCTCAAACCGATCCGATCCGTCACCGCTGCAATTTTCTGTGTTTCCGGCGCGCCGTGAAACTCGTTCAGCGCAAACGCCACCGCGGGATGTCGCTCCGGCACTCCATGTGTGCCGGCCAGCAACGTTTCCTCCAGCACCCGAGCCTTCGCCTCGGGCGTCCGCGCCTCCAGCAGGCGTTCGCGTACGCGCCCCGCCGCAGCTCGTCCCCAAAACTGGTCCAGCCCTGCGTGCACATTATGTAATTCGCCGAACGGCAGCTTCAAGAATGGATACGCCCCGCCCGGTTTGAAATGCACTCCCGCCACCCTCGTTTCGGTGGAGGTATCGATCGCAAACGACTGCGAGTGCGGCCCGCACACCACATTTCCGCGAAAAATCTCGCACCGCTCCAAATTCTCTCGGCTGTAGACTGGAAAGCGTTCCTCGTGAAGACTGAAAACCAACTCTACCGATCCGTCCGGCAAGAGCCGTTCTTTCGGGTGCGGAGTCGGATCACTCTCCATTACCCAGATCACGTCCACAAATCGATCCAGGGGAGGCGCAGGCTTGTAACGATAGGACACCATAGCGGGAGTCTACTCCTTCCACCCGCGGGCCGAAATGCCGGACCACCACTGGATACTACGCAAAGCCCGCCGTCGGCATTTCACGATGCGCCACACGGCGCTTCGAGGCGGCCATCCTGCCGAACTGTCGTGCAGCATTGCTGCAGGCCCTAAAATCACCACCCAACGTGAAGGGGACGCAGGACTCCTGCGCCCAGCCCGGCAAAATCTAAACCACCCAACAGCAAGCGGCAGCAGTACTCGAACGACACGCCGCAATATAAATCGCCTCCCGCGCGCAACCTGTGCTACACTGTTTTTGCGCTTAATACCGCGGTTGTGTAGTGCGGCTGCTCTTAGGATTAGTAACTCAGTACCGAGAATACCCGCCTTCAGTTTCCTCCGTTCGTCTTAGGTGACACCCAAATAAGACTGGCACTGAACTCTGCCGAGTCGCACCGCTTATCGTGTGCGCGCCGCCAACCTTCAGCCAGCAAGAAAGCAACACCGAATGCAAAGTTTTTCAGAATCAATGATTTCCGCTTATACCAAGGAGCGCTTGTCGTTTGCGAAGTTCACGACACCCACTCCGGTGCAAGCCGCCGCGATCCCGCAAGCTCTAGAAGGCAAAGACGTTCTAGCCACAGCGCAAACCGGAACTGGCAAGACCCTGGCGTTTCTGATCCCCGTAATGGAGCGATTGCTGCAGGGCAACACCCCCGGGATCGCCGCGCTCATCCTCGTACCTACGCGCGAACTAGCCATGCAGGTGGTCGAGGTTTACAACATACTCCGTGGCCGCCAGCTTCAACCAGCAGCCTGCGTTGTAGGCGGCCTCTCCGAAGGCGCCCAACTGAGCGCCATCCGTAAAGGCGCCCGCCTCATCGTAGCCACTCCCGGCCGCCTCGAGGATTTCCTCGATCGCCGCCTCTTTAACTTCAAAGATCTCCGTATCCTCGTTCTCGACGAAGCCGACCGCATGCTCGACATGGGCTTTCTCCCAGCCATTCGCCGCATCGCCGCGATTCTTCCGAAAGAACGACAAACCATGTGCTTCTCGGCAACGCTGGAAGCCTCGGTGGTCCATCTTGTAAAAGATTACATGCGCAACCCGGTACGTCTTGCGTTCGGCTCCGTTCTAAAGCCCTCCGAGAACGTTCGTATGCAAGCTTTCGAGGTCAGCGCGGACCGCAAGCAGCAAACTCTGAATCGCCTGCTGGCCAAAGAAACGGGCCGCTGCCTGGTCTTCGCCCGCACCAAGCGTGCCACCGACCGCATCGCCAAGAATCTCAATCGCGACGGCTTTTCCGCCGCCATGATTCACGGTGACCGCTCGCAATCCCAACGCAACTCCGCCCTGGCTGGATTTCAGCAAGGCCGCTACCGCGTTCTGGTCGCCACCGACATCGCTTCCCGCGGTATTCACGTCCAGGACATCGCGCACGTCATCAATTTTGACCTGCCCGAAATAGCCGAAAATTTCATCCACCGCGTAGGCCGCACCGGCCGCGCCGGAAAACACGGCGTAGCCTCCACCCTCTTCGCCCGCGAACAGCGTTCCGAGCTGTTTCAACTCGAGCGCACCTTGGGGATCAAGATGGAGCGCTTCAGCGCCGAAGATGGCGCCTCCGTACCAGCCGCAGAACAAACCGGCCGCCTCCGCGAATTCCCAAACCATCAGCGCCACGCGCCGCACAGCAGCGCAGCGAACGCCGTAGCCGTCGCCGCCAAAACCAAAATGTTTCGACTCCCCGGCGAAGTCTTCCAGGCCGAGGCCGACTGAGCGATTCGGACACCTCGCCGAGGCGCAGCGTACAGCTGCGCCTTATTTCCAACTCACGCGATCGCCACCCACGAGGACAAGCGACAGAACGCGCGAGTCCGTCGGATCGAAACGCACCTCGTAATACGTGTTTCCTCCAAAGCGCCGTTCCAGCCGCAACGTCTTGAGAGTCCTTAGATTCGAGGCTTTTGGCAGGACGTCCTTCACTCGCACTCCCCATTCGACAAATCTTGTCCTTCCGTTCAACACGACGCTGATCTGAGTACTGAGGGTGACCAGTCCATCGAAGTCGAAACAAGTCGCAGCTCCCAATGCAGATGCAATCCTGCAATCTTGTTCCGGATTCGTGCGTAGCTGTTGATCGACGGCGTCAAGGCTGCCAATTTCGCTGGCGCCAATGATCGCCGCCGCGCGCTTGCGTTTTTCCGCAACCGTGTACGTGTAGAAGAAAAGGCGGTAGCGCGGTTCGGGGGCCAGTCTACTCAGGTCCGTGTCGCGAAGTCCGCCCGAAGCATTGCCCGCCAAGCTGGCAGGCGAATACAGGATCTCACCGCTTTGGCGAAACGCTGTCTTGTCATCGTTGGATCGCTCGACGTCGAAGTACACGGTGCTCAAGCCTAGGAATGTTTTCTCGCCATCTTGCTCCTCGCCACGGGAAGGTGCACGGAAATAAGCGCGTTCGATCTTGAGGCGGATTCCAGGTTGCATATCCATGCCGCTGTGTCCGAGGCGGTATCCGTACGCGGTGAAGTAGCTTTCTTGTGGCCTCATCGGCAGGCTGCGCAAAATGAAGTCCCGAACCGGGCCCGTCGTCTTCGGAAAGCACCCGATAGACTGCAACCTGTCGACATCGGCCAGAAATGCGTCGAGTTCTTCGACTTCTCCACTGCTCTCTGGTTCGTTTTTGCCCTCGAGGTCGCCGAGCCATTGGTTGAGCGATGGCATGGAGATTTCCAGCGATGAGGAATTTTCTTTGTCGCGCTCCAAGCGAAACGGTCCCCGCGCAGCCAAGCACGCGGAATCCGAGATCATTCGTCCGGCGAGCGTCACTCGAATCGTTTCATCGAAAGGTTGATTGTCTGCGATCGATGGAGGAAGTAGCAGAGCATCGTCGCGAAACGACTCCAATCGAAATGAGATCCCGTGTCCGGCCCCGAGCTTTCTGGCAGAGCAGCCTGAAAGCGCAAGAGCTCCGACAAAAACCGCAGACAGCGAGAGCAGCTTCAGATTACGCGACATGCGGAACGAATCGACGAGGCCACACAAACACCTTTTCTTCGACACCAAGCACGAAAGAAAAGTTCCATCGCCGCTCCCCTGCAGGGAATCATTCACCTTTGATGAACAATCCGATCCAAACTTGTTCCCCAACCAAAATCCCCTATACTTTCAGGTCTGCCAAGGGGCACGATCACATTGGAACCCGTCTCTCACTTCTTCTACTCCGACCGCCTGAAGCTCCAATTCTGGGACTACGGCCAGGATCACAAGCCCTCGATCGTTCTGGTCCACGGCGCCCTGGACCACGCCCGCAACTGGGACTGGGTAGCGCAATCTCTCTGCCACCACTACCACGTCTACGCAATCGACCTCCGCGGCCACGGCAACAGCGCCTGGGCCCACGGCGCAGCCTACACCGTTGGCGAACACGTTTTGGACCTCTCCGCCTTGCTCGACGTAATCAACGACTTCCCCATCCGCCTCATCGGCCACTCGCTAGGCGGCGGCATCGTCCTCCACTACGCCGGCATCTATCCACAACGCGTTCACAAAGCCGTCTCCATCGAAGGCCTCGGTTTTCCGCAAGAGCACCACATCCACGGGCCAGCCTCCGGCCGGGTCCGCGAATGGATCGAAAATATTCGCAAACTCGAGAAGCGCCACCCCAAAAGCTATCCCAGCCTCGACGCCGCCATGGCCCGCATGCGCGAAGTAAATCCCCGCCTATCTGACGAAGTGGCCCGCCACCTGACCCTCCACGGCACCAACTGGGAATCCGACGGGTCCCTCCTCTGGAAATTCGACAATTTCGCTCGCGTTTTCCCACCCTACGGACACAACATCGAAGACGCGGTAGAGATCCTCGGCCAGATCACCAGCCCGACCCTGTTCTTCTGGGGTCTCGAAAGCTTCCTCCCCGTCCCCGAGACCGACCCCCGCTTCCAGTCCATCCCCAACCGCCGCCTGATTACCGTACCCGGCGCAGGCCACTGGGTCCACCACGACCAACTCCCCCTCTTCCTCCGCGAAACCTCCGCCTTCCTAGCGGGTTAAGGTCTAACGTGCAGCTGTCATCCTGAGACGATCCGGCAAGGATCGCCGACAGATCTCAGCGTCAGCACCAGCAACCCGCAAGCATTCAGCCAGAATCAAATGGGCTAGAAGCATCGCAGCCTGGAACGAATCACACCTTAAAAGGGAATCAAACCAAGTGCGTCCACCAAATTCCAGAGCCTTCATGAACCTCCGAACGGCAGACAAGTGACGTCCATCACCATGATTCTAGCCCGGCACATCCTGCCAGCAGCGTTCCTCGTATTCGCGACCGTGCCCGCGCCAGCCGACGCGCAGCCGCAGCAACAACCGGCGGCCCAGCAAGCACCGTCGCAGCCACCCCAAACCCAGCAAGCACCGCAGTCATCGCCTCAACCAAAAATCGCGGTGGAAGTGAAAACCGTCAGCGTCCTGGCCACGGTGCGCGACAAACACGGCAAGACCGTCTCCACTCTCTCCAAAGACGACTTCACCCTAACCGAAGACGGCCACCCGCAACCCATCGACTACTTCGCGCGCGAAAGCGACCTGCCGTTGCGCCTCGGCCTCCTCGTAGACACCAGCCTGAGCCAGCGCCGCGTCCTCGAACAGGAGCGCAGCGCCAGCTACAGCTTTCTCGATCACCTGCTACGCCCGGACAAAGACCAAGCCTTCGTAATCCACTTCGACAGGGAAGTAGAACTGTTGCAGGAGTTCACGCCCTCACGCCCTAAATTGCAGGCGGCCTTGCAGCTGCTGCAAACTCCAGAACTCGACGGCGGTAGGGGAGGGGGAGGCCAAGGCTCAGGCGGCGGTTACCCAGGTGGCGGCAGCGGCGGAGGTGGTGGCCGAGGTCGGCGCGGAGGCGCAGGTACCCTGCTCTACGACGCCGTCTACCTGGCCGGCGACGAGATCATGAGCAAGCAACAAGGTCGCAAAGCGGTAATCATTCTTTCCGACGGCGTCGATCACGGCAGCAAAGAGAGCCTGCCCACGGCGATCGAAATGGCCCAGCGCTCCGACACTGTCGTTTACTCGATCCTGTTCAAGGACGACGAAGGCTACGGCAACTCGGTGGCCCGAATGGGAGGAATGGGCGGAGGCGGCCGCCGCGGCGGCAGATTCCCGCAACAGGAACGGCCCGACGGCAAAAAAATCCTCCAACAAATTTCAAAGGAAACCGGCGGGCGCTTGTTCGAAGTCTCGAAAAAGGAAACAATCGACAAGATCTACGCGGACATCGAAGAAGAACTACGCAACCAATACAGCCTGGGCTACGCCCCCGACAAAAACGCCGGCCCCGGTTACCACAAGATTCAACTCACCGTGAAACAGAAAGACCTGGTAGTCCAAGCTAGAGACGGCTACTACTCAGTTCCATAGCCACGAGACAAAATTCCGAGCGATGCCCTGTAGCCACCCTTTTCAGAGGGCGGGGCTTTACCGCGCTCCAATCCGTTCCTTCACCTGTTTCGACAAAATCTGCACCTGCTCTTTGGTAATCCGAAGTTGCCCGTCCAACACAACAATCAGCCGTCCCGCCCCGCCATCCCGGAATGTAGCGCTCTCAATCGTCGCATACGCTTGCGCCGCCGGCGGAAGTGTCGCGCTCAAATTCGTCCCTTTCTGCATAGCCGACAAAATCGCGGTCCGGATTTTGTCGCGGATCATCGGACCCACGGTCCCGGATCGCAGCAATTCCCCCAACGAACCGTCCGCCTCAATCGCCCCCACCTCAGGCACCAGCTGGAGTTCCGTGTTGTCCTGCTCGACGCCCGGCGTCAGCTTCACCGGAACGACCGCGTTGCCGCCCACCACTCTCTTGGCCTGCTGCTTCCCGAACGCTTTGATGCACGCCCACCGTTCGTAGTGGAGTTGCACCGTCGCCAGGCTGGCAGGCTCGGCAGGCACCAGAGTGGCGCTCTGGATAGCGATGCGGTCCCCGCAGTGATCGTCCTTGTCTAGTTGCGAACTGAGCAGCCCAGTCATGTTCCGTTGCAGGTCCGCCAGGTCCGCACTCAGCTCCAGCTTAAATATGTCCAGATCGCGATCCTTTGAAACCATGGAAATTAGTGCCGACGCCGTGATCGTCACCGCTTGATCCTTGACCGTAAGCGGAATCTTGACGGGCGGAACTCGAAACGTAAGGTTCTGCGCCCGGGCGGAAGTCGAAGCGATCCCGCCGATCAGAAGCACAGCGAGAAAACCACATATTCGCCGCAGCTGGTTACATCTCATGGCGTTAATTCGATGCAAACGCAAGCTCAGTCTATACGTCGGCCGAAAGGCAGATCGGGACGCTAAGCTGCAGGAAAAACCGCTGTAGTGAGGACGCTCCAAAGTGCCCCTTCGCACAGGTTCGGGAGCCCCCGAGGCTCTTCCGCACTATACGTTGTAGTCTTTATCTTGATGACACTCCGGCCGCTTCGGTTGCCTAATTTTGAGCGATCGCTTTGCGGTCCCCGGGTGTCCCGCGTCAACCGAAGGGCCGTCGGGTTCTGCTTCATTGCGCCCAAGACAGGCAGGAAATGACTGGCGTCTTGGTCTACACTGAGGACGTGGAGCAGACTGTTGGCCATTGACAATCCATTCGTCGCGCGCGAACCGGAAACTCGCGAGGCCCGTAGAAACTGGCCAAGCGTATTCCCGTGGATTCTGGGCATCTTGTCAGGCGCGGTCCTGACTGCGGTGTTGGTCGGCGCGGTGGTCTGGTTGTCAACCGGCCTCGGGCTTTTTCATTTCATTTCCGGGTTGCGCACCGGGCGTACCCAGATCAACGTCGATCAGCCCACCGTCGTTCATCAAATCCAGCAACTTCAGCGCCTCGAAACCGTCAGCTACACGATGGACAAGATCATTTCCGGCGAGCACGCCAACGCATTCCTGCCGAAATTCCTGGCCGGTGACCGCCTATTGTTGGTTGTACATGGAGAGGTGGTCGGCGGCATCAACCTAGCCGGTTTGCAACCCGGAGACGTTGTGCTCCGGGGCAGTAAAGTATCGCTTCACCTGCCCGCCGCGGAAGTCTTCAGCACCCGCCTCGACAACGCCAGGACTAAGGTCTATTCCCGCGACACGGGCCTGTTTTCGTCCCCGGACCCCGACCTCGAAAGCCAAGTGCGCGCCGAAGCCGAGCGCCAACTCCAACAATCCGCCCTGCAGGACGGCGTCCTAAAGACCGCCGCCGACAATGCCCGCAGCACCATCACCGGCATGCTCCAGGGCTTCGGCTTCCGCGAAATCGACATCCACTAGCGGCAACCTATAGCGCAGGGCGGAGTCCCGGAGCCCTGTCTGCTCGGAGGCTCGAACGGCGCGGCCAATCTTCAAAACCCTCCGGGCGATTGCATTGCCCTGAAAGCTCGGATTAGCCCTCCAGAAATTCAGTACGAACTGGTTGGCGTTGGTCACCGCATTTTCAATCGTGTTCCCCGAGGCCAAGCTATTGGCTATCTGCTCCCACTCAATGACCCCTTGAGGACCCCTTGAGCCAGATCGACGCTGCCCGCGCCAAATGTGAAATTACCGTTCAACCGCCCCATCGCGGTCGGGTCTCGAACGACCAAGGCTCGGCCTTGAGTGCTTGAAGTAATGTCCCATGGACTAATGCACGGCTTTCACTGGCTACGCAACAAACTCCTAATGCGACCCACAGATTTGCGGAGGTTGCCGGGCCCGGTCGTGCAGACCCATGGCCATCGTTCTTCGGTTTCTTTCGACCGCACCAATTCAGCCGACGAAGGTCGTTCAAAACGACTACGGTTATCAGATCCCATTTGTATTGGAGGATGGCAACGGCAATGGCGTGAACCTGTCGGGGGTGAGCCACCGTTGATAAAGCTGCTATAATGTCAACCGCCTGAGCGACCTCTCGTCTTGAAGCCAAGGACTTTCTGGCATACATCTGGGCCACGCAGCGACGAATCTCTACAATTCCTAGAATATATATCCCGTTAAATCTGTAAGTTACAGATTTTTAAGGACGCTTTAGCCTCTAGAATGAACAATTGTGAATCAGATTGGAAGAAGAGTGAACAAGTAGCTATCCAAACTCGATGGATTTTCTCTTACCGTTGCCTCGCACTTTGCCAAATCTAAATGAAATCCGGCCGGTTTCGGCGTAGCATTCCGCCATGACGAATTCTGGTTGTTCTTGTTCCCGTTCTTCAGGCCTTTCGCGTCGCTCATTTCTGGCAATGTCGGCCGTGCTGCCGTTGGCTCTCCGCAGTCCCGCAGCTCCGCGCATTCCCGTGGGCCTCGAACTCTATTCCGTGCGCGAGGCGCTGAAGAAGGACCTCGATGGCACCCTCAAGTCCGTCGCGCAAATGGGTTATCAGTGCGTCGAATTCTATGCGCCCTATTTCGATTGGACCGAAGGGCAGACCAAGGACGTGCGAAAACTCCTTGACGATCTCGGCATGCGCTGCTACTCGACCCACAACAACGCCGACTACCTGAGCAGAGACAACATCTCCCGTGCGCGAGAGAAGAACCTGATCCTCGGCTGCAAGTACGTGGTGATTGCTTCCACGCAGCCCAGTCCCGGCATCGACGGCTGGAAGACCTTCGCGGCAGCGCTCAACTCCGCCACAGAACAGCTGGAGCCATCTGGGCTGAAAGCCGGTTATCACAACCACAAGATCGAGTGGATTCCCATCGACGGCGTGCGCCCGATGGATGTGCTCGCCAAGAATACCAAGCCGACGGTCATGCTGCAGCTCGACGTGGGGACCTGCCTCGAAGGGGGCTCCGATCCCGTCGCATGGATCAAAGCTAATCCAGGTCGCATCCGTTCGCTGCACTGCAAGGACTGGTCGCCAGATCCAGCCAAGGGCTACACCGTACTGTTCGGCGAAGGCGTCGCCGACTGGAAAGCGATCTTCCAGGCCGCGGAACACAGTGGCGGGGTTGAATACTACCTGATCGAACAGGAAGGCAGCCGACTGCCGGAACTTGAGAGTGCGCGCAAGTGTCTGGAAGCGTTTAGGTCCACGCACGCCTGAAGTCACGCTGGAGGTCCGTCACCAGGGTTCGGGAGCACAGCCCTTATTGGTTCGTGCTTCGCTTACCACGGTTTCGACCTCAACAATCCACTGTGATCCGTCTTCTCGCGCCGAATGGCTGCCCTCGCGACGAAATATCAATGGCCAATCACATCGGGTCGGATTTTTCTTACCAATTGCCAAGATCTGAGTACTGCTTTCTGCCTTCCGGAGGAAAGAGCGCCGCGCAACCAACACGTAAGGGTCACACGGCGCTCGGGGATATAGGCGAGTGGGTTGTAGGTTCGCTGAGGAGTTTACGGTTGGCGGGAACCTTTCCGCGAAACGCCGCGGCGGCCGCTAACGACGTCGCCGCGTTGCGCAGGAATCCTTTCAAGACTTGCTCGCTGCTTCATGTCAACGAGCCAACTCGGTGCTCCAGCCCACAACTCACATGGGTTGGCGTGCAATTCCGAACCTGTCGATCGAGCGCTGTTCTTGATTGCATTGATCGTGCCAAAGTCGAAGGCAGCAAAGCTCGCGTTTTGTGTCGTTTGGGAGAAGCGGGCAAGGGTCTTCTGCGTCAACTTGGGAAAATTGTCCCTCTGCGGAACAGTTCTCCGGGCGCGCATTTTTCACACGCGAATTCACGCACAACGGAAGGTGTCGGTCGAAGCGAAAGCGGCGAACCAAAGGGCCAAGTGAGCCAGCAAAGTGAAGCGAAGCAGCCCAACAAACCGGCCAAACAAAGCGGAAGAAACGGCAGTGTTCAACGTGACGACATTGCTGGCTTCGGGCGGGCCAAGCGGTCGCACCAACCGGACTTTTCCGGCTCCTCGCCCTCTTGCCCATCGCGCTTCAAATACCGGTACGAACTAGTGCGCCCGATTCCCAGAGTCTGCGCAGCCCGCTGGCGGTTGCCTTGACACATATCCAGCACCCGCTGTATGTGCACTTTGCGGACTTCGTCGAGCGAAAGCGGCCGCCATTGGTCGCCTTGCGCGGTACGCGGCCCGCGATGTTGCAGGTGCTCGGGCAAGTCCCCGAGGTCCATGCAATCTCCGGTCGCGGTGATGCACGCGCTTGAGATGACATTTTCCAGCTCGCGACACGTTGCTCGGCCAGGGATGCTGCAGCAGCACTGCCTGCGACCGCCGCGTCAGCTCTGGAATCTTCTTCCCGTAGGCTTCGTTGTATTTCTTCAAAAAAGAACTGCACCAAAAGCGGAATATCCTCCAGCCGTTCGGCGAGCGAGGGAATGCGGATCTGGATGGAGCTGAGCCGATAGAACAAATCCTCGCGAAAGCGGCCAGCCAGCACTTCGGCGCACAGATCGCGGTTGGTGGCCGCAATCAAGCGCACGTTGATCTGTTTGACCTCCGGAGAGCCGACGCGCTGGATTTCCCGAGTTTGGATCACACGCAGCAGCTTGGCCTGCGTCGGTAGGGAAGTTTCGCCCACCTCGTCAAGGAACACCGTGCCGCGGCTGGCGTACTCGAACAGTCCAGGTCTGGTCTCGGTCGCGCCCGTAAACGCCCCGCGAATGTGCCCGAAGAGCTAGCTCTCCAGCAGCGTATCGACCATCGCCGAGCAGTTGCATAACGCTAGGCGTTGCGAACTTACCGGGCTGATCTGATGAAGAGCCCGCGCGACAAGCTCTTTCCCGGTACCCGTCGGCCCCACCACCAGGACGTTCGTCTAACGCTGACCCGTCCGTGCGGACTCGTTTGGCAGGGAACGCAACGTATCGTGCAAAAACGAGTTGATCAAGTTGCCGCGCTCCACCGTGCGTAGGCTGACTGGGTGCAATCGGAATTGACGATGACCGTCCGGAGTTACAGCCAGGAGCTCGGCTTCGTAGGGAACCGGATTGGGCCGGTCGGCGCTGAGCGACTGCAGCAGCCGCAGGAAGACCACCGCTCCGTCGGGCACCGCACTGGTCAAGGCGACACACTTGCCGCATTCTTCGCTCCATTCGAGCTCGGATTTTTCTACAAAGAACGCCTGGTTTTTATCCCAGCCGGATACTTCCACACGGTACAGACCTGCAATCGGAAAGCGGGCAGACAGCATCATGAACGCGACCTCCGGGAGGCATTTTGCAGTTGGAAGGCCAACGGCTCTGCCGCTAAGCTACTGAAAACAGGGTGCGTAGTTGAATGGGACGGCGGACGTGTGTGCTCGGAAGAGACAACCGCGCGGGCGCTGTTCGGAACTGAACCAGTTTCTGCGCGTCCGCGCTTTGTTTGTCGTGAGGTGCTGGGGCTTGAAGAGGTGGCGGTCCGCCTAGAAATGGCTGCGCAGCAAGAGGTTGGTCGCGAAGCTTTCCACCGGGCCGTAGAAATAACGGAAGGCCAGCAATCCCACCAGGAGGCCAAGCCGCGCGTAACTGCTTCCGCGGAGCCAATCGAGATAGCGCTGTGCGGTGCCCTCATTCATGATCAGCATGATCGCGGTGCTGCCGTCCAGCGGCGGCACCGGCAAGAGGTTAAATGTACCCAGCAGAAGGTTCAGAGAAAACAACACAAATAACGTGACGATCGCAAAGTCCGGCTCTCCGGAACTCCAGTGCAGCCAACCCATCGCGCTTCCCAGACGCAGGCCAGCCGCGGCGATGAGCATCAGCGTGAAGTTTGCCGCTGGACCGGCCAGCGCCATCAGAGCCGCCCTTTTCGGATGCTGTCGCTCCCACAGCGGATCAAAGGGCGCGCTGGCCCACCCGATCATCCCGCGCGTGAACAGAAATGCAAGAATCGGAATCACTACCATACCCCAAGGCTCGCGGCGGATGTGCGGCACTGGATTGAGCGTCACCTGTCCGGCCAGCGCGGCGGTGCTGTCGCCTCCGAGTTTAGCGACAAACGCGTGGGCCGCTTCGTGGCAGGTGGTGGAAAAAAGAAAAACGACGTAGGAAATGAAGCCGTAAACGAGCAGTTGGGGTGTGAGATCGGGCATCGACGTAAAAGCGTAGGGTCTCGCGCGATTATTTGCAAGCCGCCCGGACCATGCGTGGAATTCGGCGACATCGCAGAGGAACGCGGAGGGCTTGGAAAATTCGGCGAGATCTCAAACGGAATAGGCGGGGTGCGGAAAGTGCGAACGGTATTTCTTCCGGTCAAGAGTGTGCACGAGAACCTAGGGAAGGCCCTCAGCGGCCAAAACCCTCTTTTTAATTTGCCCTCGGTATGAGCACGGCTGAAGCCGCGCTCTAACGGAAATCCATCATGGCCTGATCAAGCAAAGCCTTTTCGGCGAGGGTGAGAGGGCGAGAGGCACCCTTAACAAGGTCGCCCAGCGCAAGGGGACCAACCGCAACACGCACGAGGCGTAGGACGTCCACCCCCAAGGCGTCCAGCATCCGGCGGATGTGCCGGTTCTTGCCCTCGTCCAGCACGATTTCGAGCCAGGAATTTTTTTCGCCCGAACGCAGCCGCTTAACACTCTTGACGCGCAGCATTGCGCCATCGCTTTCGATTCCGTTTTGCAGGGAGGCAACCAGCAAGTCATCGGCGACTTGGGCGATCTGCACGTGGTAGACCTTGTCCAAGTGCGTATTTGGCGCAATCACGCGGGCTGCCCACTCCGAATCATTCGTCACCAGCAGCAAGCCCTCGCTGGCTTTATCGAGCCTTCCGACCGGCGCGATCCATCTAGCGTTATGTTCCCTCATTGCGTTTTTTCCCGCGCCTTGTGCGAGGTCGTTGCTTGAGAGCGAAGCCGGCGGCAGGAAATCATAGACGGTCTGGCGGCCATTTTCGTCCGACGCGGTGGTCACAGCGCCACGCGGCTTGTTGAGCATGAGGTAGACCTTGGGCGCGGTAACGCTTGCGCGCCCGTCGACTTCGATGCGGTCGAAGCCGAAATGCACCGGGGTCTCCGGATTGCGCTTCACGGCACCATTCAGCCGCACGCGTCCCGTTTGGATCATTTCGGCGGCCTGGGATCGTGAACAGATGCCCATCTTGGACAGCGCTCGGGCGAGGCCGATTTTTCGGCTGTTGTCCAGGCCTGCATGATGCGCAGCCTTTCGCGAAAACTCTTTTCTTCGCACGCGGCGATTATATGTCCAAGCAGGCGGGTCGACACATCAGGTTCAGCAGAAATTTGCCGAGCACAAGCCACGAGGCAAGAGAAAGGTGGCGACGGTGAAGGAATACGCTAGGCGCCACCGCAGGTCACGCTTTGCTGCGGCGCTAGGAAACGAAAAATAATTTCAGGGTTTCAATTAGCCGGGTTTGGTCAGAAGAAAGAGAAGCGTCGCGTCCCAGCCCTACCGCCTCATTTTTGAAGCGTACCACGCCGCTTCTCCTCCTCCAACTTTGCGAACTGATGTCCGCGCGAGGATAGTCGCAGATGTCACAGGCCATCTCCATACCCTGAATCTTGTAATTGGCACTGAGAATTTTCGGGTAGCGGCGACCAGCCGACGGCGGAGGAAGCCGGACTACCAAAGGGGCGATGGTGTCTCTGGCGACGCAGCCGCAGAGCTCTTCTGCCGGTGAAAAATGCCGTTCAGCATGTCGGTGTAGTACTCGGTCAGCACGTTGTACCCGCTGTTGTACCCGAGGTTGACGCCCCAGTTGAGGAATACGCGAGCGGCGCTGCGATCTTGCGAGGGGTAATAGCTGGTGGAAATACTGCAGGAGGCCAGTTGCCCGAGGGTCTGCGACCTGTTAAAGCCATTCGTGCCGTCATCGCGCCGGGTGATGAACGTCCGGGTCACGGCATACCAGATGCGCGAAACAGCCGAGCCCGACCCTTGCCGGAAATAACGCGGATCTTCGTGCCACACCGACGGGAAGAAGCCATAGATCAGCATGCTGCTGGTGGTCTGATCGGCCTGGGCTGCCGCCAAGCGCTCGCCGTACGCGCTCCAGCCGCGTCCGTAGTGCGGCTGGCCGTTGCTGACCTGCTGGATCGCCGACTGAAACGCATCGCCGACGTACGCGCTGAAATCGAAGGAATTATGTACCGCCAGGATATATTTCTGCCGGACGGTCAGCGGCTGTTGGTTCGCTGCTGTATTGTTCGCGCTCTCAAAATCGGGAATCATCCCAAACATGCGCTTGGGCGGATCGTTGCTCACGATCGGATCGACGCTGGCGGGTGTTGCAACCGCCGATAATCCGGTTGCGCCTGTATCGGGTGGGGCAGATCCGCAGGGCGCGCTCGCGGTTGTCACCGATTGAGAAGTTTCGGCCGGTTGCGAGACTCGATTCGGACAGGAGAGCGGCGTAGCGACCGAAGTCACCTCTGTAAGGGGATTCGCGGCCTGTGCGGTGTCTTGTGTGGATTGTGCGGAGGCAGGGTTCGTGTAGAACGCGAGCAGCAGCAACGAGAGCGTGCCTGCGGCGTTGGTCGTGGCTACAACTTTGGACAATGCGTTCTCCAGCAGCGTTACCGGATGGAACCATTGTTGGCTTTTGCGCTCCGCGCTGCGATGGTACTAATCGCCTACCGCAGGGCGTTGGTAACCTGACCGGACGAGCAGCCGGTGTTCAGTGGCCCTGCGCGCATGCGTGACAACAAGGCGGGCGGAAATTTGCGGGAGAATTCCAGATAGGCATCGCGTGCGGGTGCCGAAATTAGTTCCCGCAAGGCTGGCCGATGCCGAGGCCGGCAACGGCGCGAGCCGCAATTTGTCTTTCGTGAACCGGCGCCGGATCGCTCTGCGAGAGGGTGTGCGGCCAGGGTTCCCAGGCTCGGCTGAGACAGGAGACACCTCGCGCGTAACGTCGGCTATTTTTCTCGCGAGGGAGCCTGCCGCAGATCCGACCGCGGAGGTCGCAGTGGGGACATGAATCTTGCGTGCACGTACCATTTGGACCCTTGCTGTCGAGATGATCGATGGTGCAGGTAATTTATGGGGATGCTGTCACTTAACAAGGATTCGTCGGTGAAGACCTGGATTGAAGGGCAGACTACGGCGATGTGGGGCGATTGCGGTGCCCAAATAGGGTGTGAGGTCCCCCATAGATGAATTCACGGGCGACATTTATGCCCGCAAAGGCCAGCAGGGTGTAGTTGCCCATGCGCAGCGCATCCCGGGCGCCATAGCGGTTTGGGTACCATCCGTAGACCGCAGTCATCGCGCCCACATAAGGAGCAACGATCGCGGGCAGTGACAAACGGCGATGGCCGTCGCTGCCATGGCGTGCCGTCACCGTCGAGATCAAGGCATGATTCAACCGCCGAAATGCGCCGGTGCACTCACAGCGGTAATACAAGGTGTCTTCCTGGAAGGCTTCCGCAAGCGCGTAACGCGTCGTCGTGGTGACCAGCGCGATGCCGAAGTCGGACGCCGCGCGCTCGCCGTAGGCTCCTGCACCTTGCCCCCATTCGGGAGGCGCTTTGTCCGCTTGATCGATGGCTCCCAGGATCGCGCCGCCAGCTATCGGGTAGGGACCGAAGGCGTCGTAGAAGTAGTGATGAAGCTTAGTTTTTTCGGTTGGGCGCTTGTAGGTGAAGTCGATTCTGGGGATAGGCGTGCTGACGGGCGCGGAGACGGCGTTGCTGGAGGAAGCCGGAACATCGGGGGCAGATTGCGCACGTCCCACGGGCGATAGCGCTCCAAGGCTTGTGACGGCAATCAACAAAGGAAGAATCCGCAATCGCTTCATGTGAAGTCCCTCACCTTGCATTCCATCTTGCGCCCGAGAGTGGACGTGGCAACCTGCTCGAGAAGGGCCGAAATCGTTGCGATAGCAATATCACAGGGGGCCACCCACTGTCTGTCTTTAAAGACGCACATTTTCGGGCCCGGGCGACTTCGGGATTAGCTTCCTTTTCGCTCCAGATTTAGATATGACCATAGTTCTACGGAAGTTTCGTTATGAAGACGATGCCTGCGGGTCCTTCAAGACAAAATGTCTCGCGATCGTGGTGATCAAGTAGGCCACCGCGCCCAGGAGAGCGGTATATCCTCCGATTGTTTGGAGAAAGACTTGCGAGTTGAATCCCATTCGTAAGCTCTAAAATCCTAGGAGTTGCGCCGTGGGCGGCGATCATTCAGCGGTGTAGACTATAATCCACTATAATAGCGTCACGCGCCCGTAGCTCAATGGATAGAGCACTTGGCTTCGAACCAAGGGGTTGGGGGTTCAAGTCCCTCCGGGCGCGCCACAAATCTTCGCGCTAACAACCTGCCAATCCCGCCCTGAACCCGAAGCAAAACGCGAGTAAAACCTAACCTGTTAGACGCTTGTCAGCATGCAAAAACCCGCGTATCTATTGACGATTTGCGAGTGTAACTTCTGCAGCCCTCTGCTTCGAAGGCAGATGCTCTATCCAGCTGAGCTACGAGCGCGTCGAATTGCATTACAACGCTATGGCAGGTGTTTTTGGGACTCGCATCAATCTTTGGAAGTGTGCCGTGGCGCTTCCGGAGCAGCATGTTGTGCCAAAGTTGACGTCGGGGCAGAGCAAGCCCCCTACAAAGGTCGTTACGCGGCTTCCGGGGGCGCGGACGCGATCTCGAATTGCAGCCTCTGGGTGCCTAGTTGCGGGTGCGTCGCGGTTAGCGTCACTGTGCCCGGCTGTTCCTTCGCACGGATCCAGATGGCCCCGGTACCGCCGATCAGTGCGAAGGGGTTGTCGCCGATGATTTCGGCGGGACCTTCCAGTTCGAACTTGACGGCGTCATTGGCGAACGGGCGTATGGCGCCGAATTCGTCGGTTACGCGCAAGACTACGCGGGTGGAATCGGCGCCGTCGGCGAGCAGTTTCGTGTCGTCGGGCAGCAGCGCGAATTTCTGATCGACGCCGCGGCCGGACATCGTTTTCGAGATCACCTTATTGCCCTGGATGTAGCCTTCAATGCGCAGGTCGCCCCACTGGAACACCGCTTTTGAGAGGTCTGCAACGAACGGCGGATAGCGCAGGTGGGTGAATTCTGTTTTGTTGGGATCGACTTCGGCGACTAATTTTTCGCCGATATAAAATTTCAAGCGGTCGCAGTTGGAGCAAACCCAGGCTTTGGTGAAGCCAATGGATTCGTCGCCGCGGGCCCAGTGAAATGCGGGCTCGAGAACCACTTCTTCGGCGGGATCGCATTGCGATTTGTAAAAGCCGGCGGCGGGCTTGGGTTCGCGAAAAATGTCGGTGACGCCGTGGTAGCAGATGCGATCGCCGGTGCCAAAGTCGGCGTGGGTGTTGTAGTCAAACGCGCACCAGCCGAGCCCGCCGGCGTATTGCGGGTTGGATGCAAGCTGGTCGTGGATACGCGCGTGCCGCAGCATGTGTTCCTGCAACCGCTCGACTTGATCGATGGTCTTGGTCGGGTAGGTGTGGCCGACGAATTCTGTGTTCAGGTAGCGCGGATGGTTCGGCGGCTTCAGCGGAAAATCGAAATCGTTCATGGTGAAGACATCTTCCAGGAACTCCGAAGACTGGAAGTACCGGATGCCGCAGGTCTGCCGGGTAGGATCGAGCTTGTGGGCCATGGCGTTGGTGCGCATGTAGAAATCGTGATCGTCTTTGGATTCGTTGATGCGCACGCCCCACAGAATAGTGCTGGGATGATTCCAGTCGCGGCGGACCATACGCGAGACATTGTCGACGGAGATGTCTTTCCATGGTTGGTCGCCGATGTGCTGCCAGCCGGGGATTTCCTCGAGGACCAAGAGGCCGAGTTCGTCGCAGGCATCGAGGAAATGGCGCGATTGCGGATAGTGGGAAGTGCGCACGATGTTGCAGTGCAATTTGTTGCGCAGGATGTTGGCATCGCTGCGCTGTGCGCGCCCCGGCATGGCCTGGCCCACGAAGGGAAACGTCTGGTGACGATCGAGCCCCCGCAGCTTGATCACTTTTCCGTTTAGCTCGAAGCCCTGGTCCGTAAACTCCGCGTGGCGGAAACCGACGGTGCGATGGCCGCGATCGACGACTTGTGTTCCTTTCAGCAGGCGCACGTGCACGGTATACAGGTTTGGATGCTCGAGGTCCCACAGCTTAATCGTGCCGAGGCTTTCCAGATGGGCGGCGTGCGCCATTGGCTCGGCAGCGGCCTTTGATGCAAGCACGCGCTGCGTCCCTTTGGCGACCGTGCGATCGCCCTCGCGCAGCTCGACCTCGAGCGTTAGCGGTTCGCCGGATGCTTCCATGTGCTGGAGGTAGCAATCCACATCCAGCGTGGGCTTCCCGCTCATCACGTCTTTAGGCTTCGCGAAAATATTTTCAATAAAGGTTTCCGGCACGATGCGCAGCGAAACCTCGCGGTAAATTCCTCCAAACGTTAGGTAGTCGATCTGGTAGCCGAAGGGTGGGATGTCGGGCCGCTCGGTGGAATCCACATCCACGGCCAAAACGTTCTCGCCCTCGAAATCGACGTGCGGCGTCAGGTCGAAGGAAAATGGTGTGTACCCGCCTTTGTATTCGCCGAGGTTCACGCCGTTGATCCACACCGTGGACGCAGTCATCACCCCTTCAAAGTCGACGAACACGTGCCGGCCGCGGGCTTCGGGCGGCAGCTTGAAGCGGCGCCGGTAAATGGACACGAACTCATACGTTCTGTCGTCGAAGCTGTGCCACGGCAAGGGCACGTTGGTGTGGGGTACTACGACACGATCGAATCCCGAATCGTCAAAGTCGCGGCCATGGGCTCCCTGCGCGAATGTCTTGCTGTACCGCCAATTCCGATTGATGGGAAGGACGATGCGCCCGTCGCCGCTTGCCGCCGCCGCGGAGCGGCCCGCCAGAGTTCCAGGCGCGAGCGTGGCGCCGGCAATCACCGTACTTGTGGTCTTCAGGAAATCGCGTCGATCCATGGTGATCCTTTTCGCTGCTATATTGAAAAAAAAGAGCGCCGATCTATTTGTCGCGCGAATCGTACCAGGTTAAGCGCGTAACCTCCAGCGCATTGGAGCCTGTGTCG
>Ga0182018_10000524_pt1 | contig 49640 bp, 37 predicted proteins | sample 812P2MmetaG_FD_120490 | JGI IMG/M metagenome (GOLD analysis project Ga0182018, IMG submission 120490) | Permafrost microbial communities from Stordalen Mire, Sweden - 812P2M metaG | ecosystem: Environmental > Terrestrial > Soil > Wetlands > Permafrost | place: Sweden: Stordalen | collected... | reverse complement strand
TCTGCACAATGACCTCCCGCCGCGTCGCCCGCTGGTTCATGCTCACGTGCCCGACGTCGTCGGCGAGCTGGACGAGAGCTTCCTCGAGCCGGTCGAGGCGCTCGCTATCGGTCAATTTGAACTTGGCCATCATGGACCCTCCTTCGTAACGGTGGTCGGGGTGGGCAGGCCGTTTACGGAGATGATGGCACCGGGCAGCGGGATGGCCTCGATCGCCCGATGGACGGCGAGAGCCTCGTCATCCCAGCTCCTTCCGTATGCCGCTTCGACTTCGCTGATCTCCACGTGCCACTGACCCCTCTCGTCCTGTTCTCCGTGCAACGTGCGTCCTCGCTTCAGCCGACTGAGGACGCCTTGCCGCTCTAGGCCAAAACGCCGGGCGACCTCGGTCGGGGTCACTGTCCTGCGTGACTCTCCTTCCATGCTGGAGGATGACAACGCCTCGGCGATAGGACTGACAACGTCCGCGACAACGTTTCTGGACTGGTGCCGCTTCAGCGCCGCCTCCGCAAGCAGGCGCACCCGCTCAGCGTCCGGCGACCAAGCGATGCCGTCGCGCCGCAACTCGGACCCGATCAGGTCCATTCCCCGAAGGAGCGGCAGGGCGATCTCTGTGGCCAGAGTGTCGGGGTCGACGTAGAGGCCGTTGATCCAGCCGGAGTCGGTCATTCTCTTGTCTCCCGGACCAACCGGGCCAGGGACCCATCCGTGACGTCGAACCCGTCCAGGGTGTCGAGGGCCCTACGAAGCGACGTTCCGGCGTCGTGGTCGGAAAGGAAGCCGGCGAAGAGCAGGCAGAACCCGCGGATCTCCTCGTCCCAGCCGTGGTCATCGGCAAAGCGCTCGAGGGTGACCTGCAGGTGCCGTCGGCGAGCCTTCGGAATCATCGTCAGCGCTGCGCCCAACTCGATCAGCCGCACGGACGGTTGGGGGATCCGATCAGTCATCTGCGGCCACCTCGATGGCGGCGGCGGCGGCTTCGCGATATTGGGCCATGATCAACTGGGTCAGAACTCCGTCCTTTTTGGCCGCAATCACGGCCAGTCCGAGCCTGGCTCGGGACATCGGAGTGAGCCCGAACGCCTTCAGTAACTCGAGGATCTGGGCATCCAGCCGGCGCAGTTCACGAATCGCGGGGTTCGCATACAGCTCGGTGCCGACGAGGTCACCTCGTGCCGTTGTCACTGGCTTGCTCAACACCGGTCCGTACTCGTCCAGCGCTGCCCGGAGAGTCGCTCTCTCGTCCTCCAGTTCGCAGAGGCGGACCACCCCAGCACGGTCGGACGGTTGGACCCACTCCAGGCAACGCAAGGACGCCCAGACGGCTTTGCCGGCCTCCCCCAGGCCAGCAGGCGGCCGAACGGGCAGCGGAGGGTCGGATGGCGGAATGACCTCAACAGGGAGGGCCGAATTGCGCGCCGTCCCGATGCGTTTCCGACGTTGCGGATCCGGGAGTGGGCCTCGAGTGCCCATCAGGACCCCCCCTCGGAATTTTTGGAAACTGAGCGGCGTTCACGCACGTGGATGCGGGTCATAGGGATTTCGAGCCCCCAGTTCACTTCCCCCCACCCCCGGTACCCTGACCTGCGGTTATGGAGTCGTTCACGACTCGTCCCCCTCAGCCAGCACCCTGGCGAAGGTGGCCAGGGACATCACGACGTAGCTCTGGGCAGTGGCCTTGCCTCGTCGCTTGGCGATGACCGCAGCGAAGCCACGTTTCCCGTTCGCACGCTCGGCCTCCGCCTCATCAATCCAGCCCGCTAGGTCGATGCTCCGGTGGTTCTTGCACTCGAGCGTCCAGCCCACAATGCCGTTGAGGTCGCCAACATCGGCCGGCCGTCCCGCACCGTAGGCACGCTCGCAGTGGCGATGTCCGTTCTCACGGAGGTACGTAGCAACAGAGCGCTCGAAGGTCGAACCCTTGCGGGCCTGTGGCGAGGCCATCAGTTCGTCTCCGCTTCCATCGACCGCAGAAATGGGCACCACTCGTCGTGATGGACGTTCATCACGTGGACACCAGGTGCCACCGTCGAGACGGTCTGGTAGGCATCGCATCGCTCGCAGCCACCCGGGATCGGTTGGTCTTCGATCTGCTCGAAGAGGTCGTCTAACGAGCCCACGACGCAACCTCACAGTTGGGATTGCGTGGGTTCCTAAAGGAACCCGCAATCCGTGATTGAAACGTGTATTGCCGTGATTGAGTCCGTGATTGTCTGGCCAGGGATTTTGGGTCTGGTGTGATTGTCGTGATTGACCGCATGATTGGTGCGTGATTGCCGTGATTGAGTCCGTGATTGGTCTCGGCGCTCACTGCTGGCCTCCATCGATCACCGAAAGCGGGAAGTACATGGCAGCGTTCTCTCCGTTTCGTCCACCCTTGGCACCGTCTCGACGGTGCACCTTGCCCTCGCGTGTCAGGCGCTCGAGTTGGCGCCGCGCCTTCTCGATGGAGTTCCGTGTCGGCGCTGGTTCGGAATACAGGACCATCGCCGCCCCGGTGGCTGTAACGCCCTTGGTGGCATTCCTGACGACTGTCCAGGCGTCAACCGACTCGGCGATCGTTGAGATCCCATTGAGATGGTCATGGATCACCTTCAGCGGACCAACGGTCTCGGCCGGTTGCTTCAGATGGTCGAAGTCCACGATCAGGTCGCCGGCCTCTCCCCACATCATCACGACAGATCCAGCACCTGCGGTGATCCATCTAGAACCATAAACATCAGCTAGATGATTAGGCTTACCGGCCCCGCTTTGCTGTTTGCGCTGGTGGTGGAGTCCCGCACACTCGATTCCCTCGGCGACCGCATGCTGGAAGGCCATGTTGAGCCCGAGTCCGGCTTCCTCTTTGCTCAGGTCGGCAGCGACGTCCTTCAGGCTGTCGACCACCACCTTGTCCACGCCGAAGTAGTGGGCGAGGGTCACCAGCCCGGTCGGATTCTTGGCCAGATCGAATGGCAGCGGTCCTCGCCAGATCGTCAGGCGTTCATCCAGGTTCTGCCGATCAGACTCTGTGACCATTCGGCGAAACGACCGCATCGCCTGGCTGGGGCGATCGCAAGCCAGATAGAGGACTTTGCCCGTCACCTGGACAGGTAATCCAAGGAAACCACCTGACAGCGTCCCTGTCAGGTGCAGAACTAGTTGTTGAGCCAGCGTCGTCTTCCCGACACCTTCGGGCCCGCAGACGATGAGCGGTTCGCCTTTGGCCCACAGGCATCTCTGGCCGGCGCCCCAAACCGATTCGACTTCCTCTGGAGCATCGAGGACTGCTCCCCCACTGACGCCACGATTCCGATTGACCTCGAGCACGATCTGGACATCGGTTGCGCCGCCACGTGCTTCGGGTGGCTCCCATGGTGGTGCTTCGTCCAGTGTCGTCATGCGACGGCCTGACGGCGAGCTTCTGCGATTCGCTCATTCCGGCGACGGAACCAGCCGACGGTCGGTCGGTTGTAGATGGTGCCAAATTCGGTTTCGAGGGGATCAGAGGACAGGATCTCCGCCAACTCGTTGGCCAGCTCAACAGCGATCCCTATCGGGACCCTGTCGCGTTCCACCATCACGGCCAGGATGTGGCGGAGTTGATCCACGCTGCACGAGGACAGAAGCAGCTCGAGGACCGAATCCGAAAGGGGGATCGGATCTGCTCGAATTAGGTACCGGTCGACCCAATCACCTCTAGCGGCCGTCGTCACGGCTGCACCTCGACTCCGAGCAGCGAGTTTGCGGCTGCCTTCGACCACACAAGCCGTGACCCAACGTGGATGGGGTCAACTGGGCAGGTCCCGTCCTTCACCGATTGGTAGAGGGTTGAGGGACTTACACCCAGTAGAGCGGCAAATTCCCGGGCGTTGTAGGTGCGACGGCCGGAGGCATCATCCATCGATCGACGCCACCTTTGCGAGCTGCTTCAAGAGCTGGGCATATCGACGGGCACATTCACCTCGAGGAGTGCGTCGGCCAGTCTCCCAACGCCATATGGATGCCACATCGACCCCGATTTCCTTCGCCGCTTCGGAGCGTGAAACTCGGGCAGCCTCACGGATGACCTGCCCTCGGCCGCTGAGAATCAGTTCGCGGTCTTTGGCGATTTCGAGGGCCTCATTGCTCATTCCATCGAATGTAGCGCCAACCTCATGCCGTGTATGGGCCATACCCTTGCCAACCTTCGGCAGGTATGGCACCATGGGGAGATGGCCCCGCGAAAGTTCGAACCTGGTCGACTCAATATGGTCTGGCGATTGCAAGCAGACGAGGAGCTTCCACTAGTGGAGCTTGAAAACGGGACCCTCTTCCCAGCCAAGGTCGAGGTGGCCGGACGCTACGCCGATGGACCACTCCTCGAGATGACCCTGGGCGCCAAGAACGGCCGACCAATTGTCTTTGATCTCAAGATCATTCCCGACGGCGAAGACAATGCAGGGGTGACGGGATCGATGGTTCATGAGATTCCGGTGGGCCACATCATCGATCAGGTAATCGAAAACGCAGGACCTGGAACGCTTGCCTTGTTCCGATGGGATCAAGCCAGGATGGCCGGCCGGCCGCATGAGTTCCTCACACCTGAGGAAGCTGAGGCCGCCCGGCGAGGCGCAGCCGGGAGCAGGCGTGGTCGTCCAGTCAGTGAAAAGGATCTCCGAAAGGTGGGGCGAATCGTGGCAGCGAATGACTACGACTTCCGCCAGCAGGTCCGTACAGAGCTGAACGTGTCCGAGCGGACCGCCAGTCGTTACATCGCCCTTGCAAAGGAGCGGGGCTATGACAAGGAGGAAGAATCATGAGAGGTTCAGTCCGTCAGCGAGGAACGACGTTCACCGCCTACTGGTCAACCATCGACCCGGGCACCGGTAAGCGCGTCCAACACACCAAGGGTGGGTTCCGGACCCAAGGCGCAGCCCAGAAGTACCTCAATCCGATCCTGCCGTTGGTCGACCAGGGAGCCGGCCGACCGGACCGGAAGATGACAGTGAAGGAACTGCTCACCGAATGGATGGCGGCGAAGGCGTCCGAAGGAATCCGGCCCTCCACCCTTGGCATGTACCGCAACGTCGTGGACGGATGGCTCGAGCCCCACATCGGTGGCTTGCGAGTGGACCAGCTCAACGCCTCCCGGGCCGCTCAGCTCGTGGAGACCCTCCGCTCCCCCACTGGCAGTGCCCTTGGCCGGGGCGCACTGTCGGCCCGATCAGTGCAGCTTGCCGTTCAGTGCCTCAAGGCATCGACGCGGTGGGCGTTCGAGACGGGGCTCGTCTCCAGGGATCCGCTCGCTGGATTCAAACGACCGAAGGCTCAGGCGTCCGCTGCAGCAACCGGCGCTTGGACTGCGGACGAGGCAAGCAAGTTCCTCGGTTCGGTTTCGAACGATCGTCTGCGGGCCGCCTGGTGGCTTCTCCTAAGTCGCGGTCTGCGCCGCGGCGAGGTGTCCGGTCTCAAATGGTCCAACGTCGACCTCGAGGCTGGCGTCCTCCGGGTGGTCGAGACTCGGGTGGTGGTCTCAGCCAGGGCAACCGCTTCGACCCCCAAGACGGCAGCGGGCCGGCGGGCCATCCCGCTGGACGACCGGCTCGTCAACGAGCTGAAGTCCCACTGGGCTCGACAAGCAGCGGAGCGGCTCGCAGCGGGCGAGGCTTGGGAGGACACCGACTACCTTTTCGTCGATGAGATCGGCCACCCGTACCGTCCGGAGACGCTCAGTCGTCAGTTCGCCATGCTGTCGAAGACAGCCGGCCTTCGTATCATCCGACTGCACGACACTCGGCACACCGCTGCATCACTGATGCTGGCTGCTGGCGAGGCGCCGAAGGTGGTGGCCGAACTGCTCGGGCACTCCTCCCCGACCATCACCGTGAACGTGTATCAGCACCTCATGCCCGGAATGGGTGAAGCAGCCGGCGCCAGGTTGACGGGGCTATTGACGGCCCTCCCGTAGCTCCGTCCAGGTCCGGCTTATTCACATCGAGCCGAAGAAGGGGTTCCTGGGTTGAAGTGTATTTCCGCCATCTTGCTCCAGCGTCGTCGTCGAAGACCAGGACTAGGAAGTTGCGTTCGGGGCAGTCCGGAACCTGAATTCTCGTTTTGCCCTGACCTGTGACTTGCACCGGCATCTCCAGAAACGAAGAGAGGAGTCGACGATCCTCTGCGGCGAAAAGGTAGCCGTGAACTCTTCGGACTGGTAGAGGGCTTGAGTTCTGAACGAAGAGCTCAACAATGGTGTCCCCCGAACCATCGGGCGAGGCTTCTCCGAAGATGATCCAGCCCCCCACATCTCGAGCTTGTGCGCTCGCGTCCAAACTCGCTTGACGACCAGTCTCTTTGGCTTGCCGGATGGTTCCGTACGCGAGGAATGCGAACGACAGTCCGACGAAGATTGACCCCACCCATGTCGCCCAGTCGCCGGGCGGCAAACCCCAAACCGTCGCCATGGTCCGCCTCCAGAAAATCCCGTTGACAAAATGTTGACAGAGAGCATTTCATGCACCGATTCGGAGGGCAGCCTGTGGGCCATACTCCCAGTTCAACACGGGTGTCGGAGGGGGGACTTGAACCCCCACGCCCTTGCGGGCACTAGCCCCTCAAGCTAGCGCGTCTGCCTATTCCGCCACTCCGACGAAGTGGTTCCGATATCACTATCGGGGCGAATGGCATGGTAGCGCGATCGGTCCACCTCTCGGCACGCACGACCTCGTCAGCCAAGGTCGAGGTCTGGCTCGTGGACTCCGACGGGCGGCGATCACCAACGAGATCACTGGTCCGGGGGTCCGGGCTTGAGCCCGGTCCACAATGGAAGGTTCCACAGGATGCCTTCGACCGAGGCGTTGTACTGGACATTGTCCATCTGGACGCCATTGGCTTCGAATCCGGGCTCTCCGAAGAGTGGGAGCGCCACCATCTGATCCCACAACTGGTCGTCGATTTGGGCGTAGATGGCCGCACCGGTCACCGGGTTGAGAGCCTCAGAGGCCTGGAGGAAAAGCTGATCCACTTGCGGATCATCGAACGTGCTCCAATCCAGGGTTCCCACCGAATTCACCGGGCCCTGCAGTGAGAACCAGGCCGCGGTCGCCGTCTGGAAAGGACCGGTCACCCGGGTGACAAGGGCCATGTCGTAGGAATCGGTCTCGGACGCGTTGACCATCCCGGCCACGCCGGCGACGGGGATCGTGGTCACCGCGATGCCGGCGTCGCGCAGCTGATCGCTGATCTGCTCCCCCACCGCGCTGATCCAGGGATCGCCGGTCTCCACCGCCATCCGAAGCGTGAGCGGCTTGCCGGCTGCGTCGACGTAGTCACCCGTCGGATCCTGGTGATATCCGATACTCCTCAGCAGGCGGTCGGTGGTGGCCAGGTCGGGGGTGCTGTACTCGCCCGCCGCCGAGGAAGCGCTGTATGCCGGCTGGGACGCGGTGGCCAGATGATCTTGGTTGACCACCAGGCTTGGATCGATGGATCCGAAGGTCCGGTTCAGCAACGCGGTCCGGTCGATGGCGTGAGCAATCGCCTGGCGGACGGCCACCTTGTCCGTTGCCGGTGATGAAACGTTGAACTCCAGCTGCATGAGGTTCAGCGACGACTTGATGAAGCTCTGGGTGTTTGGCAACGAGGACACGGCATCCAGCGATCCGAGATCGAAATCGGTCGGCTGTGCGACCGTTTGATTGTTGACCGCAAGCGCCCGGACCCACGACGACTGATCCGCACCAACGTTGACGGTCACCCGATCCATCACGGCGGGTGTCCCCCACCATTTGGGATTCCGGACCAGGACAGCGCTGCCGTTCGATGACACTGATTGGAGTAGGAATGGGCCGGCCGAGAGCTCGACGGCACGGTTGAAATGGTCGAACCCGTGGTTCCAGCCGACTCGCCTGGCGACGTGGGCCGGGACCATGTCGTGGAACAGCACCCGCCAGTCGGTGAACGGTGTGGCGAACACCACGGTCGCTGTCTTCCCATTGTGGCTGGAGGTGACCGATGCGATGTTCCGGTACCCGAGTGTCGACGCCACCTGGTCGGGTTGCCCATCGACATCCACTCCATCACCCCGCTGGGACTGCCAGGCATAGATGAAATCGTCGGCGGTCACCGGCACCCCATCTGACCAGACCGCGGCCGGGTTGATTACGTACTGAATGGTCAGCGGGGAGGTAGAGGTGGCTTCCACGCTCAACAAGAGACTGCTGTTGACCTGAGGCGACGGCCCGGGGTTGATCGTGTAGGCACTGGGGAGCACCGACGAAAGCAGCGCCGCGCTGGTCGACGCCGCACCAGCCGGCGTGTTCGGATTGAACCCGGCCCAGGGGCGGTCGAGCTCGACGTCCGTCCCGCCACCGGTGGTGGGGACCAGAGCGGACGTCTTCTGGTCGTCAACCTGGCTGATGCGCTGGGAGTCGAGGTGGTCAACGATTGCGACGATCCCGATGATCACGATGATGACCAGTGGCAATGTCCAACGAGCCCGGTGTTGGCGCCACACGGCTGCGATTCGGGGGCGGCGCTCGACGGTCTCGGCGCCGGGTTCTGTCACTGCAGGCGCAGGATGAGGATCAGATTGGTGAAGGCGAAGATCACGGCAACGGTAACGGTGATGCGGTCGAGGTTCTTCTCCACCACGGTCGAGCCCGCGGCTGCGGAGCCGACCGAGCCACCGAACATGTCGGACAGGCCTCCGCCCTTGCCACTGTGCATCAAGATGAGGAAGATCAGCGATAGTGAGGCCAGAATCTGCAGCACGACGATAATTGCGGTCAGCATCCGATCTTCCTCCTTTGCCTCGTGACCGCCGACGACGCTATCAGCATCACCGAACCGACTGTGCCGCGGCACGGATGATGCCGGTGAATTCAGCGGCATCCAGGCTGGCGCCACCCACCAGGGCGCCGTCCACGTCAGGGCAGCGGACCAGCGAGTCAGTGTTGTCAGCGTTCACCGATCCGCCGTACTGGATGCGGATCTGAGCTGCGGATTCTGCATTCGAGCACCGGCCCACCAGTTCCCGGATCCACAAGCAGGCCTCTTGGGCGTCCTCGGGGGTGGCTGCCTGTCCGGTGCCGATCGCCCAGATCGGCTCGTACGCGATCACCAGGCCTCCCACCGTCTCCGGAGGCAAGGAGGCCACCGCCGCTTCCACCTGGGCAGCGAGGCGGTCCTTGGTGGCGCCGAGCTCCCGCTCCTCGAGGGTCTCGCCGACACAGCAGATCGGGGTCATGCCGTTTCGCAACACGGCCTGGAGCTTCGACGCCACCACCTCGTCGGTCTCGTCGAACATCTGGCGGCGCTCGGAATGCCCCACGATCACATACTGGACGTGGAGCCTGGCCAGCATCAATGGGCTCACCTCGCCGGTGAAGGCCCCCGAGTCGGCAATGGCGCAATTTTGGGCTCCGAGTGCCACCGGAATCCCCTCGGGCTCGATCACCGACTGCACAGTGCGGAGGTCAGTGAACGGTGGGTGCAGCGAGACGTCGACCAGGCTGGTATCGGACGGTTGCAGCCGAAGCCCCAGATCGCGAACAGCGTGGAGGGCTTCGAGGTGGTCGAAGTTCATCTTCCAGTTGCCACTGATCAGTGGCCGGCGGTGAAGGTCGTCGGTCACCGGTTGGATGGAGGGTTCTTGCGAGGTGGGGCGTTGACCGCTCGTCTCAATGCGGCCAGACCGGGGAGATCGCCGTACTCGAGGAGCTCGAGAGAGGCCCCGCCACCGGTCGAGATGAAGCTGATCTGGTCCGATAATCCGAGCTCGTCGACCGCCGCCGCGCTGTCACCCCCGCCCACCACCGTGAAGGCAGCCGATTCAGCCACGGCCCGGGCTACGCCCGCGGTCCCGGCATTGAACCGGGTGTCCTCGAAGACCCCCATCGGTCCGTTCCACAATACGGTGCCGGCCTTGCCGATCTCCCGGGCGAAGGCCTCCACCGTGGCCGGGCCCATGTCGAGTCCCTGCCACCCCGCCGGGATATCGACACCGCCGATCTGCACCTCACCCTCCGAGCAGTCGCATCCGAACGTGGCGCCAGGCTCGAGAGCGACGATGTCGGTGGGCAGGAGTATCGGCTTGCCCGAGTCGAGCAACGCCCGACACGCGTCGATCTGGGTCTCGTCGACCAGCGAATCCCCGACATCGTGACCCGCGGCGGCGAGAAAGGTGTAGGACATGCCGCCGCCCACGATCAGGACGTCCACCCGACGAAGGAGGGCCTTGAGGACGCCGAGCTTGTCGGCCACCTTGGCGCCACCCACCACGGCGACGAAGGGTCGAGCCGGTGAGCCCATCAGCGCGCCCAGCGCCTCGATCTCCCGCTGCAGGAGGAAGCCGGCGGCACTGGGCAACCGGCTCGGCGGACCCACCACCGATGCATGGTTGCGGTGTGACACCCCGAACGCGTCGTTGACGTAGGCGTCCTGGCCGTTGATCAATTTCTCGACGAAGGAGGGATCGTTCTCCTCCTCGCCCGGATCGAATCTCAGGTTCTCGAGGAGCTCGACCTGGGGGGCCAGGCGGGCCAACTCGTCTCGCACCGGTGCCAGGTCCCACTGGATGTCCGGTGCCCCCGCCGGCCTCCCCAGGTGGGTGCACGCGGTGACCGTCGCCCCCCGGGCCAGGAGGTAGTTCAACGTGGGAAGTGCGGCTCGGATGCGAAAGGCGTCGGTGACCATCGAAGGAGCACCGATGCATGGTCGCAAGGGAACGTTGAAATCCACCCGGACCAGCACATGTGCGCCGTCGAGGTCCGGAAGGTCACCCAGTAGCGGCAGTCCGTCCAGAAGCGGATTGTCAGAATCCTCACTCATTGCTGCTCGTCCCCCCTCGTCTCTCCTGTCCCACCGCTCGGTCTCCTCAGGAGCCTGATGCACCGACCACCAATGAAAGATCGACCAGCCGGTTGGCGTACCCCCACTCGTTGTCGTACCAGCCCTCCACCTTGACCAGGGTAATCCCTGACGCGGAGGGCATCACCATGGTCAACCCGGCGTCGAACGTGCATGATGCCGGGCTGCCGACGATATCCGACGACACGATCGGGTCCTCGGTGTAGACGAGGACCCTCGACAGCGGGCCGGAGGAAGCGGCCTCGGCAAATGCGGCATTCACCTCGGCGACGGTGACCGAACCCGGTATCACCGCCGTGAAGTCGGTGATGGAACCATCGGGAACCGGCACCCGGAAGGCGCTGCCGTCCAACCGGCCCTTCATCGACTGCAGCACCAGTCCGGTTGCACGCGCCGCTCCCGTCGACGCAGGCACGATGTTCACGGCCGCCGACCGGGCTCGGCGCAAATCCTTGTGCGGCAGATCGAGCAGGTTCTGATCGTTGGTGAACGCATGCACCGTGGTCATCATCCCGCTCTCGACCCCGAAGGCGTCATCCAACACCTTGACCATGGGCACGAAACAATTGGTGGTACACGAGGCATTGGATACGACGAAGTCCTTCGCCGGGTCGAACTCCGAGTCGTTCACACCCATCACGAAGGTGGCGTCGACATCGACTGCCGGCGCGGAGACGATGACCCGCGACGCACCGGCTTCGAGGTGCGCGGCAGCGGTGGCGCGGGTGGTGAACAGCCCCGTCGATTCGACGACCACCTCCACCCCGAGGTCGTCCCACGGTAAGGCCTTGGGGTCCCGCTCAGCCAACACGGTGACGGGTCCGGTGTCCAACACGATGGTGTCGTTCACCACCTCCACGGTGCTCCCGAAGCGGCCGTGGGTGGAGTCGTAGCGGAGCAGATGGGCGAGGGTGCCGGCCGAAGTGAGGTCGTTGACGGCCACCACCTCGACGTCGGCGCCCATCGAGCGGGCCGCCCGGACATAGTTGCGACCGATGCGCCCGAAACCGTTGATGCCGATCCGTACGGTCATTTCCTGTGTGCCTCACCCTTCACTGTTCCGTGCGTCCCCCGCACGGTGCTGTTTCTCTCTGCCCCGTTGATGAAAGGAGACCCGATCTACGCTAGGGCATCGGGACCCACCAGGGGGTCATCCGAGCAGATCCTCGAGGGCGGATGCCAGTTTGGCCGGATCGTGGGCCAACCCGTTGGGCCGTGCCAGCCGGGCATCGATGAGCTCGATCCGGGGATTGCCGAGCGGGAGACCGTGGCTGTCGCACACCACCACATCCACCTCCACACCATGCGCCACCAGCGCTTCGACGTGCATTTCGACGTCAAAGGACTCCGTCTCGGGGATCTGTGGTCGCAGGTTGCAGACATAGATCTTTCGGGCCGAGGACCGCCGGAGCGCCTCGTGGATGGCGGGGACGGCGATGGCGGCTAGCACGCTGGTGAACAACGACCCCGGACCGACGATGATCTGATCAGCCTGGCCGAGGGCGGAGACCGCCTCGGCCGGCGCCTTGGGGTCGGCCGGCACCAGGGACACCCTCCGGATCTTGTCCGTTGCCATCACCGCCACCTGGCCGGCCACCGGGCCGCCCTCGGAATCCGCCTTCAGGACCACCGGGTCGGTGGTGGCCGGCAGCACCCGACCGCGGACCCCGAGCAACCGGCACGCCTCGTCGAGGGCGGTCACCGCATCGTGAGCCCCGTCGATGAGCCCGGCCAGGACCAGGTTCCCGAGTGAATGACCGGCCAGCTCCTCCTCGGAGAACCGAAATTCGAAGGACGACGCCAACAGGCTGCCCGGCTCGGCCAGGGCGACCAGGCACTTGCGGAGGTCACCGGGGGGGATGATGTGAAGGAGCTCGCGGAGGCGTCCCGACGAACCGCCGTCGTCGGCCACCGACACGATGGCGGTCACGTGATCGGTGTACGTGCGCACCGCCCGCAGCGTGGCGGCCAAGCCGTGACCACCGCCGATGGCAACCACTCGGGTTGCCCGGGCTTGCGCCGGCCTCTCCACTTCGGAACCTCCCCTTCCCGTCACCATTCCGTCGTTCACCGATCGACGTCCCGGTGGAACACGGTAGTGGGCAGGCTGCGGTCGTCCAGCCGACGGGACAGTTCTTCGGCCAACACCACCGAGCGGTGCCGACCACCGGTGCATCCCATGGCCACCGTGAGGTAGGACTTCCCCTCCCGGATGTAGGCGGGGATCAACATGACCAGCAGTTCGAGGAGCTTCTCGAGGAATTCGGTCGTCTCCGGACGGTCCAGCACGTACTTCCGGACCTCCGGCTCGAGTCCGCTGTGACTTCGCAGGGAGTCGACCCAGTAGGGATTGGGCAGGAATCGGCAGTCGAACATCAGATCCACATCGAGGGGCACGCCGTGCTTGAACCCGAACGAGAGGATCGAGGTGCGCATCGCGCTGCCGGGCTCCTCCCCGCCGAACACCTCCATCAGCCTGGTACGGAGCTGGTTGGTGTTCAGCTCACCCGTGTCGATCACCAGATCGGCCCGGTCACGTAGGCCGCTGAGCAGGAGTCGCTCGTCGGCGATCGAGTCGACTACTCCCCGGGCCGCCTGAGGATGCCGGCGGCGGGTCCCTTCGAATCTCCGGATGAGCACGTCATCGGCCGCGTCCAGAAAGAGGATCCGAACCCGATTGCGACCGGCCACCAGGCCGTCCACCGCGGGCAGGACATCGTCGAGGTCCCCTCCACCCCGACCGACCACGAAGGCGATCCGCTCCATTTCCGACCCGGTCCCGTCCACCAGCTCGGAGACCTTGCCGATCAGGGCGGAGGGCATGTTGTCGATGACGAACCACCCCAGGTCCTCGAGCGTGGCCGCGGCCGTCGAACGACCGGCACCGGACATCCCGGTCACCACCAGGTATTCGCTCATCCGTTCCCTTCTGTGACCGCTGTTTCGGTGTCCGCTGCCTCGATGTCCACTGCCTCGATGTCCACTGCCTCGATGTCCAGTGCTGTCGAGCCCGCCGTCTCCGAGCTCCCCGTCGTCGACCGCACGGTGCGCCGCTCGGACGGCCCGGTGCGGGCCAGCGGCGTATGGAGTCGCTCGAAGACGGCCGCGCCCACCTCGGCCGGCAACCACGATACGCCGAGCAGCTCCTCCCTCGATGCACTCCGGAGCCCGCTGAGGCCGCCGAACTGTTCGATCAGCCGCTCCCGGCGCTTGGGTCCGAGGCCGCTGACTCCATCCAGCGCACCGACCGTCATGCGCTTGCCGCGGAGGGTCCGGTGATAGGAGATGGCGAACCGATGGGCCTCGTCACGAAGGCGCTGGAGCAGGTAGAGCCCCTCGGATTGGCGGGAGAGCCGGATCGGCTCCGAGCTCCCCGGCCGGTAGATCTCTTCGAAGCCCTTGGCCAGGGAGGCGATCGGGATGCGCTCGGACAGCCCCAACGACTCGAGCACCCGCACCCCCACGTTGAGCTGACCCAGTCCCCCATCCAGGAGCAGCAACTGGGGTGGGTAGGCGAATCGCCGCCGTGACGACCCTCGGCCGGTGGCGCCGCCGGTCTCCCCCGGGGTGGTCCCGTTGGTCGTCGCCGGTCTCTCCTCGGCCAGCAGTGCGGTGAGCCGACGGGTCAACACCTCCTCCATGGCCGCATAGTCGTCGTTCCCGGGCACGGTATCCACGCGAAAGTGGCGGTAGTCGCTCTTCTTCGGCAGTGCATCCTCGAATACCACCATCGAGCCGACGTAGTCGGTGCCCTGGAGGTGGCTCATGTCGTAGCACTCGATCCGCAGGGGGGCGTCGGGAAGCCCGAGCTCGCGCTGCAGGGACTCGAGGGCGCGGGCCCGGCTGTTGTGGTCCGAGGTGCGATGCAGCCGGTGACGCATGAAGGCGTCCCCGGCATTGTGCTCCACCGTCTCGACCAGCGCCCGCTTGGGTCCCCGCAGCGGGACCTTGAGGGCCACCGGACCACCGCGCCGCTCGGTCAGGTACTGGGTCACCGCGGCCGGATCAGCGGGCAGGGTGGGGACGAGCACCTGCCGGGGGACCCCGGCGGCGGCGTCGGCGTAGACGTCGACCAGTATCCGCTCCATCAACTGTCCCGGGGTCAGGTCCTCGACCTTGTCCACGAACAGGGCCAGCCGCCCCACCACCCGGCCCGAACGGACATGGAAGACCTGCACGGCCGCCTCGAGCTCGTCCTCGGCCAGGCCGAAGACGTCGAGGTCCTCGGGACGGTCGAGCTCCATCTGGCGGACCGCATCGGCGGCCCGCACCGCTTCCAGCTTGTCCCGGAGCACCGAGGCCCGCTCGAACTCCAGATCCTGCGAAGCCTCGTGCATGGCCACCTCGAGCCCCCGCACCAGCGGCCCGGTGTCACCACTGAGGAAGGAGATGAGGTCGGCCACCATGCGGTCGTAGTCGTCGTGGTCCACGGCACCGATACACGGACCCGAGCAACGCTCGATGTGGTACAGCAGGCACGGTCGCCCCAGGCGTTGGTGGCGCGTGAACTTGGTGTCCGTGCAGGTGCGGACCGGAAACGACCGCAGCAGCAGATCGAGGGTCCCCCGGATGGCGCCAACATTCGCATACGGGCCGAAGTACCGGACCCCGGCCCGCTTGCGCCCACGGACCACCGCCGGCCGCGGCCATTCCTCGTTGACGGTCAGCGCCAGCCAGGGATAGCTCTTGTCGTCCTTCAGCCGCACGTTGAACCGCGGCTGGTACTGCTTGATCAGGCTGTACTCGAGGAGCAGCGCCTCGGACTCGGAGTCCACCACCATCCACTCGACATGATCGGCCTGGGCGACCATCTGGGCGGTGCGGGGGGCGAGGCCGTGGGGGTCCTGGAAGTAGGAGTTGAGTCGCTGACGCAGCGACTTGGCCTTCCCCACATAGAGCACCCGTCCGTTCTTGTCGACGAACTGGTACGAACCGGGGGAATCGGGGATCGAGGCCGAAGGAGGTCGGGTAACCACCCCCCCAGTGTGCCGTGCGCCGGGCCGCATCGGGTTCACCGCACCCCAGCCCGACCGAGCGCCTACACTGAGAGGACGCCGGCCTGGTTTCCGGCGACATCTACCGCTCCGGGGCCGACATCCCCGCGGATGGGCGACCAGGCTGTCCCCGCCGGCCACACACCGGAGCGCCTCCACAAGGGGGTCATACCCAACATGGTCCGGCTACAGAAAGCGCTACCCGACCGCTATTCCACGGCGAAGCCCGAACAGCTCGCCGATTGGATCCGAGGGGCGAAGGCTCAACTCGGGTCCCGGGTGATCATCCTCGGGCACCACTACCAGCGCGACGAGGTGATGACCTGGGCTGATGCCCGAGGAGACTCCTTCGGCCTCTCCCGCATCGCCGCCGACCAGTCCGAGGCCGAATTCGTCGTCTTCTGCGGCGTTCATTTCATGGCCGAGTCGGCGGACATCCTCACCGGGGGCCACCAACAGGTGATCCTCCCCGATCTCAACGCCGGCTGCTCGATGGCCGACATGGCCGACATCGACTCGGTGGAGGAGGCGTGGGAGACATTGGGCGGCGTGACCGACCTGGCCCGGGTGATCCCGGTGACCTACATGAACTCGTCGGCATCGCTGAAGGCGTTCGTCGGTCGCCATGGTGGCGTGGTGTGCACCTCATCAAACGCCCGTGCCGTGCTGACCTGGGCACTCGGGCCCAATGACGACGGTCGCCCCCGCGGCGACCAGGTCCTGTTCTTCCCCGACCAGCATCTCGGGCGCAACACCGGCTACCAGCTCGGCTACTCGGCCGAGGACATGGCGGTGTGGAATCCCCGCCTGGACGGCGGCGGCCTCGACGACCTCACCCTGAAGACGGCCGCACTCCTGCTGTGGAAGGGTCACTGCTCGGTGCACCAGCGCTTCCGTCCGAGCCACATCGACGCCTTTCGGGCCGACTACCCCGACGGAATCGTCGTCGTCCATCCCGAGTGCTCCCATGACGTGGTCGAGGCGGCCGATCTGGTGGGATCAACCGATTTCATCATCCGTGCCGTGGCTGACGCTGCCCCCGGCTCGGTGATCGGGGTGGGGACGGAGATCCACCTGGTCAAGCGCCTCGACGACGAGTCCCCCGACAAGACCGTGGTCTCCCTCGACCCCCTCGTATGTCCTTGCTCGACCATGTTCCGCATCGACGCCGCCCACCTGGCCTGGGTCCTCGAGGGACTGGTGGCCGGCGAGGTCCGCAACCGGATCACCGTGGACGAGGAGACCGCCCGATGGGCCCGGGTAGCGCTCGAGAGGATGCTGGCCACGGTCTGACCGGCGCCGCCTCCCAGGAGCGGGAGACGGGTCGGTGCCTACCGGGCCGCGGTCGCCACTCGCTTGGCTCTCGACTTCTTCGCGGCAACCGAGTTGTTGCTGTTGGCTGCGTTCTTGGTCTTGACGGCAGTCTTGCCCTTCGGACGCCGGCCGGCACCGGGCTTCGGGCGGGTCACCCCCACCAGTGGAGCCAGCACCTCGCCGGTATAGCTGGCCGCCACCCGGGCCACCTCTTCCGGGGTCCCCACGGCCACAATCGATCCGCCGCGCTCGCCACCCTCGGGACCGAGATCGATGACCCAGTCGGCACTCTTGACCACGTCGAGGTTGTGCTCGATGACGATGACCGTGTTGCCCTGGTCGACCAGCCGACTGAGCACGTCGAGGAGCTTGCGCACGTCATCGAAGTGAAGGCCGGTGGTCGGCTCATCGAGGACGTAGAGGGTGTGCCCGGTCGACCGCCTGCTGAGCTCCGAGGCCAGCTTCACCCGCTGTGCCTCACCGCCGGAGAGGGTGGGGGCCGGCTGGCCGAGCCGGATGTAGCCGAGACCCACGTCGACCAGGGTCTGGAGGTGGCGGGCGATGGGTGGTTGGTGGGCGAAGAACCCCAGCGCCTCCTCGCAGGACAGCTCGAGTACGTCGGCGATCGTCTTGCCCCGGAAGGTGACCTCGAGGGTGTCCCGGTTGTACCGGGCCCCGTGGCACACCTCGCACGGGACATAGATGTCGGGGAGGAAGTGCATCTCGATCCGGATGGTCCCGTCGCCCGAGCACGCCTCGCACCGTCCCCCCTTCACGTTGAAGGAGAAGCGCCCGGGCAGGTACCCCCGGACCTTTGCCTCCTGCGTCTGGCTGAAGAGCCTGCGGATATGGTCGAACACACCGGTGTAGGTGGCCGGGTTCGAGCGAGGCGTGCGGCCGATGGGTGCTTGGTCCACTTCGACCACCTTGTCGACGTTGGCCACGCCGGTGATGGTCCGATGGAGTCCGGGCAGGGTCTTCGCCCGGTGGACCTGCTTGGCCAGCGATCGGAGCAGGATGTCATTGACCAGGGTCGACTTGCCCGACCCGGACACGCCGGTCACCGCTACCAACCTCCCCAGCGGGAACTCGACGTCGACGTCGTGGAGGTTGTGCTCCCGCGCTCCCACCACGGTGAGCACCTCGCCGCTCCCCGGCCGGCGCATCGAGGGGACGGGAATGGACTTGGCCCCGGAGATGTACTGGCCGGTGAGGGAAGCGGCGTTCGCCTCCAGCCCGTCGGGCCCGGAGACCGGACCGGAGTGCACGATGCGGCCACCGTGCTCACCTGCGCCGGGGCCCACGTCGACCACGTGGTCGGCCACCCGAATGGTCTCCTCGTCGTGCTCGACCACGATGACCGTGTTGCCCAGATCTCGCAGTCGCTTCAACGTCCCGATCAGCCGTTGGTTGTCCCGCTGGTGCAGGCCGATCGAGGGCTCGTCGAGGACATAGAGCACCCCGACCAGGCCACTTCCGATCTGGCTGGCCAGGCGGATCCGCTGGGCCTCACCGCCCGAGAGCGTCGCCGCCGAGCGGGCCAGCGACAGGTAGTCCAGCCCCACGTCCAACAGGAACTGCATGCGCTCTCGCACCTCTCGGAACACCCGGTCGGCAATGAGGTGGTCCCGATCGGAGAGCTCGAGCGACGCCACCACGTCGACCGCCTTGCCGATGGAGAGCGAGCACAGGGAGAAGATCGAGTAGCCGCCCACGGTCACGGCCAGGGACTCCGGCCGCAGTCGGGCCCCGCCGCACTCGGGGCAGGGAACCTCGCGCAGGAAGCCCTCGAGGTTGTCGCGCAAGAAATCCGACTCCGCCTCGGAATGGCGCCGCTGGAGCCACGGCACGATGCCCTCGTAGAGCGTGTGGAAGGAACGCTGCCGCCCGTAGCGGTTGCGGTACTTGAGGTGGACCTGCTTGGCGCCGGATCCATAGAGGACCAGCTTCTTGTCCGCCTTGCGCAGCTTCTCCCAGGGAACATCGAGCGAGAATCCCCCCAGGTCGGCGACGGCGGCCACCATCCGGTTGAAATACTCGCTGCGGGCACCCGACCACGGGGCCAGCGCCCCTTCGGCCAGCGACTTGGTCGGATCGGGCACCACCAGCTCGGGATCGACCTCGAATCGGGTACCGAGTCCGGTGCAGGCCGGACAGGCCCCGTAGGGGGAGTTGAACGAGAAGTTCCGGGGCGAAGGGTCCTCGAAGCTCAGCCCGCAGTGGGTGCAGGCCAGGTGCTGGCTGAAGGTGATCGCCTCCTCCTCGGTGCCGTCGGCGTCGACCACCACTACCTCGGCCACCCCCTCGGCCAGCGCGAGCGCGGTCTCCAGCGATTCGGTGAGCCTCCGTCGGATGTCGTCCCGCCGGACCAGGCGGTCGACCACCACCTCGATGGTGTGCTGCTCGTAGCGGGCCAGGTCCAGCGTGTCCCGGTCGGCCAGCTCGACGGTGGTGCTGTCCACCCGGGCCCGGGCGAATCCCTGCTTGGCGAGGTCGTCGAGCAGCGCGCCGTACTCGCCCTTGCGCCCCCGGACCACCGGGGCCAGGACCATGAACCGGGTCCCTTCGTCCATGGCCAGGATCCGGTCCACGATCTGCTGCGGGCTCTGGCGGGCCACCGGCCGGCCACAGTTCGGGCAGTGCGGCTTCCCGATGCGGGCATAGAGCAGGCGCAGGTAGTCGTAGACCTCGGTGACCGTGCCCACCGTGGAGCGGGGGTTCCGAGACGCCGACTTCTGGTCGATGGAGATGGCCGGCGAGAGCCCTTCGATGAAGTCGACGTCCGGCTTGTCCATCTGCCCGAGGAACTGTCGGGCGTAGGCGGACAGGGATTCCACGTACCGGCGCTGCCCCTCGGCGTAGATGGTGTCGAAGGCGAGCGAGGACTTCCCCGATCCGGAGAGGCCGGTGAAGACGATCAACCGGTCGCGTGGAAGGTCCAAGGAGACGTCTTGGAGGTTGTGCTCGCGCGCGCCGCGTACCACCAGACGATCAGCCATTGGTCGAGGATACCGGTGCGAGAGGTCCGGTCGGCCGGTCAGCGCTCGGCGGCGGCGTCGACATCGGCGGTCTCCCCGGGCAGCACCACGGACCCGTCGACCGGGTCTCGCACCAAGAGGCTCCGTAGTTCGGTGATCTCGTCCCGGAGCAGTGCTGCCTCCTCGAACCGAAGCTCTTTGGCGGCCAGGTTCATCTCGGTGTCGAGTCGGTGGATCAGGCTGGACAACTCATCGGCGTCCGGGCCCACGGCGCGAGCCATCTCCGCCGCCGCCGAGCGTGGGTCCACTCCCCCGGACCGGCCCTTCTGCCTCCGAGGTGCACTGATCCCTCGGTTCGAACCCGAGGTGATAGCCGCCGATCCGGACCCTTCGCCCCGCACCCGCTCGAGGATGTCGGTCACCGACTTGGTGATGGACCGCGGATCGATGCCGTTGGCCTGGTTGTAGGCGATCTGGCGGGCCCGACGGCGCTGGGTCTCCCCGATTGCCGCGGTCATCGAGTCGGTCACCGTGTCCGCGTACATGACCACCCGCCCGTTGACGTTGCGCGCCGCCCGCCCCATGGTCTGGATGAGGGAGGAGGCCGACCGCAGGAACCCCTCCTTGTCGGCGTCGAGGATGGCCACCAGGGCCACCTCGGGGAGATCGAGGCCCTCGCGGAGGAGGTTGATGCCCACCAGCACGTCGAAGGATCCCAGGCGGAGGTCGCGCAGGATCTCGATGCGGGCCATGGTGTCCACGTCCGAGTGGAGGTACTGGACACGAACACCCTGCTCGGCGAGGTAGTCGGTGAGATCCTCGGCCATTTTTTTGGTCAGGGTGGTCACCAGCACCCGGTTCCCATCGGCCACGGTGGCCTCGATCCGCTCACGGAGATCGTCGATCTGACCGGTGGTCGGCTGGATGTCCACCTCCGGGTCGACCAGGCCGGTCGGCCGGATCACTTGCTCGACCACGTTGGTGCTGTGCTCGAACTCCCACGGCCCCGGTGTGGCCGACAACAGGATGGTCTGGCCGGTCCGGTCGACGAACTCCTCGAATCGCAACGGGCGGTTGTCCATGGCCGAGGGCAGGCGGAAGCCGTGATCGACCAACGTCTCCTTGCGTGACCGATCGCCGGCGTACTGGCCCCGCAGTTGGGGAAGGGCCACGTGGCTCTCGTCGAGCACCACCAGGAAGTCCTTGGGGAAGAAGTCGAGCAGCGTGAAGGGGGCCTCCCCGGCCGATCGGCCGTCGAGGTGGCGGCTGTAATTCTCCACCCCGCTGCACACCCCGGTCTCGGCCAGCATCTCGAGGTCGTACTCGGTGCGCATCCGCAACCGCTGCGCCTCCAGCAACTTGCCGGCGTGCTCGAGCTCGCCCAGCCGCTCGCGCAGCTCGGTCTCGATGGTCACCACCGCCTTCTGCAGCCGCTCGTCCCCGGTGCCGTAGTGGGTGTTGGCGAACACCACCAGCTCGTCGAGCTCGTCACCGATCTCACCGGTCATCACGTCGAAAGGCCGGATCCGCTCGACGGTGTCACCGAAGAACTCGATGCGGACCGCCTGGCTCTCATAGGCGGCATGGATCTCCAGGGTGTCCCCACGGGCCCGGAACTGTCCCCGGGTCAGGGTGGCGTCGTTGCGCGAGTACTGGAGGTCCACCAGTCGCTTGAGAAGTCCCCGTTGGTCGTGTACCTCGCCCGGGCGCAGGTCCACGATCCGGTCACGGTACTCATCCGGCGAGCCCAGCCCGTAGATACACGAGACCGAGGCCACCACGATGGTGTCCGGACGCAACAGCAGCGACGACGTGCAGGCATGGCGCAGGCGGTCGATCTCGTCGTTGATGGACGAGTCCTTCTCGATGTAGGTGTCCGACGAGGGGACGTACGCCTCGGGCTGGTAGTAGTCGTAATAGGAGACGAAGTACTCCACCCGGTTGCGGGGGAAGAACTCCTTGAGCTCGGCGGCCAGCTGGGCGGCCAGCGACTTGTTGGGCTCGATGATCAGGGTGGGCCGCTGGACCGCCTCGATGGTCCAGGCGATGGTGGCCGTCTTGCCCGATCCGGTGATGCCCAGCAGCGTCTGGTACCGGTCCCCCCGCTCCAGACCACCGACCAGCCCGGCGATCGCCTCGGTTTGATCGCCGGCCGGGCGGAAGGGGGAGACCACCTCGAATGCGGGCATGGGCCCGATGGTACCGGTGCGGTGTGACAGCGGATCCGGGAGGGGGACGGGGGGACGGTCAGGCGGGTGGCTGGCGGACAGCCGGTGGATCCCTCCGGTGGTCACGAAGGTCGGCCAGGACGGCCCAGACCCGGTCCACCTCGGCACGGAGGTGTTCCTCGTCCCCGGAGTTGTCGATGATCAGATCGGCCCCGTCCAGCCGGGTGGCCCGGTCGATCTGGGATCCGATGCGGGCCTCGGCGTCGGCGAGAGCCATCCCCCGCAAGGTGACCAGCCGCTCGAGGGCAACGTCGGTGGGGGTGTCGACCACGACTACCGCGGCCAGGTCCAGCATCTCGCGGTGGACGCTCTTGAGCAGCGGGATGTCCATCACCACGATCTCGTCGGTCCCGGCGTAGCGCTCCTTGCCGGCGATCATGGCCACGCCGATGGCCGGATGGGTGATGGCGTTGAGGTCGGCCAGGGCGTCGGGGTGCCCGAACACCAGCGAGGCCAGCGCCGGGCGGTCGATCTGGCCCTGCGCATCCACGATCCCCTTCCCGAAGCGGTCGATCAGCGGTTGGTAGGCGGGCCCGCCGGGACCGGCCACTTCGCGGGCCACCAGGTCGGCGTCCACCAGCCTGGCCCCGCGCTCCACCAACAGGCCGGCTACCGTCGACTTGCCGGCACCAATGCCGCCGGTGAGCCCGACCGTGAGCATCCGACCCCTCCGATCAGGCCGGGCGGCGCGGTTTGGAGGCGGTGGCGAACAGCACCATGGTGGTGCGGTCCAGCTGGTCGGTGATGAAGAAGTCGTCGGCGGTGATGCCGGTCATCCCGCCCGAATCCCCGCGGGCGATGACCTTGTAGGCGAGCGGTAGGACTCGGGTGTAGATCCCGACGTACCACGAGCGTGGGATCCGGTGCCGGAGGTCGAGCACGTCCAGGCGGAGCACCTTGTCGGCCTTCGTCCTTCGGGTGGTGAAATCGGCCTTGACATGGGGAACGGCGTCCATCCCCTGCACGGTGACGTCGTGGAAGTGACGAGTGAGTAGGTCGGTCAGCTCGGGTGGCTCGAACAGGTGGATGTGGAACGGGTTCTCGAAGTCGGCCGGGGCGTTGGGGGTGAGGAAGAACACCGTGCCGTCGTCGGCCAGCACTCGCGACAGCTCGCGGACGTGGCCTTCGGGGTCGTCGAAGTGCTCGATGAGGTGCGAGGAGCACGCCCAGGTGAAACTGCCATCGGCCAATCCGAGGGACAGGGCGTTCATCTGGGCCACGTGGAGACCCTCCCTGCCCCACCGCCCGGCGGCGGCGGAGACGGCGTCGGCGCTGTAGTCGACCCCGACCACCACCCGGTCCGGGGAGAGGAAGCGGGCGGATTCGAACCCCTGGCCGCAGCCGACGTCGAGCATGGCGCCCGGGCCCAGGCGCTCGATGACCGTGCGGTACCCGGCGGCGTGGAGGGCGAGCAGCGAATCCGGTGTCACCCCCTCCATCGGTCGCTCCCCGGTGAGGTGCTTCCCCGTCCGGTGGTGTGGGGCGGCGTCGACCACCCCGTGGGACCCCGGACTGGAACTGTTCTCGCTCATCTGGGCTCCCGGCTGCGTGACCGACCCGGTGGGGCCGGCTGACCTGCCGCCATCGCTGCTCGTCGGTTGCTTACACTACCGAGTACTCGTGACGGATCCCCACCCTTCCCTCGTCGCGCCTTCGGACCGGACCCCCGGTCGGGTCAGGTCGCTCTACCGGTCGCTCCGGTCGCCGAGCCGGCTGCGGTCCGCGGTCGACTACACCGCGCTCGCCGTGCTGGCCTTCGCCCCCATGCTGGCCTCCCGGCCGGGGGTGGTCACCGACGACACCAAGACCTACCTCTACCTGGACCCCGGTCGCTACGTTCGGCAGGCGGCGTCGCTGTGGGATCCCGGAGTGGCCCTGGGGACGGTGACCCACCAGAACATCGGGTACCTGCTGCCGATGGGTCCCTTCTACTGGGTCATGGCTGAGCTCCACGTGCCCTTGTGGATCGCCCAGCGACTGTGGATGGGCTGTCTGCTCTTCGCCGCCGGGGCCGGCACCCTCTACCTGTGCCGGGCCCTCCGACTCACCGGGCCGGGACGCTACGTGGCCGCCATCGGGTTCATGTTCACCCCCTACGTGCTGCAGTACTCGGGTCGTATCTCGGTCATCCTGCTGCCGTGGGCCGGCCTGCCCTGGATGATCGCCTTCGTGATCCTCGCCCTGCGCCGGGGGGGGTGGAGGTACCCGGCCCTGTTCGCCCTGGTGGTCGCCCTGGTCAGCGGCATCAATGCCAGCTCCATCCTCTTCGTGGGGGTGGCGCCGGCGCTGTGGCTCCCCTACGCCGTGCTGGTGGAACGAGAGGCGTCGTGGCGGCGGGCCTGGGGGGTGGCGTGGAAGGTCGGGCTGCTCAGCGCGCTGGTATCCCTGTGGTGGGCGGTCGGACTCCAAGTGGAGGCCGCCTATGGGATCAACGTCCTCAAGTACACCGAGACGGTGCCCGCCACCAGTGGGGCCTCCCTCGCCTCCGAGGTCATCCGGGGCCTCGGGTACTGGTACTTCTACGGGTCGGACCGGGTGGGGCCCTGGACCCAGGCGGCGGTTGCCTACACCCAGAACATCTGGCTGATCGGCGCCAGTTTCGCCGTACCCGTGCTCTGCTTCGTAGCCGCCGTCTTCTCACGGTGGAGGTACCGCGCCTACTTCGTGCTGGTCGCCGTGGTCGGCATGGTGTTGGCCGTCGGCCCCAATCCCTACGCCGATCCCTCCACGGTCGGCGCGGTCATCAAGACGTTCCTGGTGGACACCACGGCCGGACTGGCCCTGCGGTCGACCGACCGGGCCTCTCCGGTGATCATCCTCTGCCTGGCCATGTTCCTGGGGGGCGGGGTGAGCGCACTGGTCGCCCGGGTGCGCCGCACCGGGCTGGTCATCGGTGGGTTCGCGGTGGCCGCCATCGCGGCGGCAACCACCCCGCTGTGGACCGGGGCGATCATCGCCAACGGCTTCACCCAGCCGGCCGTTCCCCCCCTCTACGTCCGGCATGCGGCGACGGCACTGAACGGCACCCACCCCGGTACCCGGGTGTATGCCCTGCCGGGCAACGACTTCGCCGCCTACCGCTGGGGCGACACCATCGACACCGTCTACCCCGGGTTGATGACCCGGCCCTTCGTGACCCATGAGCAGCAGGTCATGGGCTCGCTGGCCACCCAGGACGTCCTGCAGGCCGTCGACACGCCGCTCCAGGACGGCACCATGGACTGGAACGTGCTGGCGCCGATGGCGTCCCTGATGAGCGCCGGGGACGTGCTGGTCCAGTACGACCAGGCCTACGAGCGCTACGACACACCCATCCCCCAGCAGGTGGCGGCCGACCTGGCCGTCACCCCTCCCGGGCTGAGCGATCCGGTCTCCTACGGGACGCCGCAACCCAACGTCCCACTGATCCCCCACTTCGACGAGGCCACCCTGGCCCGTCCCCCCAACCAGGGGTGGCCCTCGCCCTTGGTCTCCTACACGGTGACCGATCCTCGGCCCATCGAGCGCACCGAGTCCACCAAGGACCCCCTGGTGGTCGACGGCGATGCCTCCGGGATCGCCAACGCCGCCGCCGTGGGGCTGCTGGCCGACAACCCGACGATCCTCTACGCCGGCACGCTGGACACCGACACGGGGCTGCGCAAAGCCACGCTGGGCTCACTGGCCGATCTGGTGGTCACCGACACCAACCGCAAGCAGGGCTTCGAGTGGAACTCCCTCAATGAGAACACCGGGTACACCGAGACCGCAGCCCAGCCCCCGGACACCGCCGACCCGAGCGATTCCCCCCTCGACCTATTCCCCAAGGCCCCCGCCGACGCCCAGACCACCGCGGTGCTCCAAGGTGTCTCCTCGGTCACCGCCTCGTCATACGGATCGTCGATCACCTACCTGCCCGAGGACCGACCCGCCAACGCCCTCGACGGGAACACCCAGACCGCTTGGCTGGACGACTCCTTCGGCAAACAACTGGGCCAGTGGTGGCAGGTGGTCCTGGCCCAGCCCCGAACCGAGAGCTCGGTCACCCTCATCCAGCCCCAGACCGGCCTCCCCGACCGCACCATCACCAAGGTCACGCTGACCTTCGACGGGGGCCACCCGTTCACCGCGTCACTCGGCGCCGCCTCGCGCACTCCCCCCGGGCAGGTGGTCACCTTTCCCGCCCGGACCTTCACCACGCTGCGCATCACGGTGGCCGGCGTGGCCGTGACCGACCACGTTCCCGTCGGCTCGCGCAGCTCGGTCGGCTTCGCCGAGGTGGGGATCCCCGGCGTCTCGGTCGACGAGACCATCGCCATGCCCGAGGATCTGCTCCGGGCGGTCGGGACGTCGTCCATCGACGATCGGCTGAGCCTGGTCATGACCAGGCTCCGCAGCTCGGGCACACCACCCCGGGCCGATGTGGAGACCACGCTGTCCCGCACCTTCTGGCTTCCGACACCACGAAAATTCTCCATGATCGGCTCGGCCCGCATCTCGCCGCTGATCCCCGACGACATGATCGACCGGTTGGTCGGGCGACCGGGGTCCGATCACAGCGGCATCGTGGCCTACTCGCTGGGGAGGCTGCCCGGCGACCTGCGGGCGGGCGCCATCGCCACCCTGGACGGGGACTCGTCCACCCTGTGGGAGCCGGGCTTCGGTGCCTCGCACCAGGCCGGTCAGTGGCTCCAGTACGTACTGCCCAAGCCGATCACCTTCGACCATCTGGATCTCCAGATCGTTGCCGACAGCCAACACTCCGTCCCCACCGCGCTGACCATCTCCGCCAACAGCCAGAGCGTCAACGTCACCCTGCCCACCGTGGCCGACAGCCCGGTGGCCGGCTCGGTGGTCGACGTCCCCGTCTCCTTCCCGTCCCTGACCGGCCAGAGCATTCGGATCACCGTCGACGACGTCCGCATCGAGAACACGCCGAACTACTACTCGCAGACCCCCATCGCCATGCCCATCGGCATCGCCGAGGTGGGCATTCCCGGGCTCCACGCCGCACCGTTGCCGGCCACCATCCCCTCCCCGTGCCGCGATGACCTGTTGACCATGGACGGTGCTCCCCTCTGGGTCTCGATCAGCGGATCGACCAGCGCGGCGCTGGACCGGCAGGCGCTGGCCATCTCCCTGTGCGGGCCCGACGCCGGCGGGCTCACCCTCGGGCCCGGTAACCACACCCTGCGGTCGACCCTGGGTCAGACCACCGGGTTCGACATCGATCAGCTGGCCCTCGACTCGGCGCCGGGAGGTGGTGCCATGGCACCGGCCTCGGCCACCGCGCTGGCCCCGCCCCCGGTGTCACCGTCGCCGGCCGTGCGCGTGGTCAACCAGACCGCCACCACCATCCATCTCTCAGTGACCGGCATCACCACCGGGGCCGGGCAGCCACCGATCAACCTGATCCTGGGCGAGAGCAACAACGCCGGATGGCAGGCCACGGTGATCGGCGGCGGCACCCTGGGAGACCCGGTGCTGATCGATGGGTTCGCCAACGGCTGGCGCCTCGACCCGTCGGCGTTGGGCTCGGCCGTCCACGGTGGCGCGGTCTCGGTGGTGTTGCAGTGGCGCCCCCAGAGCAGGGTGAACGTCGCCCTGATCGTCTCGGTGGTCGCCATCGTGGGGTGCGTGGTGCTGGCCCTCCTGCCGGTGCGACGGCGCCGGCGAGTGGGGCGCCACAGCCGGGCACGAACCGCTGCTGATGAAGGCGGGTCCGACCCCGAGATGGCACGGCAACCGGTGGCGATGGCCGACGGCCCTCGCCTGGCGGTGCCGTTCGGGTCGGAATCGGCGCGGGCGCCGGTATGGGTGGCCCTGGTCGCCGGTCCGATCACCGGAGGGGTGGCGGGGGCCGTGGCCACCCCCGTCGTCGGCCTGGCCGTGGGCGCGGCCACGGTGGCCGTCCTACTGGTGCCCCGCCTCCGCGTGCTTCTCGGGGTGGCGGCCATCGCCGGCGTGGTGGCCGCGGGGTGGTACACGGCCGCCCACCAGGCGGCGACCCATGTGCCCCCCAACGGGTCCTGGCCCCTGGCCTTCGGCACGGCCAGCCAACTGGCATGGGCGGGGGTGGTGTTCCTCGGAGCCGACGGCATGGTCGAGGCCGTGCTCACCCGACGCGCCCGACGGCGCCACCAACCGGCACCGCCGCCCGATCGCTCAGGCTGACTGCGAGCGAAAGAGCGCCTCCGCGCCCAACGCAGCCAACGCCCCTCGTGCCGTGGCGTCCCAGGTGAAATGCGACGAGTGTTCCAACGCGGCCAGGCCGAGGCGGTTGCGAAGAGCGTGGTCAGACAACAGCGTATCCAGACCGGTGATGAGGTCATCGGGCCCGTCGACGAGGATTCCGGTCGTCCCGTCGACCACCGCGTCCTGATGGCCGCTGATCCTCGAGGCCACCGAAGGAGTCCCGCACGCGCCCGCCTCGGTGATCGTCATTCCCCATCCCTCGCGCAGGGAGGTGGACGCCACCACCCAGGCCCGCCGATACAGCTCGATCAGCTCTTCCTCGGGAACGTAGCCCGGCAAGGAGATCCACGAGTCGGCACCCGACCGATGGATCAGGTCTTCGAGGGCAGGCCGCTCGTACCCTTCACCGGCAATGACCGCCCGCAGTTGCGGGTGGGTGGGTTTGAGGGCCACCAGGGCGTCGATCAACAAGTGAAAGCGCTTGACCGGCACCAGCCGGCCGACGGCGACCACAAGCGGGGATGCCGAGCGCTCGCCCTTGGCGTAGAACTGGGGCTCGACACCCGGAGGCGACACCGATATCCGATCCGAAGGGATACGGAGACGATCGACGATCTCGCGCTTGGAGGAATCGGACAGCGTCACGATCCGGCTCTTCCGATAGGCACGGGGTGCCAGACGGTGCTCGATGGCATAGCCACATTCGGCCATTCCGGAAGGAAGGACCATCTTCCACATCTCCGCGTGCACATGATGGAGGAAGACGATCTGAGGACAGTGGGACCACAGAGGCGAGAAGAACGGCATGCCGTTCCAGATCTCGACCAGGCCGTCACCCGAGCCGATCCGTCCCAGCGCGCCCGAGAGCATGGTCCGCGGGAATACGGAGTAGCGGCCCGCCCGGCGGATCACCCGGTACCCGTCGCGTCGGACCACGGTCCGCGAGCCGGGAACGGACGAGGTGGTCATCGACACATCGAGGCCGGCATTCGACCACGCGGTGACCACTCGATGAGCGTGGAGCTCCGATCCTCCGGCCTCCGGGTCGTCGAAATCCCGCCAGGCCACAACGTCGATGCGCTTGAGCCCGGCGCGCTCGGAGATCTCCCCGAGGGTCAGTCCGGACAGCCAGTGGATCAGGGGTTGGGCAACGGGCGCTTCCGGATCCGAGGTCCTCGGGGTGGCGGACGGATCGAGCGACCTCCCCGGAGCAGTGCCAACCGGTCCTTCCGCATCGAGATCGGGTACCGGCATGAGGCGCGGGAATCGAGCCTCGGCATCGGTTGCCTCCGCTCCCACCGCCACTGCGGCGCTGGTGTCGCCGGTCACACGCCTCATACTTGGATTCCCCCGGAACCTTGGCTCTGTTAGCGGCCTGCCACCGTTATCGGGGTCAGTGTACCGGCGCCCATGACCATCCGGCCGAATGGTCAACCGGTGTCACGTTGCCCGGGCATGACGGGTATGTTGCCGCCGCAGCCACCCACCAACACCGACGTTTCCGCGGTGCTTGTGGTGGATGGCCACGAAGGCGATCCCCATGGCCAGGGCCAGCGTTCCCTGGGCCACCAGATCGGCCCGGGCGGTGGCCAGCGTCTGCCCGTGGGAGGTGCCGACCAGCACCAGGGCCAGCACCGACCCTCCGGCCAACAGGAGGACGATCCACCGCGAACCGGTGCCGAACAGGTAGTTGGTGACCAGGACGGAGAAGGAGAGGAACATCATGGCGACCACCAGGGCGGCGAAGGCCGGGGCCGCCGAGCTCAGCTTGGCCGAGAACACCAGGGTGAGGAACCATCGCGGGATGAACACGGCGATGGCCAACAAGACGCCCGCCGGCACCGCCAGAAAGATGAGGGTGACCCCCAGCTGGCGGATGGCGTGCCCCCCCTCGTTCCAGCGGATCGTCGCCTCGGGAAGGAGGTAGGCCCCCAGGGCCAGGGCGCCGAAGACCAGCGCCTTCGAGGCCACCGAGATGGCGGCATAGGGACCGACATTGGCATGGTCCAGCCTCCCCAGCAGGATGACGTCGACGTTCTGGAGCAACCCCAGGAGCGCGAGGCCCACGAAGGCGGCCGACACGTCGGCCATCAGCTTGTGCCGTACCAGGCTGGTGTCGGCGTCGGCGTCGGGGGCCACCGACGATCGGGGGTTCGGCTCCGCCGACCAGACGCGGTTCGCCAGCCAGTGGGCATGGAGGGTGGCCACCACCTCGCTGGTGAAGACGCCCAGGGCGTAACCGGCCACGCCGAGGTGGGCCACCACCAGGACGATGACCAGGAATGTCCGCACGCCCCCCTCGACCAGCAGGTTGCCGGCCAGGGCCCGGTAGCTCCGGTGGGCCTGGAGGAGGCCGCGGTCCACGCACAACAGGATCCAGATGCCCGCGGCCACCAGGATCAGCACCACCCCGTCGCTGTTGGGGAGCGACAGCTGCCGGGCGATCCACCCTTGGAGCAACAGGACGACGATCACCTCGATGGCGATCCCGGCCAGGACGAGCCGGTGCACCTTGGCTACCCACCGCTGGACCAGGTGCCCCCGCCCGGCGTTCTGCAGGGCGGTCACCCGGCGGACCACCCCGACCAACACGGCGGAGCCCGGCATGGACAGGATGAAGAACAACCCGAGCAGCTGGGCGATGGCCCCGTAGGACTGGGGAGTGACCAACCGGGCCACCGCCACCACCACCAGCGCGGCGGCGCCGTTGACCACCATGCCGGCGATGGCCACCGGGCCGGCGGTGGCCAGCCCGGACCGGATCGAGTCACCCCGGTGACCGGGGCCGGGCGAGCGCTCCTCGTCGGGCAGCGTGATCATCGGCCCGCCGGCCACGGCGATTCCCACCGCCGGCGCCATGGTCACCGACTCATTGACCGGCTCGACGACCTGGTCGATCTCCTCGAGGATCACGTCCAGACCCGGCGGGGATGGGTGGGTGGATGGACCCGTCGGATCGGTACCGGGTGGTCCGGCACCGGACTCGGTCATCGGCCGGTCCCCTTGCTGTCCGGTGGGTCATCCGCAGCGCTCGACCCGGCAGTGAAGTGATCAGCCGCGGCCTGGGGCTCGGTGCCCACCACCACTAGGTGACGGCGCTCCCTGCCCGGTCGGCTCGACGCGGGATGATCGGTGCGTCCCGTCCGGTTCCACCGGACCCCGAGTGGCGGTCCCCACCCTCGTGATACTCCTCTTCGACATTGACCGCCCAGATGTCGTGGTGGGAACCGTGGATGTTCTCGACGGTGAGCATCGCCGTGTACATCGAATGGTCCTGATTGTTGTATTTGTGCATCCCGTTCCTGCCCACCGGGTGGACATTGGGCGCACGCTCTTCGAACCATCGCCGGATGACGTCCACGTTGTCGAGGTAGACGTCATCGTACACGGGGTAGGCCTTCGGCATCCGAACCACGTAGCCGGCCTCGACGTCCGATGGCTCCACCAGACCGATGGTGGCCAACTCCTTGGTGGCCAGGGCCACCAAGTCGTCGTCGCTGGAGGTCCACAGTTCGTCGCCCTCGAACACGAAGTACTCCATACCCAGACAGGTCCGGCCGTCCTTCACCAGATAGGGCGACCACACCCCGAAGTTCTGGATCCTTCCTACCTTGACGTCAGGCGAATGGATGTAGATCCAGTTGTCGGGGAAGCCCCGTTCCGCGGGCACCACCAGCGCCACGGTCAGGAAGTCCCGGTAGTGGAGCTCGTCGGCGGCAGCCAGCACGTCGTCGGGCACCGGAGGGTCGACGATCCGGGCCAGCGAGGTGAGCGGCATCGACGAGATCACGTGCGACGCCTCGATCCGCTCCGTCGTCCCACCGGACGCCACGGTGACCGCCACCGCGGCTCCGTCCTCTACGTGCACGATGACCGCGGCGGTCTCCATCCGGACGGTTCCGCCCATGGTCACCACCTGTTCGGTGCACCGCTCCCACATCATGCCGGGTCCGAATTTGGGGTACTGGAACTCCTCGATCAGGCTGGTAACCCGGCGGGACTTGTCCCGCCGGGCCCCGGCCAGGGAGCTCCGGACCGGCTCCCACACCGCGGTCCACAGCGACATGCCCTTGATCCGTTGTGCCCCCCAGTCGGCCGAGATCTCCGACGCCGACACGCCCCAGACCTTCTCGTTGTAGGTCTTGAAGAAGTGACGGTACAGGCGCCACCCGTAGTTGGAGACGATGTAGCCCTCGAGGGTGGTGCGGTCCCGCGGCGGCCGGATTCGCACCCACAGGAAGGAGAGCCCGCAGCGGAACGCCTCCCTCAGTCCGAGGTTGGAGAGGGCGTTGCCGAGTTTGATCGGATAGTCGTAGAACTTCCCGTTGTAGAAGAAACGGCTCATTCGGGGACGGAGCAGGAAGTCCTCGTCGGGGAGGACTTTGTGCCAGAACTCCTCCACCGGGCGCACCTTGGTGAAGAAGCGGTGCCCACCGATGTCGAACCGCCAACCGTCGCGCTGCACGGTACGACTGATCCCCCCGACCACGGAGTCCGCCTCGGCCACGATCACCGGGTCGCCCACCTCGGCCAGTTGATAGGCGGCGGTGAGCCCCGCCGGTCCCGCTCCGATGACCACTACCGGGGGCCCCGCCGAGCTCAGGGGTTCGGGTGACGCTCCGTCCTTCGGGCCAGCGGCTGGATCCTTCTTCGACGACGCCGATGATGATCCGCTCTCGTGGTCCGTCCCGGGTGTCGGCACTGCGTCGGTGTCCTCTCGGTTCTGATCTGGCTCGTCGGTGGTACTGATGCGTCCGTCCCGGCGGGGAGATGGCCCGTGGCGAAGGTTACCCGGTCGGTCCGGCAGGCCGGTGGAACCCTGCCGGGGTCGGATTACGGCACCGTCACCCCGAGAAAGGCCAGCACCGCGTAGCCGACCATCGCCGCTCCGGCGACAGTCAGCACCACCCACTCCACCCCTCGTCTGGAGGTCAGGGTGGAGGCGGCGATGACCAGCGGGAAGGCCCCGAGCGCGTAGCGCTCGAACGAATCGAGGTTGGAACTGGCCACGGAGACCACCAGCACCGCGGTGGCGAAGCCGGCGTAGGAGAGCGGGAGCCGCCGGTAGGCCACCACCAGGAGGGCCATGCACAGCAGCACCCACAGGATGTGGAGGCTGCTGCCCACATGGTGGCCGTGCACCACCGACTCGAGGTTTCGCCACATGGCGGCGAGCGGCAGGGTGACCGCACCCCGGTGACCGTGTTGCTGTTGCACCCGGAAGGGGAGCCACGGGTCGCCGAACTGTGCCCACACCCAGCCCAGGTAGACCGCTGTCCCCGCCACCGGGGCGGCGGCAGCGGCGGCCTCGGCCAGGGGCGACGTCGGCGGGCGGCCCGGAGCCCGCAGCCGCCGGTCACGCCAGACCTCGATGAGCACGGGGACCACCAACAAGAGCCCCACCGGCCGAACCAGGCCGGCCACCCCGCCGGCTGCCGCCGCCCACCACCACCGCTGGGTCCTGGCTGCCAGCACCGTCACGATCGAACACAGCAGCAGGGCCGAGTCGGCGTATCCCAGGACCAGCGAGTAGGCGGAGGGGGCCAGGGCCAGCAGCCACACCGACCGCCGGGCCAGTGCACCGTCGCCGAGGTCGTGGCGGACGAGCACGACGAGCGCGGCCATGGCGGCCAAGGCGCATGCATTGGAGATCACCACCAACGCCGTCCCCACCCCGACGCCCGGGATCCAGCCGAGCACCCGGGCCGCCATCGGGTACCCGGGGAAGAACCGGACCGACTGGAGGCCGGAGGCGGCATAGCCGTGGCCGGCGATCGATTGATACCATCCCCCGTCCCAGGCCAACAAGCCCTGGTGGACCCGGAGCTGAGCCCCGGCGTTGTCTGGTCGCACCGTGGACACGATGAGGTGGGACAGCACCAGGCCCGCCACCACCAACAGCCGGGAGGCCACCCAGGCCGGAAGGGCCTGGACCACCGCCTGGCCGTACACGGCGGCCGCGGCGCGGGCCCTCCCCTGACCCCACGGCCGGACCACCGAGGGCCCGGCGACTCCCACCGGACCCTCCCCCGTCACCTGCTGTCCGATGCCGGCCACCCCGGCTCAGGGCTTGGTCGGTGTGAAACCCACCATCCACATCGGCTGATAGAACTGGTTGTCGTCACCGACCACCAGCGCCTGGGCGTGGTAGGCGGGATCCTCCTGCAAGGTCTGCACGATGCCTTCGCACTGGAGTCCGAAGCTCTGGTAGCCCCCGGCCCAGACCAGGAAGATCTGGCCGCCCGTCGCGCCCGCCAGTGACTCGAGGTGCTGGGCAAAGGCCACCGGCGAGGCATCCCGGGCGGCGGCGGCGTAGTCGACCCAGTTCACGAAGACCGGCCCGGTACCCCGGGGGAAGGTGGTCTGTCGGTATCGGCCAGCGGGAAGGAGACGGTTGACCGCCGGCCCCAGCTGATCGGGGCAGTAGGCGACGACATCCCCCGCCCTCCCGTGAGCGGCGATGGCCCGTGCCACCTGTCCGGCCTGGGTCCGGTTGGTGGTCACATCCGGAATCGACCCGGCCAGACCGGCGATCACCGCCATGGCCAGGATGATCGTTCGCACCCGTCGGTCGCGAAAGGTGACCAACCCGATGACCACCAGCAAGATGAGCGGGATGAACACCACCGAGGCGTAGCGGGCATCGAACGCACTGTTGGTGATGAACCCTCCGGCCACCGCCGCGGCCAGCGTGCCGCCCACGGCGATGGCTACCGGTCTGCCCAAGGGACGGGTGCGGATGTCCAGGTCGATGTGGCGCCGATCAGTGGCCACGCCGAACAGGCCTAGCCCGGCGAGGCCGAAAAAGATGAGGGCGAGGGCCCGGCCCTGGCTGGTGCTCCCGCCGGCGAACGACGCCACCGCACTGACCATGGCCGCGAAATTGGCGGGCGTGGCCCATGGCGTCCCGGTGTGCTGTGTCTGGAACAAGAAGATGGGCACCCAGGGCAGGAACGTCAGGCAGCCCACCGCTCCGGCGGCCAAGGATGCCCGGGCGCCCCGCCGCCAGGTCGGTCGACCCCTCCACGCCACCCAGGCCAGCCACAACAGCATGGTGCCGATCAGGTAGAGGGACCAGTAGTGGGTGTAGAGCAGCAACCCGGTCACCGCGGCGACGGCGATCAAATTGCCGGGGCGGGGATTGCGGACCGAGCGATCGAGAGCCAGGAACCCCAGCACGGTGAGAAGCACGACCAGCGAGTACATCCGGGTCTCGGTGTCGTAGCGGATGGCGAACGGCGACGTGGCCACCAACAGGAAGGCGGCCCAGCCTGCCGTCCGTCCCCCGAGTCGCTTGCCGGCCAGGTAGGCGAACGGCAAGGTGATCACACCGATGGCGCCGGAGAGGGCGCGGACCGCTTCGTCGGAGGTACCAAACCAACCCATCCAGAAATGGAGCAGCACGTAGTAGAGGGGAGGGGCACCGTCGCGGCGCAGGAAGGAGGGGATCTCGCGGAGCGGCAGGCGGGCGATGTTGACGGTCAGGGCCTCGTCGAGCCACAGGTCCGACTTGGTCCAGAAGCGCATGACCAGCGATGCCGCCACTGCCACCACCATGCCGATGGTGATCAGCACCACGGTGGTGTGGCCGAACGACGGTCCTTCCGGGTCGTCGGAGGGTGGCACCCCCGTCGACGGGGAGGAGGCGGGGCGGCGGCCGTCCGCTCCATCCTCCGTGCGCCCATCGGGAGGCTGGTCCCCGGTCGGCGGGCCGCCCGGGCTCGAAGGAATCAACTCCTCGGGCTCGACCACCGAGGCGGATCTGGGGGCAGCCGCATCCATGGCTGGCATGGTACCCAGCGCCAGGCGCCGAGTGGGACCTCACCCGCCACCCGTGGACCATGGCGCGACTTCGCAGTAGCGTGCCCACCTGATGGGCTGTCGTTGTGGCAGAGTGCAACCCTGTTTTGACCAGGGGGTACCGGTAGTGGGCAGGACGAGCGTGATGGGGGAATTCTGTGACCGTGGGCAATGAGTTCAGTCGTCGTACCTTCTTGTCCCGAGGAGCGGCTGCCGGTGGGGCGCTGGCCCTGGGCGCGGGAGCCTCCACTCTCCTGGCCGGGTGTTCGTCGAGCCCATCCGGTTCGTCCTCGACGACCACCGCCTCGGGCTCGAAGCCGGGGGTGGGCTCCGGTTCCCCGGTGCGAGGGGGCGCGCTGACCATGGGGATCATCGCCGAGATCGACGGCTTCTACCCACCCACCAACCACTGGGACACCAACGGCTTCCTCTACGCCAATGCCGTCTACGACCCCCTGATGGCGGTGGCCGCCAACGGCACCATCCAGGGGTACCTGGCCTCGGGGATGACCAGTAATTCCACCTTCGACACCTGGACGATGACGCTCCGCCCAGGCATCAAGTTCAATGACGGCTCGGCGCTGACCTCGACAGTGGTGAAGACCAATTTCGAGGCGCTGGCCGCCTCGGCGCTGACCGGTGTGGCCCTCAAGCAGGTGGCGTCGGTGACCACCCCCGACCCGATGACCGTGGTCTACACGCTGACCGGGCCCAACCCGACCTTCCCCGCCGGTCTCACCACCCAGGTCGGCTATGTGGTGGGCCAGGCCATGATCGACCAGGCCACGTCCAACCCCAATTCGACCCTCATCCCGGTGGGGACCGGGCCGTTCATCTACTCGCAGTGGCAGCCGAACGACCACTTCACCTGCACCCGCAACCCGAACTACTGGCGCAACGGGCTCCCCTACCTCGATTCGATCACCTTCAAGCCCATCCCCGACACCACCCAGCGTGAGGCGACGCTCCGCAGTGGCGGGGTCGACATGATCCAGTCGGTCGACCCCACGACGATCACCAACTTCTCGGGCTCGGGCGGATCGGGCTACCAGTTGGTCGACACCCAGACCGGGATCATCGGCCAGCCCACCTTCTCCTACATCATGTTGAACACGGTGACCCCCCCCACCAATGACTTGAGCATCCGCCAGGCCCTGGCCAAGGGCATGAACCAGGCCGAGGTCCAAAAGATCATCGGGGGGCCGCCGGCCAAACAGGCCACCGGCCTCTTCCTCCCCGGCTCGCCCTATTTCAGCGACACCAACTACCCCACCTACGACCCCGCCGGGGCGACCCAACTGGTCAACAAGTACAAGGCCCAACACGGAACGCCGAGCATCAACCTCATGACCATCCCGGAACCCCTGGAGATCAAGGTGGTGCAGACCGTCCAGCAGATGTGGGAGCAGGTCGGGTTCAACGTCACCGTCTCGGAGGTGGAGCAGGCCACCATCATCGACGACTTCGTCCTCGGCAAATTCCAGGCGGTGACCTCCTACCAATTCGGGGCGGTCAGCCCCGACCTCAATTACGTGTGGTGGAGCACCACCACCATCTCACCCATCGGATCCATCGGCCTCAACTTCACCAGGCTCGACGACCCCCAGCTCGAGACGGCCATGCTGGAGGGACGGCACACCACCAGCCAGGCCACCCGGGTCTCCGCCTACCAGACGGTGAACGAGCGGCTGGCCAAGGATCTGCCCTACCTGTGGATCGAGCAGTACCTCTTCTCCGAGGTGGCCCTCCCGCGGGTCGAGAATTTCAACAACCTGACCCTCCCCAACGGGATGGCCGGGTACAGCTTCGACGAAGGCACCATGTTCCTCAGTCAGACCTGGTTGGCCTCGTAGCCGTCCGGTAGGCGTCGACACTCCATGGTCAAGTACCTCCTCCGACGCCTCCTTCAGCTGGCGGTGGTGGCCTTCATCATCTCCGTACTGGTGTTCCTGCTGGTCCACCTGCTCCCCGGCGATCCCGCCACCATCATCCTCGGCCCCAACGACAGCCCCCACAACCGGGCCGTGCTGTTCAAGCAGCTGGGACTCAACAAGCCACTCATCCAGCAGTACACCACCTGGTTGACCTCGGTGTTCCACGGCAACCTGGGGGAGTCCTACCTCGATCACGAGTCGGTCACCCACATCATCTCCACCGGGTGGCCCATCGACCTCGAGCTGATCATCATCTCCCAGGTCATCGCCTTCGCCGTGGCCATCCCGCTCGCCCTGGTCACCTCGCGGCGGCCCAACCGGCCCGTTGACAACGTGTCCACCACCGGCACCTTCGGGATGCTGGCCCTCCCACCGTTCGTGATCGCGCCGATCATGGTGGCCATCTTCGCCGTCGGGCTGCACTGGTTCCCGGCCACCGGATACGTGCCCTTCACCCAGGACCCGGCCACCAACCTGCACGACATGATCCTGCCCTCGTTGGCCATCACCGCCGGGTCGATCGCCGTCTACTACCGCCTGTTCCGGTCGGACCTGATCAGCACCCTCCAAGAGGACTTCATCACCATGGCCCGGTCCAAGGGCTTGTCCTCCCGCTGGATCATGTGGCGACACGCCTTCCGACCCTCGTCCTTCTCCCTGCTGGCCGCGGCCGGGGTCAACATCGGGGCCCTCATCGCCGGCACCTTCATCGTCGAGTACCTGTTCGCCTTGGACGGGCTCGGGTTCTCGCTGGTGGCGGCCGTGAACCAACGGGACTACTTGGTCGTGCAGGGCATCACCTTGGTCATCGCCATCGCCTACGTCGTGCTCCAGTTCATCATCGACTTCGTCTTCACGGTGGTCGATCCGAGAGTGACGCGGGAGTGAACGATGCCTGACGATCGCGAACTGACCGGAACCCACGCGTCGGGTCCGCTGCTGACCGACCAGGTCCCCGGACTGGCCGCGGTCGACGAACTGGTGGTGTCACGCCAGAGCGAGACCCTCGACTCCGACGACATCCTGGCCAAGAAGCCACTCGGCCTGCTGTTCTGGTTTGCCCTCGGCTGGGTCAGCCTGGTGGTGATCCTGGCCATTCTGGCCAACGTGCTCCCCCTGCCCAATCCCAACTTCCAGAACTACACGGCCCTCAACGCCGCTCCGAGCATCCACCACCTCCTCGGCACCGACGACCTCGGTCGGGACCTGCTCAGCCGGCTCATCTACGGCGCCCGGGTGTCGCTGATCGTCGGATTCGGCTCGGTGGCCATGGGCATGCTGATTGGGGGGACGCTGGGCCTGGTCTCCGGCTACAAGGGAGGCAGGCTTGACGTCTCCCTCAATGCCGGCGCCTTCGTGCTCCTGGCCTTTCCGGCCATCGTGGCGGTGATCGCCATCGTGGCATTTTGGGGGCAGTCGCTGCTCAAGATCACCATCATCATCGGGGTAGCCACCATCCCCATCCTCTACCGGGTGGTCCGGGCCTCGAGCCTCTCCTTTGCCAACCGCGACTTCGTGGTCGCCGCCCGGACCTTGGGGGCCACCTCCTCGCGGATCGTGTTCCGAGAGATCCTCCCCAACGTGGTGCCGGTGGCCGTCACCTTCGGGTTGATCACCGTGGCCGGGGTGATCGTGATCGAGGGATCGCTGGCCTTCCTCGGGCTGTCCGTGCCCCTCCCCACCGCGTCGTGGGGCAACATGATCTCCGAGGGCGCCTCCAACGGGAACCTCCAGACCAACCCGTACATCATGATCTGGCCGGTGGTGGCCATGTTCCTCCTGCTGTTGTCGATCAACCTCATCGGTGACCGCCTCCGCCAGCGGTTCGACATCCGCGAGGGCCTACTGTGAGGTGCCGGTGTTGAGGCGGGGCGGGGCCCAGACGCTCGAGTTCCCCGATGTGGCGGCGCCCGGCGGACACCTGCTGGAGGTCGAGGACCTGCACACCGCGTTCCGCACCGGGCGGGGCACCGTCCGGGCCGTCGACGGGGTCTCCTTCACGGTGGACCGCGGCAAGACCCTGGGAATCGTGGGCGAGTCGGGATCGGGCAAGACCGTGCTGGCACGGTCGATCATGGGACTCCTCCCCCTCCATGACGTCATCCGGAGCGGCACCGTCCACTTCGCCGGGCACGACCTGACCGCCATGGAACCGGCCCAGCTGCGCCAGGTTTGGGGCGCCGAGCTGAGCATGATCTTCCAGGATCCGATGACCGCACTCAACCCGGTCAAGCGGATCGGGAGGCAGATCACCGAGTCGCTCCGCCTGCACCTGAGGATGGACCGCTCGGAGGCCAATGCCACCGCCATCGAGCTCCTGCGCCAGGTGGGCATCCCCTCCCCCGAGGAACGCATCCGCTGGTATCCCTTCCAGCTGTCCGGGGGGATGCGCCAACGCGTGATGATCGCCATCGCACTGGCCTGTGCGCCCCGGCTGGTGATGGCCGACGAGCCAACCACCGGCCTCGACGTGACCGTGCAGGCCCAGATCCTCGACCTGCTGGCCGAACTGCAGCGGGAGCGTCACATGGCAGTCATCCTGGTCACCCACGACCTGGGCGTGGTGGCCGGCCGGGCCGACGAGATCCTGGTCATGTACGCCGGGCGCATCGTAGAGCGCGCCCCCACCCATACCTTGTTCCATGACACACACATGCCGTACACACAGGCGTTGATGGACTCCATCCCCCGCCTCGCCGATCCCAGCGGGACCCGGCTCCATGCCATTGCCGGGCGACCACCAGATCTGATCCACCCGCCCAAGGGCTGCCGGTTCGCTCCCCGGTGCCCCTACGTACAGGACCGCTGCCGCGAGAGCGACCCGCCACTGCGCACGGCCGGATCCCCCGACCATCTCTTCGCGTGCTGGTTTCCCCTGGTCAACGGCGTCTCCACCGCGCCCTCCAACGGTGCCTTGCCCAGCGCGCCACCGGCAGCGGTAGCGGCCGCGGCGGAGGACGTCACCAACGGCTCGGACGCCTCCGTGGGCACCGATACCGCCGCCCCCGACACAGGAGGCCCAACCCCGTGACCGACGCGACGGCTCGCGCACCGATGCCCCCCGGTGTGGACGACGGCCCCGTCTTGACCGTGGACGACCTGGTGGTGGAATTCAAGAGCGGCCGCCAGACCGTTCATGCCGTCTCCGGCGTGACCTTCTCCGTCAAGTACGGGGAGACGCTGGGCCTGGTGGGCGAGTCAGGCTGCGGCAAGTCAACCACCGGCCGAGCCCTGGTCCAGGTCCAGTCGCCCACGTCCGGGGCCGTGACCTATCGGGGCCAGAACCTGAGCGCGCTCTCCTCTCGGCAGTTGCGGCGGGTCCGGACGAAGATCCAGATGATCTTCCAGGATCCCATCTCCTCGCTCAATCCGAGACGCCGGGTTCGGGACATCGTGGCCGAGCCCCTGGTCATCTGGGGACGGGGGTCGAAGGAGGAGCGCGCCGCCAAGGTGAGAGAGATGCTCGAAGCCGTCGGGATCGACCCCGACGCCGCCGGCGACCGTCGACCCGGGGAGTTCTCCGGTGGACAATGCCAGCGCATCAGCATCGCCCGTGCCCTGATGGCCGACCCCGACCTCCTCATCTGCGACGAGCCGGTCTCGGCCCTCGACGTCTCCGTCCAGGCCCAGATCCTCAATCTCCTGGCCGACCTCAAGGCCAAATTCGGCCTCACCATGGTCTTCATCGCCCACGACCTGGCCGTGGTCAAGAACGTCAGCGACCGGGTGGCGGTGATGTACCTGGGGAAGCTGGTGGAGGTGGCCGACTCCGACGACCTGTACCGGTCAGCGTCCCATCCCTACACCGAGGCGCTCCTGCGCTCGATCCCGGAACCCGACCCGGACACGCAGGCCCACAGCAAGGGGCTGTCCGGTGAGCTCCCTTCACCCCTCAATCCGCCGTCGGGATGCCGGTTCCGCACCCGGTGCCCCTACGTCCAAGACGTCTGCGCCGAACAGGAACCGCCGCTGCGCGACATCGCGCCCGGCCATCAGGTGGCCTGTCATTTCCCGTTGGTGGCGCCGGTCCTGGTGCCGGATCAGGGCGAGGTCGGCGGCGAGGTCGGCCAGGATCCCACCCGGGCAGGATCGATGCCGATCCCCGGGCCGGTCCCCGAGTCCAGCGACGGCTGAGATCCCAACGCCCGTCGGAGTGTGACGCCCAGCCGTATGGTCTGACGCCCGGTGCCGGGGAACCCTCAGCCGGGCGCGACCTCTGGAGCGATCTCTGGAGCGGCCTCAACCGGCGCCGGTGCAGTCGGCGCGTCGCCGGCGGCAGCCACTTCAGAGTTCGGCTCGATCGGGGCAGGTTCCGCCACCGCGGCGACCGGCGGCGGTTCGACACCCTGGCCGGGATCGACAGGCGCCGCGCCCGCCACACCCGCGGCGCCCTCCTCGGGGCCGCCCTCCGCGGTGCCGTGCTCGGCCACGTAGTCGGCCCATGCAGCCTGCGCCTCGGTCTCCGGCGTGAACTCGGCCTCGGCGAATTCGAAGGGCCCGACGTAATTGCCCTCGGCGTCGTAGGCGTGCTCGCCGAACGCCTCGCGGTACTCCTCGGACACCTCGCCGCCCTCGGCCGCCTGCTTGATCGACAGGATGATCCGGCGGCGCTGGAGGTCGATATCGATGATCTTGACCCAGAGCTCTTCTCCGGGAGTGACCACCTGCTCGGGGAGGTCGACATGATGGCCGGCCATCTCCGAGATATGGACCAGACCCTCGATCCCGTCACCCACCTGCACGAACGAACCGAAGGGAACCAGCTTGGTGATCCGGCCGTAGACCAGCTCACCCACCTGGTGCGAGTTGGCGAACTCCTGCCAGGGATCGGTCTGGGTGGCCTTGAGTGACAGGCTGATGCGCTCCTTGGGAAGATCGACGTCGAGTACCTCCACGTCGATCTCGTCGCCCACCGACACCACCGAGGACGGATGGTCGACGTGCTTCCACGACAGCTCGGAGACGTGGACCAATCCGTCCATCCCGCCGAGATCCACGAAGGCGCCGAAGTTGACCACCGAGGAGACCACGCCCCTGCGGCGCTCACCCGGCTTGAGGTTGATGAGGAACTCACCGCGTTGTTCCTTCTGGGTCTCTTCGAGCCACGCCCGCCGGGACAGCACGACGTTGTTCCGGTTGCGGTCGAGTTCGATGATCTTGGCCTCGATGGTGCGACCGACATAGGGCTGGAGCTCGCGTACCCGACGCAGTTCGACCAACGACGCCGGGAGGAACCCCCGGAGCCCGATGTCCACGATCAGTCCGCCCTTGACCACTTCGATCACCGGGCCGGTGACAACCTCGTCGGCCTCCTTGAGCTTCTCGATGGTGCCCCAGGCTCGCTCGTACTGCGCCCGCTTCTTCGACAGGATCAGGCGTCCCTCTTTGTCCTCCTTCTGGAGGACAAGCGCTTCGATCGCCTCGCCCAGGGTCACGATCTCCGAAGGATCCACATCGTTGCGAATCGAGAGTTCGCGCACCGGAATGACACCTTCGGACTTGAAGCCGATGTCGAGGAGCACCTCGTCCCGGTCGATCTTGACGACCGTTCCCTCCACCAGGTCCCCGTCCTCGAATTCGACGATGGTTCCGGCCATTGCCTCCTCGAGAGAGGCACCGCCGAGGTCGTCCTCGGTGACGGAGCGCGGGTGGTAGACACCGTTCTCATCGAAGCTGCCCATGGCTTCGGGTGACAGCAGGGCGGTGCCCTCGGGTACGACGTGGGTATCGGACATGAACTAGGTTGCTCGCTTTCCGGACGGGTCCCCCGCGACCGATCACGGTCGCAGCGGTAAAGGTGAGGCCACACCGATGTGGCCAGCGGGCAATGTTACTCCACCGTCCTCACCACCGATACCGGTGGCCCTGCTCAGCCGCCCTTGGCCTCGGCCCAGGAGGATCCCCAGGCCGTGGCCACCTTCAACGGCACGGAGAGGTCGGCTGCGCCGACCAGCGCCTGCTCGGTGAGGGCAGCCACCTCGTCGGCCTCGTCCGGGACCACGTCGACGAGCACCTCGTCGTGCACCTGCAGCACGAGGTCCGACGCCAATCCCCCCTGCTCGAGACCCTGGTCCAATCGGATCAGGGCCGCCTTGAACAGGTCGGCGGCCAGACCCTGGATCCCGGCGTTCATGGCCTGGCGCTCCGCCGCCTGTCGAACCTGGTAGTTGCTGGAGAGGAGATCGGGCAACGGCCGACGCCGGCCGAAGGCGGTCACCGTATAGCCGGCGTTCCGAGCCTCGGACACCGCCTGCTCCATGTAGTCGCGGACCGACGGGAAGGCGGTGAAGAACGCTTGGAGGATCGCCTGGGCCTCGTCGACGGGCACGCCCAAGCGCTGGGAGAGCCCGTACGCCTCCATCCCGTAGGCGAGGCCGTAGGAGACCATCTTGGCGGTGGACCGCTGGGCGTGGGTCACGTCGTCCCGGTCGACACCGAAGACCTGCGAGGCGACGGTGCGGTGGATGTCCTCCCCGGCGGCGAAGGCCGAGCCCAGACCGGGGTCGCCGGACAGGTGGGCGATGGCCCGTAGCTCGACCTGGTCGTAGTCGGCCACCAACAGCCGGCGGCCGGCCGAGGGCACGAAGGCCTCTCGAAACCGGCGGCCCTCCTCGGTGCGGACCGGGATGTTGTGGAGATTGGGCCGATCCGACGACAAGCGGCCGGTGCGGGCGACGGTCTGGCGGAACGTGGCGTGGATTCGCCCGTCCGGCGCCACTTCGGCGGCCAGGCTCTCCCCGTAGGTGGACCGCAGCTTCTCCACCTCGCGATAGCGCAACAACGCCTCGATGATCGGGTGCTGCCCGCGGAGCAGTTCCAGGGTCCGGGCGTCGGTGGAGAACCCGGTCTTCGTCTTGCGGACGGGGGTGAGCCCGAGCTTCTCGTAGAGGACGGTCCGCAACTGGGGCACCGAGTTCACCTTGAAGGGCTCGCCGGCCAAGCTCTGGATGGTCGACTCCAACGATCGGCACTCATCGGCGAGTCCGGCGGCGATCGAGTGCAGGACGTCCCGGTCGACCGGGACGCCGACCACCTCCATGCGCGCCAGCACCCGTACCAGCGGCTGCTCGACGTCCTCGTAGAGCGCTACCTCCTCCACTCCTCCCAGCGCCTCGGTCAACGGGGGACGCAGCCGGGCCAGGACCGAGGCGAGCCCGACCGCCCTCCTGGCATCGTCACTCAGCCCCCCGTCCTCCCCGGTGTGGTCCGACGAATCCTCGAGGAGGAAGGCACCCTGGCCCGGGCCACCGCTGCCGTCGTCCACCACCACGTCCAGGTAGTGCATGGCCAGGTCACCGAGCCGATAGTGGTCGGTGGACGGATCGAGAAGGTAGGCGGCCACCGCGGTGTCCAGGGCCAGGCCGGCGATATCCACTCCCAGCGGGAGCAGCGACCGCATCATCTCCTTGGCATCATGTGCCACCACGCCGACGCCGTGAGGACCGACTGCAGAGGCCAACACCTCGAGGAATCCGGCGTCGGCGAACACGCCGCTCAGGCCTTGGAGGTCGGTGGTGATGTGAACGAGCGGAAGGGGGCTCGACCCGTCCGCCTCGCACGAGATGGTCAGGCTGCGTAGCGGTGAGCGGCCGGGGTCTCCGGACCACTGGGCGAAGACAGCCATGTTGCCGGTCGACTCACGGGCAGCGGCGACAATGCGCTCCAGCGCATCTCGAGCCGCGGCGGGGGTGTCGGGCATCTCCACCTGCGGCGACGTCATCCACTCCGGGGGCCCGCCCGCCGGCGCCGGGGTTCCCGCTGGTCCCTCCTCGTGCCCCACCACCCGGTCACCGGCGTCGGCCGGCTCACCGAGACCCCCGTCGTCCATCACCGAGGTGAACCGGGGCCACAGTGACCGCAGCTCCAATTCCGCGAAGAGCAGTCTGGCCTCCTCCCGGTCCCACCCGCCGAGGGTCAACTGATCGATGTGGACGTCGAGGGGGACATTTCTCACCAGCGGGATCACCTCGGCGTTCATTCGCACCCGCTCGGCGTGCGCGGCCAGGTTCTCGCGCAGCTTCGGCGACAGCGCGTCGAGATTGGCGAAGAGGGTGTCGAGGTCGCCGTATTCGTTGACCAGTTTGGCTGCCGTCTTCTCCCCCACCCCCGGGACGCCGGGGAGATTGTCGGAGGGGTCGCCTCGCAAGGCGGCGAGGAGCGGGTACTTCTCCGGGCGCACGCCGGTCCGCTCCTCGATGCCGGCCTCGTCGTAGAGGGCGTAGTCGCTCACGCCGCGGCGGTTGTACAGCACCTGGATGTAGGGGTCCTCGACCAGTTGGTACGCGTCGCGGTCGCCGGTCACGATGATCACCGGGTGGCCGCGGTCGCGGGCCTCGGTGGCCAGCGTGGCCAGGACGTCGTCGGCCTCGAAGCCCTCGGCCCCGACCACGGGAATGGCCAGGGTCCCGAGCAGGGACCGGATCAGCTCGAACTGGTGGGGCAGGTCGGTCGGGGTCTCGGCCCGCCCTCCCTTGTACTCCTCCACCATCTCGTCTCGGAAGGTCCCACCGGGTAGGTCGAAGGCGACGGCCAGACCCGTCGGGTGATGATCCCGAACCAGGTTGACCACCATGGAGGCGAACCCGTGCACGGCATTGGTCACCACTCCGGCGCTGGTGGCGAGGTCGGGCGGGAGGGCGAAGTAGGCGCGGAAGGCCAGCGACATCCCGTCAAGGAGGATCAGGGGCCCCGGTGGAGCTGTCCGAGAGCGGGCCATGGCGGAACGGGCGGCCGCGCTAGGGCGCGAGCGTTCCCTCGAGGATCTGGCGGGCCACGTCGATCATCCGGGAACGGGTCCCCATCGCTGTCTTTTGGATGTACCCGAAGGCCTCCGACTCGGACATCCCCGACCGTTCCATGAGCACGCTCTTGGCCCCGTCCACCAGTCGGCGGGTCTCGAGCTTGTCCTCGGCACTGACCGGTTGGCCGACCCCGCCGTCGGTCACCGCCTGCTGGGCCTCGGCATCGATGGCCCACTGCTGCTCGCAGCGGGCCATGGCCTGGTCGATGGCCGGGATGAGCTCGATGCGCTGGAACGGCTTGACCAGGTAGGCGGCCACCCCGGCATCGCGAGCCTCATCGATCAGGTTCCGCTGGCTGAACGCGGTGAGGATGAGGACGGCCACCTTGAGGTCGAGGTCGCGGATGGCACGGGCGGCATCGAGCCCGTCGGAACCGGGCATCTTCACGTCGAGGATGGCGAGATCGGGGCGGTGGTTCCGAACCAGGTCCACCGCCTCGTCCCCCCGGCCGGTCTCGCCGACCACCTCGTACCCCTCCTCCTGGAGGATCTCTTTCAGGTCGAGCCGGATGATCGCTTCATCCTCAGCGATGACCACGCGTCTGGTCATGATCGATCACCGCCAAGCGGTTCAAGGCTCGGTGCGCGCCCGATCCTCGACGAGGCGTCCGGCGGCCAGCAATGGGGAGTGCCGACACGGCACCGTGGGGTGGCGCTCAACCGGGGCCGACCACCAGTCGGTCGAGCAGCTCGTCCTGTCGCCGCTCGAGCTCGGCAATGCGGTCGACCAATGTCTGTCGATTCCGAAGCATGGCGGTGGCATGGCGGCTGGCTTCGTCATGTTCCTTGGAGGCGACGGGGGTTTCGGCCACCAACGCCCGCACCCGGGTGTCGTCGGCGATCTCGTTCACCACCAGCAATTGCTCGTCCAGGAGACCCAACTCGGCGCGGGCGCGCACCAGCCGCTGGTGGGCGTCACTGAGGCGGCGTTCGATGGTGGAGCGAAGCATGGGACGGCAATTGTACGCATGGCGGAGCGCCGACCACGCATTGGCAGGTGTGGCGGGCGAATCGCCGAGGACACCGGCGCCGGGTCGGTGTTGGCCCACCGCCATCAGCGGGCCACCTCGAACCGGCGATGCCTCGCCATGTGCCTCGTGAGCACCCCCAGATCGGGGGCCGGCCCCATTCCCGGCCCATGGGGCACGGCGGCAACCAGCCCGCCATCGGGACCCGTCCGGGTGGGCTCCAGGCCCGGGACCAGGTCGTCCCCGAGGTACCACCGGGCCGGACTCAGGTCTCCCGGCCAGGTGAATCCCGGGAGCGCTGCCACCGTGGCGTTGACCCCGCGGGCATAGCCGGATTCGAACATCCCTCCCATCCACAGCGGGACCCGGGCGGCGGCACACGTCTCCACCAGCTCGAGTGCCGCTCCCAGGCCCCCCAGGCGGGCGGGCTTCACGCAGACCACCGAGCACGCCCCCATGGCCAGTGCCCGGCGGGCGGACTCCGGGGAGTCGACGCTCTCGTCGAGGCAGATCGGAGTGGTGATGCGGCCGGCCAGACGGGCGTGCCCCTCGAGGTCGTCCCGGTCGAAGGGTTGCTCGAGACACAGCAGCTCGAAGCGGTCCAGGTCGGCGAGATGGTCGCTGTCCGACCGGGCATAGGACCCGTTGGCGTCCACCTGCAGCCGTAGCCCGGGGATAGCGCTGACCACGGCGGCCACCGGATCGACATCCCAACCCGGCCCGATCTTCATCTTGACCCGGGTGACTCCGTCATCGACCAGCGAGGTCACCGTGGCCACCATGGCGTCGATGGTGGCCAACTGCCCGACCACCGCGCCGAGCTCCACCGCCTGTCCCTCCACCCCGAGCAGCGAGGCCAGCGATCGCTGCCCGGCCCGGAGGTGGGTGTCGGCGACGGCCATCTCCAGGGCGGCGAAGGCCAGCGACGCACCGGGCGCCGACCCCCTGACCGCGTCCATCCCGCTTGGTGGTGGGAGTCGGTTGCCGTCGACGGACGCCTGGTCGAGCAGGGCGGGAACGAGCGACCCCTCGAGGGCGGCGAAGGACCGTTCCACGTCCTCGTGGTGATAGGAGGTGTCACCCAGGGCTGCGCACTCGCCCCACCCCTCGACGGGGACTCCGTGCAAGGTGGCCAGCAACTGCACCACCACCAGGGGACGGCTCCGATGGGTCCCTCCAGCCGTCTGGACCGGTCGGAGGAAGGGGAGCTCGACCAGCCACAGTTGGACCGCAGTGACTGCCGGAGCGCGCCCCGAGCCCAGCGCGCCCCAGGCTTCGGTCGGTCTCACCGGCTCCGGTCCGCTCACGGGACCGGAGCCTAGGGTCCCCGGATCCGAACGGCCGGCGGGCCGGGTCGGTGCCTCGGCGTCCAGGGACACTGCTCGCGCAAATTTGGACACTGCGGCCGGCCGGCACGAGACGCAGACGCCCGCACACCGGCCGGTCCAAGCCAGCGACGAGCACCACTCGGACGAGGACACGTGCGCTGTCAAGCGCTCCTTCGAGGGACTGCCGCGACGATAGGCTGCGCCCCCACCAGCCCGGGTGGCGGAATGGCAGACGCGGTGGACTCAAAATCCACTGTCCGAAAGGGCGTGCGGGTTCGAATCCCGCCCCGGGCAC
>Ga0182018_10000523_pt1 | contig 49656 bp, 41 predicted proteins | sample 812P2MmetaG_FD_120490 | JGI IMG/M metagenome (GOLD analysis project Ga0182018, IMG submission 120490) | Permafrost microbial communities from Stordalen Mire, Sweden - 812P2M metaG | ecosystem: Environmental > Terrestrial > Soil > Wetlands > Permafrost | place: Sweden: Stordalen | collected... | reverse complement strand
GCTTCGTTCGCTCACGACCGAGCGAGACTCACTCGTTGGCCCGCTTCGCTCGCTCACGACCGAGCGAGGCTCACTCGTCGGTGCGCTTCGTTCGCTCACGACCGAGCGAGGCTCACTCGTTGGCCCGCTTCGCTCGCTCACGACCGAGCGAGGCTCACTCGTCGGTCCGCTTCGTTCGCTCACGACCGAGCGAGACTCACTCGTCGGTGCGCTTCGCTCGCGCGCGACCGAGCGAGACTCACTCGTCGGCGCGCTTCGTTCGCTCACGACCGAGCGAGGCTCACTCGGTGGCACCTTTCGTTCGCTTGCGCGCTTCCATCGCAAAGGCGTCGGGGTTGAACGCCCAGGACCCGGCTGCTTGTCCACGCGCACTGGCCTCCGTCGCTCACATCCGGGCCCCCGAACGGCGCGATCCGGCGAGCAGAGCACGGTGTCGGGCTTCCTACGAGTGATCGTCGCCCGCCCGTCACTCGCGGGGGGTCGACCGCGCGCGTGTCGCTCTTATTGCGCAATCACTATCGGCGGCGGTGGCGGCGGCACGTTGAAGTACTCCCACGCGGGCGTGTGATTGCCCTCGGTGGACGGCTGGTTCCACAGGTAGAGGGCGCCGTACGTCTCCACGCCGCCGCTTGCGGTCGTGACCATCGCCGTGATGAAGAGCTGCGGCGATGACCCGAGGCGCGTCGAGCTGAAGACGATCCAGTAGAACGTGCGCCCGTCGGGCGTCGTCGTGATTGACGGCGACCACTTGGGCCAACTGTTGGTCACGCCGGGGCTCGACACGCCGGAGCACGCGGGCGGGTCGTTGGCGTGGAGGCGTGTGGGCGTGCCGCCTTTACTTGGGATCACGTAGAGCTCGGCCTGCGCCTGGTTGTACATGCTGAGGCCATTGGCGGCTTTGTCGAAGGCGAGGTACGCGTCGTCCGGCGAGAACGATGGGTAAAATTCTTCGTTGTTCGGGTCCGTGGCGCCGGTGACTGGCGCGATCGCGCCGCCCTGGCCATTGTTGTACGGCACCGTGAACAGGTCGGCCGTCGCGCCCGGATCGGAGGTGACGATCGACGCGATGGCGCTCCCCAGGCGGCCGTCGGTCACCTCGTCGGTGGCCACATAGGCGATCGTGTTGCCGTTGTGGCTCCACGAGGGGGCGCCGGCGAGGGAGCCGCCGGTTTGCGTGCCGTTGCGTGCGATCGTGCCCCGTGCGGTGCTCGCGTTCGCGGCGTCGAGGTTGATCCAGACGAGATCCGTGTCGTCGCTGGCGACGATCATGTGCGCGCCCGTGGACCAGTGGGCCTTGGAGACTGTGTTGATCCCGAGGGGCCCGTCGTTGAGCGAGGCGAGGCCACCGGCGCCGAGGAACGACGGCATCGCGCCCACGGTGCCGGCGTCGGGGTTGATGAGGGCCGCGACGTCACCGAAGCTGTCGAGGTCGGTGGCGAAGATGGCGTAGTCGCCGTCGGGCGAGCCGGTGTGGCATCCGAGGCAATCGTTGCTGGCGAGGGAGACTTGCTTGACCTGCGAAGTAAGCAGCGTATTGCCCACGGTCTCGTCGCCCACCTGGAAGCCCTTGAGCGACGTGCCGTCGGCGGTCGTCCAGTACACGATGGTGCCGGGGGCGTCGACCGGCGCGACCCCGAAGGGGACGCTGGACCCGAGCGCTATCGCGGTGAGCGAGCCGCCGCTCAGCGCGCCGCCGCGGATCGAGACCGTCATGGCGACGTCGCTCGAATCGGCGCTGAGGGTGCTCCAGAGGGTCTCGGGCATCGTCCACGAAGTCGCCGCCGTGAGCACGACGAGGTCGGACGTCTGGTTGGCGGCGTGGATGCGCAGCTCGAAGAGGTTCTCGCCGGAGGGCGCGGTCCAGCGGAAGAGGGGGCGCAGCCAGTTCTGCGGCAGGAGGGCGTTCGGCGCGGGCTCGGTGAGGCACGGACCGCCGCTCTGCGCGCCCTGCGACGTGGGACCAAAGAGGGACGCGGCGTTCGACGGCACGCTGACGCCGCCGCCGTCGCTCTGGACCAGGACCGGCGTGGGAAAGTCGTCGTGAGTCGTCAGCGCAGCATCGTTGCCGAACGAGGGGGCCCTGCCGGAATCGCCGCCCGCGACGAACATGGGTCCGCCGTCCTGTCCCGCCGCGCTCCCCTCGTCGTTCCCGCCAGCGCCCGCATCCTCCCCGAAACCATCCGCCGCATTCGAGCCGCACCCCGCGGGCAGCGCCCACGCCCCACCAACAATCCCGAGGACCCACGCCAAGCGCAAAGGGCGCAAACCCATCCTTTTCACGATGAACCGAGCCGGCCCCTCGTTCAAGGGACACGTCTCTGAGCGGCCCATCGCTCGGTCAGCGAGATCCGCGTGCTCGAGAGCGAGACGTGTCCTAAATTGCAGCTCGATTGGCGATTCGAATCCATCCGCACTGGCCGTTCGTCGCACTGGCGCTCGGTGCCTGCAGCGCCGCGCCCGCCCCCACGGAGACGAAGGCCGGCACGTTGGGCAACGGCTCGTTCTCGTACGACTGCCTCGACGCGCACGACCCCAGCTGCGCAAACGCCTCCACCCTTGACCAGGGGACGTTTCCATCGGCGATCGCCTTCGGCGGCCGCTTCGGCCTCACATACACCGCGGCGCAGCCGACGACGTACCCGAACGTCAGCGTGCAGCCCGTCTCCAGCGCCTTCTTCGCCAGCGATGACAACACCTTCGGCGCTATTCGAGTGGGGACCCCGTGGTTCGTCGCGTTCACGCAGGAGGGCATGGTCCTCGACCTCACCTCGGTCACCGTCGCCCCCATCGCGTCTGTCCAGGTGACGGATACGACCCCCGCGCCCGCGCCGGACGTCGCTGGGACGACTCACACGTTCGGCGCGACCGCGCAGGGGGCGCTCGGTCAGCCTCTGGCGGGGGAAGTGCTCTACACTTGGAGCTCCTCCGACCCGAGCATCGCCGCCATCCAGAGCACGAATGGCTCGACGTCCCCGTCGAGCACGGTGAGCGTCCTGCTGGAGCAAGGTGGTACCGCAACGCTCACGGCGTCGACGTCCACGACGCAAGGGTCCATCACCGTGGACGTGGAGGCGCCATGAGGCGAGCGTTCTTCCCCCCGCTCCGTTTGGTTCAGTCCGCGACCGCGTCGGTGTCGCCGGCATCGACCGGAGGGACGCCCGCTTCCAGCGTCGGGGGAAGGCTCGACGCGGGCGGCGGGGTGACGGTGGCGGACACCGTCTGAACCAGCTGCCCGTTCACGGAGACTTGAACCTCGGTCGTACCGGCGTTCACGCCGAGGAACGCGTACCCCGACGGGTTGGTCGCCACGGGCACGACGTCGAGGACGGTCGGGTCGGCGCTCTCGATGTTGCCCCCCGCGAGCGTGTCGTTGCGCTGCGACATGAGGGCGATGTCCGCGGACGCGGCCGACCCTTCCGGGATGGAGATCCCGTTCGCGAAGTCGAGAATCGCGTTGGGATCGCCCACCTGATCGGTCACCGACGCAGAACCGTAGTCGATGGTCGAGTAGCTGCCATCACCGACCAGAAGCGAGCACGCCGCCAGCCCGAGCGACGGAACGACGGCCGAGAGAACCAGAGAGCCGCGCCTCATCAGAAGCCCCCGCGCATCCCCAGGGCTCCCGCGCCGACCCACGGCTCGAGCGAGATTGCGCTCGCGCCGTCGGGCGGGGCGGTGCCGCTCCCGCTTCGCCGGTTGACGAGCAGCAGCACGGCGCCGACGCCGAAGCCCACGACGCCCACGGCGAGCCCGACGTCCGAGACGATCGAGTTGGTGTGCATCGCGCTGATGTCGGACTGCGATGACGACGGGCACTCCGTCTTGTACATGCCGCACGCGCTGTCGAGCGACGCCTTGTTGCCCAGGGCGAGGCCCCCGAACACCGCGGTAGCGGCCGCGCCCACCCCTCCGATTGCAAGCGCCACGTAGGCCGGAACGCGCGCGGGGGCGGCGCTCGACGTTTGCCCGCTGGCCGGAGGCCCCTGATCCGACGGACCCGGCGGCGGGACGTTCCGGGCAGGCTTCGCCGCCGGCTCCGTGAGGCGAAGCGCGGGCGGCGTGCTCGGTGGCGCGGGGTAGTCGAGGACGATTTGCTCGGTCGCCGCCTCCGCGATGCTGAACTTTCTCTCCGTCCTCGCACCGCCGTTCGTCGCTACCGCCACGTGCTCGCCGGCGTTCACCCTTCGCGGCGCGTCGAGGGCGGCCTCGGGGATCGTGACGCCGTCGATGGTCACGGTCGGCGCGGGCGCTCCTTGAGGGCCGAGGATCTTGAGGGTCACCGCCGGGATCCGCGGCTCGATCTGCGCCGCGAGCGCGGCCGCTTCGGCCCGCGCAGAGGTTGTCAGCACCGATTCGCTGGGCTTGGCGGGGATCCGCTCCACCCCGAGAAAGCTCTGACGCGCCTCGATGAGCTGGCCGAGAGCCAGCTCCGTCTTGCCGAGCGCGACGGCGATGACCGGCGTCTGCACGAGCGCGTAGGCGGCCTTGTACCTGGACGCCGCGGTCTTCGCGTCTCCGGCGTCCCGCGCGTCGTTGCCCGCTTTGTAGAGAGCCTGGGCGTTCTCCCGATCCACGTCCGACTGCGCGTGCAGGACGGGCGCGAACGTGAGAAGGACGAGTAGGGGCATTGCGGTCGCGGCCCCGGGGACCCTGGCAAGTCGACGCATCTCTCGAGATTTCACCATGGTAGTCCGTCGCGCCTTACTCGATCGAGTCGCGATCCTTTGCGCTGGTCGCGGGCGTGGCCGTCGCGCTCGAAGTCCCGGGCGGCCTCGCGAGGGTCGGCGCGGGGATCTTGCGAGCCGGGGGCGTTGGCGTTGCGATGGACGGCGCCGCTGGGGCTAGGGGCGACGGCGCCATGGGACCGGACGCGCTCGCGGGCGGTGGCGGCACCGGCGGCTTCGGGGGCGGGCTCGGGGCCGTCAGCGGACGGGGCTCGGCCGTCTGGGCGCCGACCGCGGGGGAGTCGGCGGCCGATCGATGCGCCAGCCTGAGGCCCACGAAGGCAGCCCCCGCCATCGAGACCGCCGCCACGATGGCCAGCGCGGCTCGCTTGCCGCCCCGCATGGCGAGGGGAGGCGCGTCGGCCACGGCTCCGGTCACCGGCGCGCGCGTCGTGACCCCGAGCGCTGGGTCCGCGGGCAGCGTCCGCGAGGGCGCGCGCCCCGTCTGCGCGAAGGCGGCGGCCGGGTCGGTGGACGCGGGCGGCGATCCTCGGGGCCCGTCGGGAAACGGTGGATCGGAGGGCCGCCGGGTGACGAGCAGGTGCAGCGCGTCAGCCATCTCCTTCGCGGAGCCGAACCGCCCGGTCACCTCGCGTGCGCACGCCCGTGAAAACCAACGGTCCACGTCCGCGGAGAGCGCTCCGTTGACGTGGGAAGGCATAGGCATCGGACCGCTGCAGATGGCGATGGCGAGGCCGCCGATCGTCTCCGCGTCGAACGGCTTCTGCCCGGTCAGGCACTCGAACGCCACGACGCCGAGCGCCCAGAGATCTGCGCGGTGATCGACGCCCTTCGCGCCGATCGTCTGCTCGGGGCTCATGTAGTAAGGCGTGCCCATCATCGCGCCCGTCTTCGTGGCGCTGCTCTTGCCGAGCGACGATCCGCCCGCCTTCGCGATGCCGAAGTCGAGGATCTTGACGAAGAGCTCTCCTTCTCCCACGTTCATCAAGAAGATGTTCTGCGGCTTGATGTCGCGATGAACGATGCCGCGCTCGTGGGCCCGTGAAAGGGCCTTGCACGTCTGCGAGATCACGGTGTCGAGCTCGAGGAGCGACATAGGCCCGTTCTTCGCGTTGTGGGCCGCGAGATCCATCCCCTCGAGGAGCTCCATGACGATGAAGGGCGCGCCGTCGGGGGCGATGCCGTGGTCCAGCACTTGGACGACGTGCGGACTCTTCACGTTCGCGCCTGCTGCCGCCTCCCGCGAGAAGCGAAGGACGCTGTCCCTGTCCCCCGCCAGCTCGACGTGCATGAACTTCACGACGACCTGCGTCTGAAGCGCGCCGTGGTCGGCTACCCACACGCTTCCCATCCCGCCGGACCCGAGCTCGCGGACCAGCCGAATGCTCGTCGTTATGGGGTCACCCGGCCGCGGCATCGGCCAAACTATACGCCCATCGCTGGAGGAGCTCAGCTCACCGCCGCACGAACCGGTACCGTGTCGTCGCCTTGTCCCCTCGGCGAGCGAGCATCCCCTCGTCGACGCCTGCTCGCAAGTCGCGGCTGGCGGTCGGCGCCGACATCGACGGGAACAGCCGCGAGTAGTCGGCGCGAGAGAACTCGCGCCTCTCGAAGTGCGCGCGCGCCCGCTCGAGACGGGTCGCCGCCGTGGCCGGCTCGGGGCGCAGCTCCGTCATCAGCTCGATGAGGGCGTCGCGCATGGCGGTGAGCGAGAACATCAGGAAGGGGGTCGCATCGCCCGAGCGATCCGCCTCTCCGAGGGCGGCGTAGTAGGCAGCCTGTCGCCCCCGCACGACGGACTCCACCGGCACGTGCTCGAAGACGGGATGGACGTCGAGGAGGATGCGGTGCTCCCAGAGGCGGCCGATGCGTCCGTTCCCGTCCGAGAAGGGGTGAATGAACTCGAGCTCGTAGTGAGTCAGTGCGGCCTTGACGATCGGATGTGTCTCATGGTCGCCGCCGACGAAGCCGAGCAATTGCTCGACGAGCCGCGGCACCTGCGACGGGGGCGGCGCCACGTGGGCGACGCGGCTTCCCTCCAGGACCCCGACTCCCCCTTTGCGGAGGCGGCCCGCGTCGGCGACCAAACCGCCCATGAGGATTCCGTGAGCGGTCAGGAGATCCTTCACGCTGCTCGGATCGAGGTGCGCCACGCGGTCGTAGGCCGCGATCGCGTTCTTCACTTCACGAATTTCGCTTCGTCCGCCGACGACGCGCTGGCCCTGGAGGAGCGCCGTCACCTGCGGCTCATCGAGGCCTGCACCCTCGATGGCGAGGGTGGCCTGGACCGTGCGGATACGATTCCGTCTCCGGAGATGCGCCTGCGGCGTGGAGCTGGGCAGGCCCTCGATGCGCCCCACCAGCCGAGCGGTCTCGGTGCACGTGGAGAGAAGCGCGCCTGTGAGCGTGAAGGGGGGCCGGTACACGGGCGCGCGCGGCACGTACGGATAGTATCATGTGATACTATCGGGGGTCGACCACGTGACCCATGAAGAGGATGCCGCCGCTCTGCGTGTCGCGAATGAGAAAGAGGAACGGCTGATCGATGCGAAGCGTCGAGGGTTCGCTTACGAGGCCATCCTGGGTCCCGGTCGCGGCGGTTGCGGCGGCGGCGACGGTTCCCTGTTCGTCGACCTCGACGAGCGCCTGCTGCACGACGGTCTTCACGTAGAGATCCATCGCGCCGTCCATCCCCGAGAGGTTGGCTTGCCCGCCAACGAAGACGTCGCTCATCCCCATGCCCGACAGAACGGGAACGAGCGCCAGGCGCGTGGTGAACGAGAACTTCGGTAGGTAGAGCTGTACCTGGGTGTTCTCGAGCGTCCTGAGCGCGCCGCTCAGGACGGTGGGTGAGAGCGTCGCCTCGAACGCCGCGAGGCCACTCGCGAGGATCGGCATGAGGAAGTCCATCGCGAGGGCGCCCCCTCGATAAGGCAGCTCGACGACCGTGAGCGTTGGACTGCCGCTGGTGCGCAGGGTGACGGTTCCGTTCATCGTCGGCACCGGGACCTGCGACCCATCCGCGAGCGTGAAGGGCTGCATGCCGGTCTGGCCCGGGTCGAACCCCGTCGCCCACGTGCCCTTGAAGTAGATGGCGTTGACGAGGACGAGGCGCGTCGTCATGTCGACGTCGCCGGGCTGCAGGAGCGAGGGGATCTCGCCCTGGGTCTTGTCGGAGACCCATCCGTTGATGCTCGTCGCCGCGCTTGCCGGATTGCTCTCGAAGTCGACTTGCTGCAATGGCGCGCTGTATCCGTTCTCGAGGACCGACTCGAAGGTCTGCTCGAATGGGAAGCCCTGCTGGGCCCAGAGCGAGTTCGCGATGAGAAGCTCGTTGCCGTTCGACGAGGCGTCGCCTTCCTCGCCGCACGCGAGCGCGGCGTAGGCGGGCGCCACCGCCGTCCCGTTGCCGGGAAGGTGCAGCACGGTCTCGATCTGCGACTCGGTCTGCCCGGCCGCACCGACGTCGACCATCGTCATCGTCGCCGAGACGCTGTACGGCGAGAGGATGACGTTCCCCCCGGCCCCGGCAGCCGCCACCGCGGGGGGATAGAGGGCGAGCGCAAACGCCGTGTCATCCGCGGCCAAGCCCTGGGCGGCCGACGAAGCCCCCTGCGGGGCGCTGCACACGGCGGGCGGGGGCTGGGTCTTCGCCGTGCAGCCAGGTGAGGCGATGCAGGCGAGAGCCCCGATGACGGCGAGTGGCGTGCGGAGAGCGTGGGTCAGTTTCATGACTCCTCCCCCCCCATCTCCCGCATGTTTCGTACCGTCGACCGGCGTACACGGAAAGGGTCCACGACGCTGCGATCCGCTCGCCCCGGGGCATGACACGGGCGTCGCGCCGATCGTGAACGAGCTTGCGCGGGCCCGAGGCGGCTCTGTGGTGCCGTGGAAGAAAATGGCGGACGATGAGGTTGGCTCATGACCGCACGATTCACACCCTGCCCATCCTGCGCCCGCCACGTGAAGCTGGGCGACAGCACGTGCCCCTTCTGCGGCAACGAGGTTCCGCGCGTGAATGCCCGGGCACGAGCGGCCGTCGGACGCCTGTCTCGCTCGGCCTTCTTCGCGGCGAGCGCGGTGGGCGTGGTGTTGGCGACGACGGACTGCGGCGGCTCGGAGGTGGTCTCGCCCATGGGCGATGCCGCCGCATCGGGCGATGCAGCGGACGGGAGCTCCAGCGACGCCGCGGGTGAAACCGGGGTTACCGACGGCGGATCGGTCCAGCCGAAGTACGATGCGTCGCGTCCCAGGTGCATCACTCTCTACGGATGTCCTCCGATCTGAGAGCGGCGGCGCAGACCAACCCGCGGCCGCCGCCCTCCGCGCGAGGCGATTACGAGCGCGCCCTTACGGGCATTGATTGCCGGCGCTGCACCCGGTGCCGTCCGTGAACGGGCAGCAGGCCCAGACGCATGCGCTGCCGCTCGTCGCTACGACGGTCGTCGAGCTCGTGGCGTGCACCCCGCCGTCGAGGTCGGCCTGCGTCCCCGGATCACCCGAGCCGTGGTCACCCGAAGTGTCGTGCCAGGGGTCGGGGCCGAGCTCGAAGGCGGTGCTGATCGGCGAAGCGACCAGATCGATGGTTCCGGGAGGGACGCACGTGGTCGAAGAGCTAGTGCTGCCGGGGCCGTTGTCGTTGACCAAGGTTTGGCCATTGACCGAGAGGGTGCACCAGGTCAGGTAGTTCTTCACGGTCAGCGAAACGCATCCGGCGTCTGTGCCCGACTCGGCGGCGGCGTCGGGGCTTGCGTCCGGGCCCGAGGTGGCACCCGTGTCCGCGCTTGCGTCCGGGCCTGAGGTGACACCCGTGTCGGCGCTTGCGTCCGGGCCTGAGGTGACACCCGTGTCGGCGCTTGCGTCCGGGCCTGAGGTGACACCCGTGTCGGCGCTTGCGTCCGGGCCCGAAGTGACACCCGTGTCGGCGCCCGAGTCGGTTTCTGAGGTGGCGCCCGAGTCAGCGCCCGCCTCGGGGCCGCCGCCGTCGGTGCTGGCGCACAGGTTCCCCGTCGTCGCGAGGTCGCAGCCGGTGCCGTCCGTGAACGGGCAGCAGGCCCAGACGCACGCGCTGCTGCCGCCTATCACGACGACGGTGGTCGAGTTCGTCGAGTTGACCCCCGCATCGCCGATCCCGGCGTCCACGTACACCCCCGGATCGCCGCTGCCTTGGTCACCCGAGGTGCCGTACCAGGGGTGGGGCCCTAGCTCGAAATGCGTACTGTACGGTGACGCGACGAGGTCGACGGTGCCGGGCGGGACGCACACGGTCGACGAGCCCATGGCGGGCGGGCCGCTGTTGGGCAGCGCTTGTCCGTTCACGGAGAGCGTGCACCAGTCCTTGTAGTTCTTCACTGTCAGCTCGGCGCAGCCCGCGTCGGCGCTGGCGTCCGAGATGCCCGAAGAACTGCCGGAAGACGAGCTACCGGAGGAGCTGCCACCCGAAGTCGAGCCGCTGCTGCCCCCGCTCGAACTGCTCCCGCCGGAGCTGCTGCCTCCGGCTGTGGCGTCCCCCCCGCCATCGTCTTCGCCGCCGAAGCTGCCCCCGTTCGAGGAGCTGCTGCAGCCCGCTGCGACCGCGACGGCCGCCGAAAGCCCGATTGAAGCCAGGGTCATGCGCGCGAAGTTCATCTTCAGCCTCTCTGTAAGCTACGGGTTCCTACGGGCAGGGAGTGTCGCCCTGAGGCATCGAGCGCGCCACCGTCCGGAGCGACCAAGCGCTGGTCCCGATCGGAAAAAGACCCACGCCTCGACTCACTTGAACCGGTACTTGAAGAACGCCGCGTACGAGGGGAACCCGTCGCGCCAGAAGCGGATCTTTTTCCCCTGGTCGAACCCGCGGGCCACGTAGTTCACCGGGACTTCCATAGGCGAGTTGCCGTTTCGCGCGAGCTTGCACGCGAGCTCGATGTCCAGATCGAAGCCGTCGCTCTCGAGGTTCAGCCCGTCGAGGCAGTCGGCGCGGAATACCTTGTACATCGTGTTCACGTCGGTCACGTGCTGCTGGTAGAGGACGTCGTAGGTCTTCGCGAAGACGACCTGCATGAAGTTCAGTGCCAGGCCCTTGATGGGCGTCGAGTCGTACTTTCGCACCTTCCAGTCGTCGAGCCCGAGGCTCCGGGAGCCGAGCACGAACGTGGCCTTGTGCTGGAGGATCGGCTCGAGCAAGGCGTCGTAGTCGTCGATGTCGTATTCGAAGTCGGCGTCCTGGATGAGGATGATCGTCCCCGTGACGTGCGCGAGCCCCGTGCGAACAGCGTGGCCCTTCCCGCGCGGCGCGTCCTCGTACACGACGCGTATGCCGGGCGTGCGCTCGTACCTCTTCACGATGTCGCGCGTCCCGTCGGTGCTGTTGCTCTCGACGACGATGACCTCTTTGTCGATCTTGAGCGCCTTTCCGAGCACGGCGTCTATTACCTGCGCCGCGTAACGAGCCTCGTTGTAGACCGGCAGGACGATCGACAGCTTCTCGCTCGGCGCCACCGCGCCGGCGCCGTGGCGGCCGAACATGGCGACGCGGTTGCCCGCGCGCACGGGCATGGGCACGTCGCCCAACGGCGTCGACGAGACGAGGCGGGAGAGCCCCGTCCGGTGTGTCAGGCGCTCGCTGACGTACTGCGCGGTGTGGGTAACGGGGAGCGCGTACTGGCTCTTCAGCACGAGGCCGAAGCGCGCCATGAGCGCCGTCAGGTTGCCCGTTCCGAAGAAGGCCGTCTTGTGATCGAAGAAGGGCGCCCAGTACCGGCGCAGCATCCGCGCGGGAAGCGAGTCGGCGTTCGTGTACGTGGCGACGAAGAGCGTCGACGCGGGGACGGCCGCGACCAGCCTGCCGAGGACGACGCCCGGGTCCGCGCATGCCTCGAGCAGCTCGTGCATGAGAACGAGGTCCGGTGCCCGAGCGAGCAGAGGCTCGGCCCAGTCGATGTCCGACGCCATCGCGAGGCGGCCGAAGGCCTCGTCGTCCACCTCCACGACCTCCAGACCGATGCGCTTCGCCTCGGGCAGACTGCGAAACTCGCGCAGGAACCGGCCGAGGAGCAGCGCATGCCTGAGCGGCTTGCCCGCGACGCGGAGGTAATCGGCCTCGATGCGCTCGAGGAGGCGGGCGAAGTCGCGCAGGACGAGCTCGCGATCGCGCGCATTCGTGAAGGGGCGCCCTCTGTCGATGTCGAAGTCGTTGACGACGTGCTCGCGCGCCGGGTTCACGTACACCATGCCGCAAGCCGAGCAGCGCACGAAGCGCACGCCGGTCTTGTGGAACAGGTAGCGCGGGTTGTCAGCTTGGCAGGCGGGGCAACGCACGAACCGCTTGTGCGCGCGGGCCGTGCTCACCGCCGCCGTCGGCTCGAACTCGAACGTGCGAGGCTCTCCGCCCGGGGCGCTCTCAGGCATCCGGCGTACGGATTACCACATCGAGGCGCGTGAGGTTTACCGGCGCCGCTCGGTATAGGCGTTCGCCGACACGAAGCGCACGGTCTCGACGATGCTCTCCTCGATGCTCTTCGTCGGCGCCCAGCCGAGGACGCGGATGCGACCGGTGTCGAGCTCGATGCGCGGGCTATCGCCGACCCAACCTCGTTGCCCACCCGTGTACTCGAGGCGTGGCGAGACGCCGAGCGTACGGCTGATGATGGCGATGCTCTGGTCGACGACGATCGACTCGTCGTGCCCGAGGTTGTAGATGTTGATGGGGCCCGCTGCGCGATCGACGGCGAGGAGGATCGCCGCGACGCAGTCGTTCACGTGCAGGTAGCTCTTTCGCTGGCGGCCATCGCCGAGCACCTCGAGGCGTGAGGGGTCGCGCTTCAGCTTGCGCCAGAAGTCCATCACGTGGCCGTGGGTGTAGCGAGGGCCGAGCACCGAGACGAACCGGAAGATCCACGCCCGCAGCCCGAACCCGAGGACGTACGACGTCAGGAGCCCCTCGGCGGCGATCTTCGACGTCGCGTAGAGCGACGTCTGGACGGGGAAGGGCGCATCTTCCGGAGTCGGGAACGTCGCCGACTCGCCGTACACGGAGCCCGTGGACGAGAAGACGATGTCGCGCACGCCGGCGGACCGCATCGACTCGAGGACGTTCTGCGTGGCGACGACGTTCTGGTCGATGCACCTTCGCGGGTCCTTCAGGTTGTCCTTGATGTCCGCGTTCGCCGCGAGATGAAATACGAAGTCCACGCCGCGCATCGCCTCGTCGATGCCGGCCCGATCGAGCAAGTCGCCCTCGACGACGCGCAGGTGCTCGCGGGGGGCGAGAAACTCGCGGAAGCCCGTCGAGTAATTATCGAACGCGGTCACCTGCGCGCCGCGGGCGAGGAGCGCGTCGGTCAGGTGGCTCCCGATGAAGCCCGCGCCGCCCGTCACGAGGGCGTGCTTGCCGTTCCAATCCATGTCAGGGCGCCTCGAATAGCACGCGCCGTCGTGGTGCCCCAGCCCGCGCGCGCTTACTTCTTCTTCGGACGGCCCCGCCACGCGGTGTTGAACTCCGCGATGGTCTCGATCGTTCGCGGGTTCCACACCATCTTGCGCAGAATCGGCGGCGTCACCGTGGGGACGTGGGCGCCGGACTCGAGGGCCTCGTTCACGTCCATGATGTGACGCATCGACCCGACGATGATCTTCGAAGCCAGACCCTCGCGGTCGAGCACCTCACGCGTCCCCGCGATGACGGGGCGGACATCGTACCCCATGTCGCGGACGCGACCGCTGAAGATGCTCACGTACGTCGCCCCGGCGAGCGCGGACAGGTATGCCTGGTTCATCGCCATCAGGCAGGTCACGTTCGTCTTGATCCCTCGCTTGACGAGCTGGTGCAGGACGCGTAGGCCAATCTCGCTGAAGGGGACCTTGACGGTGATCCGCGCGGGGTCCCACGCGTGATACTGCAGCGATTCCTGCAGCATCTCCGCTTCGGTCTCGGTGGTCAGCTCGACCGAGACGTCGCCCGTGCTCACGGCGATGATCTCGCGAATGCGCTCGCCCAGGTCGGCGTCGGGCGCCTCCTTCGCGATGATGAGCGGGTTCGTCGTCACGCCGGAGAGGACCCCCCAAGCGAACAGGTCTTTGATTTCCTTCGGATCCGAGCTGTCGACGAAGAGCGCCATGGACTTCTCCCTCACACACACAAATTCTGCCGGAAAACTAGCACGCGCCGGTCACGCATGACGGACGATCGCGCGAGCGAGGTCCGCGAGCGTGGCACCGTGTGCGTCTGGGGTGAGCCCGGCCGGGCCGCCCCTCAGCGGGCATAGTTCGCAGCGGTTCGTCGCAAAGAGAAGCCCCGTCTTCACACCCGCCGCTCTCCCGGCGGTCACGTCGCCCTCGCTGTCGCCGATCATCCACGAGCTCGGCCGGTCGGCGCCCAGCTTCTCGACGAGAGCGTTGAGCATGCCGGGCTTCGGTTTGCGGCAGTCGCAGGCCATAACGAGCGCCGAGTCTCCCCCGGCGCCCCCGTCGGGGTGGTGCATGCACACCTCTACCGCGGCGATGCGCACCCCATCGCGAGCGAGCATGGCGACCAGCGCGTCGTTCGTGCGCGCGACGGCCGCGGCCGAGAACTGGCCCTTCGCGGGCGCAGGCTGATTCGTCGCGAGCGCGAGGACGAAGCCCGCTTCTCCGAGGGCGCGCATCCCCTCGACCGCTCCAGGCAGGAGACGCAGCTGATCCGGGTGGAAGGCGACGCCCGTGGTCCCCGTCTCCTCGTCGCGCACGACATCGATGATCGTTCCGTCGCGATCGAGGATCGCGACGCGGATCACTTCACGCTCTCCCACTTGGTCGCCGTCTGCTGGAGCTTCGGGTGGCTGACGAGCAGGTGCCACACCACGGCGCAGAAGCCCTCCGTGTGCGGCGTTATCCGATCGGCGGCGACCGTCGGGACGATGACGCACGCATCGGCGACCTGCTTCGTGTAGCCGCCGTCGCGGCCGACGATTCCGAACACCTTGGCGCCCACTTCGCGCGCGAGCTCGAGCGACCTCACCAGGTTCACGCTCACGTTCTTGTCGCGGTTGCCGCCGCCGACGCTGAAGACGAGGACGCCGTCGCCTTTGCGCAGCCGAGAGCCGCGGAGCCACTCCGAGAAGCACGTGTCCCACCCCTCGTCGTTCACGCGCGCCGTCAGTTCGCTGACGTTGTCGGTGGGCGCGTACGCCTCGAAGCCGCAGAGCTTGCGAAAGTCGTTCACGGCGTGCCCGGCGTGCCCGGCGCTCCCGCCGACGCCGAGGATGAAGAGGCGGCCGCCTGCGGCCCTCACCGCGGCGAGGCCGTCGACCAGGGCCTCGATGGCTGCGGCGTCCAGCTTGCGGACGACCTCGATGGACTCTTCCAGATACTTCTGCGCGAAAGATTGCATGGTGCCTTTTGATTCCTACGTACGGTGAAAGTTGGCCATGATGCGCGCACCGTCGAAATCGAAGCGGAAGCGCATCGGGCGGAGCCCCCGTGCGGCGAGGGTCTCCTGCACGCGTCGCCGGTCGACCGCGCGGACGTAGAACATGAAGAAGCCACCGCCGCCGGCCCCCATCAGCTTGCCGCCGATCGCGCCCGCCTTGCGAGCGGCGTCGTAGTGCTCGTCGATGGTCGAGTCGGCCATGTTGGATGCGAGCGCGCGCTTGTTCGTCCAGTGCTCGTGGAGCATCTCGCCGTAGGTGTCCGTCTTGCCCAGGGTGAGGATGCGCTTCGTCTCGTAACCGAGCGCCTTGATCCTGTGCATGCGCTCGACTGCGTGGTCACGGTTCGCCGTGATGGTCTTGGCCTGCTCACTCAGCACCGTCGCCGCTGCGCGCTCGACGCCCGAGTAGTAGATGATGAGGTTCGACTCGAGCTCGTCGATCACGTCGTCGCGAAGAGGGAGGCGCTCGACGTCGACGGAGCCGTCGGGGTGAAACGTCATCGCGCTGATGCCCCCGTAGGCGGCGATGTACTGGTCTTGCTTGCCGATCGGCTCCTTCAGGATGTCGATCTCGAGCCGGCAGGCCTCGCGCGCGAGTTGCTCGATCGGTACGAACTCGCGCTTGTAGGCGTGCAGGCCGTTGACGAGCGCGACCGTGAAGCTGCTCGAGGAGCCGAGGCCGGTGTTGGCCGGAACGTCCGCGAGACTGTGCAGCTCGATCCCGCGCTCGATGCCCGACATCCGGAGGGCCTCGCGGAAGATGCGATGCTTGAGCTTGTCGACGGAGTCGACGATCTCGCTCTCCGAGTACGCGACGCGGATGGTGTCCTGGAAGCGGCGTGCGACGCAGACGAAGACGAACTTGTCGACCGCGGCGGCGACGACGAATCCGCCGTGCTCGCGCGAGTAGCTCGGCAGGTCTGTCCCTCCCCCGCCGAGGGAGAAGCGCACGGGGGCGCGCGAAACGATCATGGCGAGACTCTGGCTCTCAGGTAACGCGTCTCAGGTAAGCGTCCAGCTCTGCCAGCCCCTCCGGCGAGCCGATCTCGAAGAACCTCGCACGGGCCACGCAGGCCCGCAAGCGCTTCCGCTGCGAGAGGTCCCGCTGGAGGGCGTCGAGTCCCATGACCTCCGGCGCGCTCCCGGCGATGACGCCGCGCCGGAGAGCCGTCGCTCCGTAGTCGATGTGATCGAACGCCGGGTCCGCGAGGCCGCCGCCCTTCTCGTAGCTGACGACCCACGCGCCGTCGGACTTCACGTTCGAGACGTCCCACTTGCCGTCGTTCTTGAAGATCGCCATGACGCCGTCGCAATCGTGCTCCTGCTCGAGGATGCGCAGCGGGTCGGCGTAGTCGAACGGCAGGTAGCTGTCTCCGTATGTGACGAGGAACTCGTCGGCCAGAAGAGGCAACGCTGCCCGCAGCGCGCCGGCCGTGCCGAGGAGGGTCGGTCCCTCCTCCGCCCAGGTGACCTTGACCCCCCGTGCCGAGCCGTCACCCACGTGGTCTCGAATCTGGTCGCCGAGGTGGGCGATGCACATCACGACCTCGTCGAAGCCGCACTCCGCCAGGCGCTCCAGTTGCCAGTCGACGAACGGCCGTCCGGCAACCTCGAGCATCGACTTGGGCACGGTCAGCGTGTGCGGGCGCATTCGCGTCGCGAGACCACCCGCCAGGACCACGGCTTGCACACCGCGCTCCTACCATGCGCGGCTCTCCGTCGGGCGCCGGTTTCCGCCCTGTCTTGACACCCCGATGCGTGGCGGCTAGGTGGGCTGCCTTCGCGTCGGGCCATTAGCTCAATTGGTAGAGCAGCGGACTCTTAATCCGTTGGCTGACAGTTCAAGTCTGTCATGGCCCACAGACTGACCTGGACGATGCTGACCTGGACAACGCCGACCCAGAGACGCGGGGGCGCGGGATGCGTCCTCGGACGTGGCGGCTCAGCCGATTGACACGTCGCGCCGTTTCGCGTCACATGAGCGCGTCCTTGCGCCCCCTGACCTCCTACAAATCGGCACGTCTCGGACGCATCGGCGCCCTCCCTCTCTGTCTGGGCGTCTTCTTCACGGCCGGCTCGGCCTATGCCCAGACGCCGTCCCCTGAGGACATGGCCGCCGCGCGCAGCCTGGGCACGGCGGGCGTCCAGCTCGCCGACAAGGGCGACTGCGTGACGGCCATTCCCAAGCTGGACGCGGCGGAGAAACTGTTCCACGCGCCGACCACGCTCGAGCGCCTCGGTGAGTGCGAGATCAAGGTCGGCCACCTCGTGGCGGGGACCGAGCACCTCAACCGCGTCGTCCGCGAGCCCCTGCCGCCGAGCGCACCCCCAGCGTTCCTCGCCGCGCATCAGCGCGCGCAGGCGGCCCTCGGGCCGGCGTTGCCGCGCATCGGCAAGCTGCACATTCACGTCGACGGCGTGGCGATCGACAAGGTGACGGTCACCGTGGACGGCGAGGCCGTTCCGTCGGTGCTCTTCGACTCCGACCGGCCGACGGACCCCGGTCCGCACGAAGTGAAGGCCGTCGCGACCGGCTACCTGACCGCGACGTCCAGCGTCACCTTGCAGGACGGCGCCGCGGCCTCGGTCTCGCTCAAGCTCGATCCGGACCCGAGCGCCGTCGCCCCTCCTGCCCCGCCGACCGGCGTGACCGCATCCGCCGGTGGCGCCACTCCGGCGCCGCCCGGATCGGCTCCCGGCGCGGCCGCCGCATCGGGTTCGGGCGGAAGTGGCAAGGCGCTCGCCATCGGGTCGTTCGTCGTCGGAGGCGTCGGCGTCGTCGTGGGAACCGTGTTCGGCGTCCTGGCCCTTGGCAACAAGTCGTCCCTCGACAGCGCGTGCGGCCCCACCAAGATGGCGTGTCCGAGCTCGTCGCAGTCGAACATCAGCGCCCTCAGCACGAACGCGACCCTCTCTACGGTCGGGTTCGGCGTGGGCATCGTCGGAGCGGCCCTGGGAGTGGTCTTCCTCGCGACCTCCCACGGGAGCGAGGGCGGCACGGCGTCGACGGGCGTGCGCCCCTGGCTCGGCGTCGGGTCGGCAGGTCTGGAAGGGCGGTTCGAATGAGCACCGTTCTCCGGCGCGGCTCTATTCTCCGGCGCTGCTCTATCGCCGTCGCCGTCTTCGCGATGGCGGCCGTTGCGGCGACGGGATGCAACGTGATCGTCGGCGTCGGGGACTACGCGGTCGGTGACGGCGGTACGCAGGTGTCCACCTCGGAGGGGGGAGGCGACTCAGGCCTCACGATGACCGCCGACGGGGGCACTACGGGGACGGACGCGGAAGGCGACGGGGGTACGCGCATCGGTAAGTCCGATGGCGGCGGCCGCCTGGGAGACCCGTGCGCCACCAACGCGCAATGTACCGCGGGCACGTGCGACACCTGGTGCACTCAGCCATGCACCACGAACGCCGTTTGCGGGATGAACAGCGCGGGCGGTACCAACTACTGCGTACAGAACGCGAACGACGAGTTCGTCTGCGTCCCGGGCTGCACGACGGACGCCGATTGCCAGGAGTACGCGGGCGGTGCGACGTGCCAGCCCATCTCGGGCGTCGCCGAGTCCGTCTGCACCGTGTCGACCTCGAACGCCGACGCCGGATCGAACGGGATCAACGTGGGCGACCCGTGCACCGGCAGCGGAGCATGCGGGCAGGGCGGGGACACCTGCAACGGTGCGTGGTGCGTCGCGCCCTGCAAGTCGGCGAGTGACACCTCGTGCGGGAGTAACAGCCTGGGCGTCTCCAACTACTGCGTCGAGAACGGGAGCAACGAGTACATCTGCTTCCCCGGGTGCTCGACGAACGCGGACTGCTCACCCATCTCCGGGACGACCTGCCAGCCCACGGTCGGGAACGCGTCCGAGTTGATCTGCGCCGGGACGAACGGAGACATCGGCGACCCCTGCAGCGACGCGACGCCTTCTCCGTGGGCCGCCTGCACCGCGGGGACTTGCCAGGCGAGCTGGTGCGATACGACGTGCACGTCGAGCACGGACACCAGCTGCGGAAGCAACTCCGCGGGCATGCAGAGCTACTGCGTCGAGAACTCGAAGAGCGCGTTCTCCTGCTTCCCGGGGTGCACGACGGACGACGACTGCGCTCCCTACACGAACACGTTCTGTCAGCCGATCAACGGCGGAGCCGACTTCGTCTGCGCGAATTCCGGGGGTCAGCTGGGCGACGCGTGCAACACCAACGCCCAGTGCACCCAGGCGGGCTCCACCTGCGCGGGGAGCTGGTGCAGCCAGTCGTGCGCGTCCTCGAGCGACACGTCGTGCGGGACGGACACCGAGGGCAACACCAACTACTGCGTTCAGGACAGCACGACGCTCGACTACGTGTGCTTCCCCGGATGCAGCACGGCCGCGGACTGCACGCCGTACGAAGGATCCGACTGCCAATCCACGGGCGTGGGCTCGCAGATGGTCTGTTCGTTCTGAGCGGGCCCGCTACTCAGTAGCCGAGGTCGACGGTGCCCGCGGGCGCGGGACCTGGCGCGTTCGTGTGGCCCGTAGGAGTGGTCCCGTGTGGGGCGACGCCGTGCGATGGCTGGGGCGAGACGACGGGCAGCCTTTCGGCGTGCGTGAGTGCCGCCGTCGCGGCCGTCGCTGCAGCGGTCGACGAGGCCTCGAGCGCCGGCAATCGATCGACCCCCGTCGCTGTCGCCGTAGGGATGACTGCAGCCGTCCCGACCGGCGACTGCGCGGTCGCACTGGCTGTTCCGGAGGCGGCAGGATGCGCAGGCCCGCTCGAGGACCTGCCGAACGCAACGACTGCCGCGACGATGGCGCCCCCGACCAGCAGTGAGACGATGGCGACGGCGATGCCGAGCTGCCGCTTGCCCGCGTCCGGAAGTACGACCTCGCCGGTGCGGCTGATCCCCGACGACGTGCCGGTCGACGCGAAGACGTGCGAGTTGCCCGACGGGCCGCCCGGGTTGCCCGACACGCCGTGGCTGCCGCGGACGTCACCGAGGGACTGCCCGCGCATCAGCATGGTCGCGCCCGCCGCTGCCCGGAGCCCATCCGCGAATTCCTGCGCCGACCCGTACCGGTCCTGGGGCTCGCGCGCGCAGGCCCGCGCGAACCATGCCTCCATCGTGGGCGGCAGCCACGGCGCGCCCGCGCAGAGCTGTGGCAGGGGGGCGGTGCAGATCTGGAGCAAGAGGTCCCCGAACGACTCGCTCGAGAACGCGAGGTTGCCGGTGAACATCGTGTAGGCCACGAGGCCCAGCGAATAGAGATCCGTCCGCTGGTCGATCGTCTTCAGGCCGCGCGCCTGCTCGGGGCTCATGTAGAGCGGCGTCCCGAGGACCGCGCCGGTGCGCGTTGCGCCCTGGGAGCCCTGTTCGTTCGGGCTGGAGCCCATCTTCGCGACCCCGAAGTCGAGGATCTTCACGAGGGAGGCGTCGTCGTCGTTCGACTGGGCGAGGAAGATGTTGTCGGGCTTGATGTCGCGGTGAATGATCCCGGCGGCGTGCGCGCGGCCGAGCGCTTTGCTGCACTGCGTGAGGATCTCGACGGCCTCGCCCAGGGGCACCGGCCCGCCGCGGTGCACCCGGCCCTGGAGCGTCTCCCCGTGAAGGAGCTCCATCGCGATGTAAGGCGTCTCGTCCGCGAGGGTTCCGGTATCGAAGACCTGGACCACGTGGCGCGACTTGAGCGCCGCGGCCGCCTTCGCCTCCGAATCGAAGCGCCGCAGGGCCTCGGCCGAGCGCACGAATTCTCTGGAGATGAACTTGATGGCCACCGCCTGGTTCAGGCCGAGATGGGTCGCCGACCACACGGCTCCCATGCCCCCTTCGCCGATGAGAGCGTCGAGCCTGTACTTCCCACCGACCATCGCCCCCGGCGTGACCAGCGCGGACGCCGTGCTGTCGCTCATGCGTGTGCGAGACTCTCCTTCATCCTCCAGGGGACCGATCGTCGGTCGACTTGTCAAGGGCGGCGGCGGCGAGTGCTTTGCGGCCAGGCTTCGGACGTATCCCGTCCACGAAGGCCGGCATCGCGACGATCGCCGCCGACAGGCACGCGACCTCTCCCATCACGGCGAGCAGCCCGAAGAGAAATAGCGCCCGGTTCTCCGCGAGCAGGAGCGACGAGTACCCGATGATCGTCGTCAGCGAGCACAGGGCGACGGCGCCGCCCGTCGTGCGGACGGCGTCCGCCATCGACCGCCGCCCGTCGAGCTCCCACCGGCTCGCCACGTTGACGGCGTAGTCGACGCCGATGCCGAAGGTGATTGGGTACGCGATGAAGTTCGCGAAGTTGATCTTCACCCGGAGCGCCATCATCGCGCCGCCGAGCCACAGGACGCCGACCAGGAGGGACGCAGTCACCAGAGCGGCCGACCGGCTCGTCCGGAGCAGCAGGAGCACGACGATCACCACGCCGCCGAACGCAATGCCGCTCGTCCGCGGCCCGTCCCGCCGGACCGATTCGAGGATGTCGTTCGAGAGGAGGTGGGAGCCGGCCACGCGGGCGCGCGCCTGCCCGGCCGAGGTCGTGATGGACGCAGCCGCGCGCAGCGTCGTGGCGAACGCCGCGAGCTGCGGCCCCTCCCAGAGCGCGCGGCCGGGCCTCGGGAAGACGAGGACCTCGCGCCCCACCGTGCCGTCGCGCTCGCGGAGCCCGGTCGTGAAGGCCTGCGGGATGTCCGCGAGCGTGATCGCGGAGAGAGGCATCTTGCCCACCAGCCGATCCACCGTCTTGCGCTGCTCGTCCGTGAGGGACGCGCGGATGCGAGGCGTCAGGTCGTCCGCGATCCGATCGGCGAGCGCAATCTTCGCGTCCTGGTCGCCGGGCAGCACGTCCTCCAGCGTCCGGACGCTGGCGACCATCTCGTCGAGCGGAGGCTTCTTCGCGTCCGCGTCCAGCGCGCGACCGATCGCTCGCGCCTGGTCGACGTCGTTCGCGAGAACCACCGCGGGCGTCACGTACGTCCCGAGCAACGCGTCCATCTTGGGACCCCAGTATCCGGCCCCGTTCTTCCAGGTGTCCGCCCGGCGCAGCTTCGCGAAGTCGGTCTCGATCTGGTCCGGCCCGAAGCGATGTACCTCCCACACTGCCCCCAGCGTCAGCGCGACGACGGCCACCATGATCGCGGGCCGGTGCGCCGACGTGAGGCGTACGAACGCCGTGATGAGTACGTGGCGCTTGGGCGGAAGGGACCTCCTGTCGACCCATGCCGCGAGCGGGGGAAGCAGCACGAACGCCAGGAGCCACGACGTGACCATCCCGATGCCGCCGATGATTCCGAATTGACGAAACCCGCGGAACTGCGTGAGTCCCAGCGAGGCGTACGACACGGCGGCCGCGAGCGCCGCCGAGAGGGTCCCCGTGCGCGCCCCCCACACGCCGCACGCGAGGGCATCGCGCACGCCCGAGCCCCGCCGCCTCTCCTCGATGTAGCGCGCGAAGAGGATGAGGCCGAAGTTTATGCCGTTGCCCACGATGATCGAGCCGAGAAACGCCGTGTTCGAGTTGAGCTCGGTCACGCCGAAGGGCGGCAGCGAGGCGATCGCGAACGCGTACACCGTGGCCAGGAGGAGCGGCGGCAAGACGATGAAGATGCTGCGCCACAATCCGTAGAAGAAGACGATGGCGGCGATGACGAGCACCACGACGAGCACGCTGGAGATCGAAAGGTCGGTGAGGAGAGCGCTCGTCTCCTCGACGTTGATCGCGATGTCGCCGGCGAACCCGACACGGATGCCGGGTGCGTACGAGTCCGGGCGCAGCGCGGCGAGGTCCTCCTTGACCCTCTTGAGCAGCGCCGCTCCGCGCCCGCGGCCGGTGTCGAAGGCGCCCGCCTCGATGAGGAGGAGTGACGTGTGCAATTTCTTGCTGGAGTAGCGGCTCCCGTCGAGGTGGCCCGCACCGGTCTCGCGCTCGTCGTACTTCTTCTTCAGGTCGTCGAAGACGAGGGGTGGCGCCGGCTCGTCCTCGTCGAGGAGCGAGCCTGTCTGCTTCGCCGCTTCCCAGTCCCGTCGCGCCTCGACGTGGTCGAGGATCGTCTCGAGGTCCGCCCGATCCATGTAGAGAGGCGCGTGGTCCTCGATGAACCGGCGCTCCGCCGTCTGATCGGTCCGTACGGTCTTCACCAGATCGGGGGGATAGGCGCGCACGCGGGCAGCCAGGTCGTCCACCAGCTTCTCGCCAGCGGGCAGGTCGCGCTCGCTGCCCGAGTCGACGACGACTCCCAGGTACTGCAGCCCCGCCATCCGCCCGCGGAGCTCGTCGAGGGCGATGACGCTGGGGGCGCTGCGCGGGAGCAGTTGCTCGAGCTCGCTCCGCAGGTGCACGTAGAGGTTTGCGGTGCGCCAGACCGCGGGGACGGCGAGGGCGAGGGCGAGAACCCAGAGCCACGCGCCCCACCGGAGCGTCCAGTCGACGTAGGCGAACGACTTCGGTCCCGGCGCGTTTCCGTCGGAGCTCACGGCAGGACTCGCGCCTTCAACCTAGCGGAACACGAAGTGTCGATGCATCGGGAAGTTCCAGAGCACGCCCACGGCCAACGCCACGAACGCGCGTGCGAGAACGTACCGCACATGCGCGAGGTCGTGCACGAGGTGTTCGCCGAACGAGTTCCACCCCGCGCTGGCCGCCGAGACGAGGGCGTAGCGGAAGGCCTGGCCCGAGGCGCTCTCGGACCGGCGTCGAAAGACCCACGTGCGACCCACGGTGAAGTTCGTCACTGCGCCGAGCGCCGACCCGATGGCGGCGGCGCCGGCCGGGGCGAGTCCGAGCCCCTCCACGCAAGCGATCATCGCGCCGAAGTCGACGCCGGTGCCCACGAGAGCGCCGAGCTGGTGTCGGCCGAGAGCGCGAAGGGTGAGCGGCAGATGCCAGCCGAAAGAGAGGGAACCGTCGCGCGACGACTCCACCGGTGCCGGCTCAGTCATAATACTCGGTGCCCAGGTGCGAGATGATCTCCTCGCCCATCATCCACCGGAGAGTGTTCTTGAGCTTCATCAGCTGGATGAAGAGGTCGTGCTCAGGGTAGAGACCCCGCGCCGTCATCGGGCTCTTGAAATAGAAGCTGAGCCACTCCTGGGTGCCGTGGAAACCGGCGCGCTGCGCGAGATCGAGGAAGAGCGCGAGATCGAGCACCACCGGCGCCGCGAGGATCGAGTCCCGGCAGAGGAAGTTGACCTTGATCTGCATCGGGTATCCCAGCCACCCGAAGAGGTCGATGTTGTCCCAGCCTTCCTTCGAGTCACCGCGCGGGGGGTAGTAGTCGATGCGGACCTTGTGGACGAGATTGCCGTAGAGCTCTTTGTAGATCTCGGGCTGCAGGATGTGCTCGAGGACGCCCAGCTTCGACACTTCCTTGGCCCGGAAGCTGTCGGGGTCGTCGAGCACTTCACCGTCGCGGTTCCCGAGGATGTTCGTGCTGTACCAGCCGTGAAGACCCAGCATCCTCGCCTTGAAGCCGGGCGCGAGGATCGTCTTCATGAGCGTCTGTCCGGTCTTGAAGTCCTTCCCGGCCAGCGGAACGCCGAGCTCGCGCGCGAGCTCCCACGCGGCGGGAAAGTCGACGCACAAATTGGGCGCCCCGTTGCCGAAGGGGACGCGCTCCTTGATGCACGCCCACGAATAGATCTGCGCGTTCGAGATCATGGGGTCGTCCGTGCGAAGCCCCTCCTCGAACGCGGCGACGCTCTCGTGAACGGCGGAAGCCTCGATGAAGGCCTCCGTCGAGCCGCACCACACCGCCACCAGCCGGTCGCACCCGCGGTCTCTCTTGAACGTGACGATGTCTTCGCGAACCTGCTCGACCATCTCGGCCTTGGAGGCGGCGCTCTTCGTGTGCGTCCCGTGCAGCCGCTTGACGTAGCCCGGATAGAAGACGCCCTTCATCGGGCGAATGGCGTGCAGCTCGTCCTTGACGGCCGCCAGGTGGTGGGCCTCGAGAACCTTCGCGTGCTCGGCGGCCTCGTAGGCGTCCTCCGGGAAGATGTCCCATCCGCCGAACTCGATCTGCCCGAGCCCCGCGAGCGGGACGAACTCCGAGAGCTTCGGCACGCGCCGCTGCGTGCGCCGCCCGAGGCGAATCGTGCCCATCTGAGTGAGTGACCCGACGGGGAGACCCTTGCCCGCGCGCGCGAGAAGGACGCCTGCGATCGTCGTCGTCGCCACGGCGCCCATTCCGGGGAGCAGCACCCCAAGCTTCCCCTCGGCGGGACGGATGGTGGCTGGTTGCTTCATTCAGGGGTGCCGTGGCGTTGGATTCCAGCCTGTCCTTGCACGTTGCGCACCGGACGCCCTACGGTTCGCTTCCGGCCTTGACGGGCCGCGCTGGATCGTTGCCCCACTCGTTCCAGGAGCCGTCGTACACGGCGACGTCGTCTCTTCCCAGCATGCGCAGCGCGTTGAGCGGCACGGTGCACGTGACACCCCCGTTGCAGTACACGACGACCTCGCGTGGAAGCGTGTCGACGTCGACGCCCGCATCCTGGAACACGCGTCTCAGGGCGCCCTGTGGCAAAAACCTCCCAGTCTGTGCGTCCACGAGCTTGGCGTAGGGGACATTGTGGGCGCCCGGAATATGGCCGGAGCGGCGGGCCGCGCTCGACTCACCCGCGTACTGCGCGACGGGACGGGCGTCGATGAGAGCGACGTCCGCGCGACCGAGCGCCCGCATCACCTCGTCCGCGGTGCGCCGCAGGAGGGGACGGGGTCGAGACGTGAAGCGAGAGGGCGCCGGGCGGGGAACCTCTCGCGTCGTGGGGCGACCCTCGGCGGTCCACCGTGACCATCCGCCGTCGAGAACGCGCACGGCATCGTGGCCGTGGTAGCGGAGTGCCCAGGCGAAACGACCGGCAAAGGCGTGGTCGTAGTCGTCGTAGGCGACGACGAGCGAGTCGTCGCCGATGCCGAGCTCGCCCATCTTCGCCTCGAACGCCGGTCCCTGGGCGACCTGCACGGGTACCGGGTCTTCTAGGTCGACGATGTCGCGCGTCCAGTCGATGAAGACGGCGCCCGGCACGTGTCCTTTCTCGTAGTCGTCTCGCTTGGGCACGTAGCGCGGAGTGTTGCCCGGTGGCCGCACGAGGCCGCGGACGTCCACGATGCTCAGACCCGTAGCGCCGAGGTGCTCCCCGAGCCAAGCCGTCGAGACGACCACCGTGTCCTCGAGCGCCCAGCGCTCCTCTGTCATGACGCGTGCTTTTCGATCATCGCCGAGAGCCGGGGGACGGCCGCCTCGACGTTCTTCTTCGCACTGCCTCGGAGCTTCTCGTAGGTGCCCTTGACCATGCCGCTCTTCGAGCGCCTCGCCTTCTCGTCGGTGATCCCGAGGAGCGCGTCGGCCACTCGGGTCGAGTTGGCGGAAAAGAAGTCCCGCACGCTCTGCCCCTTGGTTCTGGCTTCCTGGTAGAGGGGGTCGAGGGCCTGCGCGAACTCGGGCAACAGGTCCACGACGACCTGCCGGACGAAGCCCGGTTTGATCCCCTGCACGGTCCTGTAGCCCGCCTTGATCGCGAGCCCGGTGAGTCCCCCCTTGTCTCCTACCTCCGCGTCGATGAGCGTCATGCAATCGTCGATGACCGCGCCTTTTTTTGACTCCGAGGTGAGCGCTTCGGTGAGGGTGGGCATCACTCGATAGTTCCTTTCGGTCTCCGCCACTTAGCACAGCCGGCGCACACCTGAGGTTGTGGTCGGTGGACATCGTGCGTTAGGGGGTCGAAAAGGCGGCCGTCCGGGCGACAAACTGCCGTTTCGAGGGCCCTGCCTGCTAGGCTTTTCAGCCCCATGGCAAGGCGCGGCGCGTGGCTTACCGGCGGGCTTCTGGCCGTTGGGGTGAGCCTGATGTGGGCCGAGCGTGCCGGCCCGCCGAACGAGCGCCCCCCCGTGGGGCCCCCGCACGTGACGGAGGCCGTGCCCCCCGACGACAAGGCTCAGCCCGATGCCGCAGACGACGCTCGGTCGCACGAGTTTCGTCTCCCGAGCGGGCGCGCGCCGACGCTCTCCTGCGAGGCAGCGCGCGCGATCGTCGCCGAGGCGCGGGGGCAGCTCGCCCACGAACCGGACCCCGTGGACCCGAGGGCCCTCGCGGAAGCCGCCGCCGACTGGCTCGACCCGTACGGCCTGTGGAGCGTGGCGCCCGACACGCCCGTGGCCGCGGCCTTCGCCCGGCGCGCTTCCCCGCTCCTCGCGGACCTCGAAGGCCGGGGATCGCGCGACTGCGCCGCCGCGCGCGCCCTCGGCGGGGACCTTCTCGTGTGGGTCGGCGAGCTTCGCAAGGTCTTCGACGACGCGCGTGCCGCGAGTCCGCCTCCGAGCGACGACGGCATCGCTCCGGTCTTCGAGGGCGCGCTCGTCACGCGTCCCGCGAGAGCGCTGGCGCAGACGCTCGGTCGTCGAATCGCCTCGATCGAGCGCGATCTCGGTCCGGCGGCGGCGGTCTACGTCGACGAGGCACGCGCGCGCTACTTCCCTTCGCTCGACGCGGACGGCTGGGCGCAAATCGTCTTGGCGGCCGCCGTCCGCGCGTACGTGCCGGTGATGGACCCTCACGGGGCGTGGGCGCCGCTCGACGAGGAGTCGAGCGTTTACGAGGTCGACCTCGAGGCTCATCCGCCCTCGCGCTTGTGGGACAAGGCCGAACGCACGGCGATCGGAGTTCGCATCGAGTCGGGCGCCGCTCCGCCGCTTGCGGACGGCGACGTTCTTCTGTCGCTTGCGGGGGTCGCGACGGCGGGCCTCAGCTACGAGCAGACCGAGCAGCTCGCCTTTGCCGCGTCCGACGCCCACCCGCCCGCCCAGGCCGTCATCCTCCGCGGAGGCGAGAAGACGCCCGTCACGACGACGCTGGACGGAGCGGGGCTCGAGGCGAAGGCGTCGGGTACGACGACGGACGACGACGCGGACCTTCCGGTCGACCGCATCGAGTACGGCGACGGCGACGCCATCGTCGTCGCCATCCACGACGTCCGCGACGACCTCGGCGACCAGTTGACGCGCGCCATCCTCCGCGAACGTGAAAACAAGGGACGCGCTGCCCTTGGAGTGGTGCTCGACCTCAGGGGCAACGGCGGCGGGTCGACCGACGGTGCCATCGACGCGCTCGGTCTCTTCATCCCTGGCGCGGCGCTCTTCCCGATGAAGCGGCGCGACGGATCGCTCGAGACGGATCGCGCACCGGAGCCTCCCGGCGTCGATCGATGGAGCGGCCCGGTCAGCGTCCTCGTCGACGGGGAGACCGCGAGCGCCGCGGAGATGATCGCCGGCGCGATCGGCGCCTACCACCGGGGCCCCATCGTCGGGGCGCCGACGTTCGGCAAAGGCTGCGCGCAGGAGTACATCGACGACGACGTCCACGCGGGGGTTCTTCGTCTGACGACGCTCGTCTACGCGCTGCCGGATGGAGCGGCGGTCCAGCGCATCGGTCTCACGCCGACCATCCGTTTCCCCTTCGAGACCGCGGACGCCACCGACCGGGAGGCGGCCCTCCCTCACGCCCCGCCGACGTGGCGCGGGCCCGACGTGCGCGATCGCACCGTCCTCGCGCACGCGGAAGACGGAACGTTTACCGTCGCGTGGCCGGCCAACCGAGGCAACGTCGGACCGTGCAAGGACCCCGACCTTTGCCGAGCGCTACGCCTCCTCGGCGCGAGCCCCGCCGTCGGTCTGCCCACTTATGGCCCCGCCACCGCCCGCCGGAAGGCACCGGGCAAGGGGCGGTGACGGAAGGTCGAGCGGCGACGCCACGCTCCCGTCGAGCCGCCTCGTCCCGAGTTCGACCCTGACCGCCCGGTGGGGCACCTCGGCGTCGCCGAAGACTACTTCCACCACCTCCGCGATCTTCACGCCGCCCGATCCGCGCACCTCGACCTCGACCGCGAGGGTCACGAGGTCGCCTCCTATCCCGGCGCGATCGAGGAGCGACGCGTCCGGCGCGACGTCGATGCTTCGGAGGAACTCGCGGACGTTGATCTTCTTGCCGATCCCATCGATACGCCGTACCGCTGGGAGCTCGCTCGCCGCCAGGGCCCGGGCGACGCGTTCGCGCAGGCGTGCGTCGCCGCCGAGCGCATCGATGGCCGTGCGCGGGATGCCGACTGCGTACCGCGCGACGTTCACCAGACGCGTCACCGCCGCGTCACCCGCTCCCAGCCTGACGCCCCCGACGAAGCGAAGCCCCGGCTGAGCCCCGGCAGAGAGCGACTCGAGGAGCGCCGCCGCATCGACGTCGGCGACGATCTTAACGTCCACGACCTCGCAGAGGCTCGCGACGCCCAGGGACAGGGCCGGACCGAACGTCAGGTCCGGCTTCGGATGGAAGCCCTGCGAGTAGTAGAGCGGGATCCCGAGGCGCCGGAACGCGCGCGGCAGTGCACGGACGACGTCCAGGTGCGACAGGAAGGCCGCCGCTCCGAGCTTCTCGTAAGCGAAGCGGTAACGGCGAGGATCGCCCTGCGACGCGCGGACCGGCGGGCGCTTGATGCCGGGGCGCGCGGTGGCGCTCGGTGCGGGAGCGGGCGGTCGCGGCTCGTCCGCTCCGAGCTTGCGGAGGTAGACGAGGCGCTGTTCGCGCATCGCCGTCAGGTCGCACGCGACGCCGCAGTCGTAGCAGACGAGTTTACGCGCATCGGCGTTGGCGTCGACCAGGTTCGTCGCGTGGACGAAGGCGCCCGCGACCTTGCCGCAAGGCAACGACAGCCGGTTCTTGAGGGCCTTCCTGTACTCGCGCAGGAGGAAGCCCTCTTCCAGCCCCACGTCGATGTGATCCCAGGGGAGGCGCGCGGTGACGGGAATGGTGCCCAGGTACTTCGCGGGGTCGATTCCCTCCGCACGGAACGCCTCCTCCCAGACGGATATCCGCTTCTGGTCGTCCCACGAGTCGAAGCGCGCGCCGGTGCGGTACGCCCTCTCGAGGACGGGCGCGATCGAACGGTCGCCGCGCGCGAAGACGGCCTCGAGCCACGACGTGTCGCCGTCGTGCACGCGCAGGTCGACCTTGGCGGTCCGCGCCTCTTCCTCGAGCCACGTCTGCTTCTCGCGCACCTTGTCGGTCGCGTCCATCGCGCACCACTGGAACGGCGTGTGCGGCTTGGGGACGTGCGTCGACACGCTGACGGTCACCTTCGGGGCGCCGCCCGCGCCGAGCTCGTTCTTCACGCGCTTCCCGATGGCGCGCGCGCGACCCCCCACCCGCGGGATCTCGCGAACGTCGGCCTCCTCCTCCGTCGGCAGGCCGATCATGAAGTAGAGCTTCATCGACTTCCATCCGCGCGAGAAGACGCGCTCCGCGGTCTCGAGGAGCTGCTGCTCCGTCACGTTCTTGTTGATGACGTCGCGCATCCGCTGCGTCCCTGCCTCGGGCGCGAACGTCACTCCGGTCGCGCGCACCCGCGCGATGTCGTCGAGGACGTTCTCCTCGAGTCCGTATGCCCTCAAGCTCGACACGCCGAGCGACACGCGCTGGGGTGCGAGCGCGTCCGCCACCTTCTTCACCAGCGGAGCCACGCAGGAGTAGTCCGCCGTCGACAGCGACGTGAGGCTTGCCTCGTCGTACCCGCTCTTCTTCACGGCGTTGACGACGGCCGTCACGATCTGCTCCGGGTCGCGCTCGCGTACGGGGCGGTAGATCATCCCCGCCTGGCAGAAGCGGCAGCCCTCGGTGCACCCGCGCGCGATCTCGACGGACATGCGGTCGAAGATGGCCTCGGGGCCGCCGATCGGACCGTCGTCGGGAAAGGGGAACTGATTCAGATCGTCGACGAGGGTGCGGACGACGGGCATCGGCACGCCGTCGTCGAGCGCGCGATCCACGACCGTGAACCCCGTGTCCGCTTCGACGCGCGTCGCGTAGAGCGACGGCACGTACACGCCCTTCAGACGAGCCAGCGCGCGCAAGCGATCCACCCGCGGGACGCCCGCCTTCTTCCCGCGCGTCCATTGAAGCGCGACCTCGGTCGCGCGCTCCTCGCCGTCGCCGATGACGATCGCGTCGACGAACGGCGCGAGCGGCTCGGGGTGCGTCGCAGTGGGCCCGCCCGCGAGGATGAGCGGGTCGTCCTCGAGGCGCGCGTCGGCCCGGAGAGGAATCCCGCCGAGGTCGAGCATCAAGAGGACGTTCGTGTACGTCAGCTCGAACTGAAGAGAGAACCCGACGACGTCGAAGTCCCGAAGGGGCCGCGCGCTCTCGCACGAGACGAGCGGGACGCCTCGCGCCCGGAGCTGCTTCTCCATGTCGACCCACGGCGCGTACGCTCTCTCGGCGAGCGTCCGCGGGTCGTCGTTCAGGAGCTTGTAGAGGATCTTGAAGCCGAGGTGGCTCATCCCGATGTCGTAGACGTCCGGGAACGCGAGACAGACGCGCGCCTCCACGGCGTTCCAGTCCTTCGGGCGCGCACCGAACTCGCCGCCCAGGTAGCGCGCGGGCTTCTGCACGAGGTGCACGAACGAGGCGTACGGATGATCGGCGGGTGCGGCCATTCGCCCGGATGGATGTAGCCCATCCACGCGGCCAAGGGCAGCCCACCACTCGGGCGTGGGCCCCCCCCGACGCCTTGTGGTAATGAAGCTCGCCGTGTTCGCGATCGCCTGGCGAGTGTTCCAAGTTGCGCGGATCGCCCTTCTTTGCTCGGTCGTCGCGGGCATCTGCGCGTGTCACGGGAACTCGACTCCCGAGCCCGAAGGGTCGGGCGGCGCGCATCCTGCGACGGCGCCTTTGCCGAAGAGCGCCACGACGAAGAACCTCCGCGGCGTGTGGGGGTCGAGCGACCACGACGTCTGGGCCGTCGGAGACGAGGGGGCCATCGTCCACTTCGATGGGCAAGCCTGGTCCCCCTCCAAGAGTGGCACCCTGGAGAATCTGACCGGCGTTCACGGGGTCACGCCGAACGAGATCTGGGTCAGCGGCGAGAAGGGCGCGATCCTCCAGTGGAACGGCTCGTCGTGGATACAGGCGTCCGAGGCCAAGGGCCTCACGTTGCTCAGCATCTGGGCGAGCGGTCCGAAGGACGTCTGGGCCGCAGGAATGGACGGCGAGGGCGACGCCGGCATGGTGTACCGGTGGGACGGCACCAAGTGGGCCGCGCAGGGGATTCCTGGGGCGACGAGCATCTGGGCGGTCTCGGGCAGCGGGCCCCACGACGTGTGGATGGTCGGTACGTCGCAGCGAGGGGCGGGCCTCGTCCTTCACGGCAACGGCGCGAAGTTCGACGCCGTCGGCTACGACGGACCCGGCGTGCGCGGCGTCTGGGGGTCACGACCCGACGACGTCTGGGTGGCACCGTACGAGGGGGCCATCCAGCACTGGAACGGGACGGCGTGGTCGAAGGCAGCGATGCCCGCCCCCACTACGCCCCTTTTGCGACTCGGCGGCAGCGGCCCGGACGACGTCTGGGCGGTGGGCCTGGGCGGGGGAATGCTGCGCTATCACGCAGGCGCGTGGTCAGCCGTTTCGACAGGCACCAAGCAGGTGCTCTGGGGTGTCTGGTCCCGCGCTCCCGACGACGCATGGGCCGTGGGCAACGGCGGGACGATCCTTCACTGGAACGGCACCGTCTGGAACCGGTGACGGGCCGTCCGCCGCCTCTTACCGCTCGATCACCATCGCGATCCCCTGCCCGACACCGATGCACAGCGCCGCCATTCCCCGTTTCGCGTTGCGCCCCTTCATCGCCCACGCCAGCGTGCCCAGAATCCGCGCTCCGCTCGACCCGATGGGATGCCCGAGCGCGATCGCCCCGCCGTTCACGTTGACGCGCTCCGCATCCAGCTCGAGCCCCCGCACGCACGCGATCGCCTGCGCGGCGAACGCCTCGTTCAGCTCGACCAGGTCGAGGTCCTTCGCGCTCCACCCCGCGCGCCCGAGCGCCCGCTTCCCGGCTGGGATGGGCCCCTCGCCCATCACGTTCGGATGAACCCCCGCCGCCGCGTGCGCGACGACACGCGCGAGAGGCTCCAGCTTGTGCGCGCGCACCACCTCTTCGCTCACGACGAGCACCCCCGACGCTCCATCGTTGAGGGGTGAACTGTTCCCCGCCGTCACCGTCCCCTCCTTGCGGAACGCGGGGGCCAGCTTCGCGAGCGCCTCCATGGTCGTCTCGGGCCGCGGCGACTCGTCCTTCGCGAACACGATCGGCTCGGCTCCCTTGCCTCGCTGCGGCACCGAGACGGGCACAATCTCCCGTTCGAACGCCCCGGCCGCCACCGCCGCCCCGGCCCTCTTCTGGGAACGGAGCGCGAACGCGTCCTGCTCCTCGCGCGTTATCTTCCACTTCGTCGCCACCTCTTCGGCGGTCTCGCCCATCGACAGAAGAGGGAAGCGCGCCTGCATGCGCGGGTTCTCGAAGCGCCAGCCGATCGTCGTATCGAAGATCTTCGGCGGCGTCCGCGCGAACACCTCATCCGTCTTGCCGAAAGCGAACGGTGCCCGAGTCATGCTCTCCACGCCCCCGGCGATCACCACGTCCGCCTCACCCGTCGCGATTCGACGAACGGCGTCGCACACGGCCTCGAGCCCGGACCCGCATAGACGGTTGACCGTCACCGCAGGCACCTCGTACGGCAGCCCCGCGACGAGAGCCGCCATTCTCGCCACGTTGCGGTTGTCCTCCCCCGCCTGATTGGTCGCCCCGAAGACGACATGGTCGAGTCGCTCGTAGAGCGCCGGGTGGCGCTGGCCGAGGGCCGTGAGGACATGGGCCGCCAGGTCGTCCGCTCGGACGGAGGCGAGGGCCCCCTTGAAGCGACCGATCGGCGTTCGGACGGCGTCTAGCAGGAAAGCGTCGTGGAGTTCTCGCATGGTGGGAACACGAGCCTAGCGCGGCCTGCCCGCGGCGGGTGCTCTCACGTCGACCTGTGGGATACGCTCCCCCAGTGGGGCCTTCATTCGCCTTCGTGTCGTCCCGTATGTCAGTGTGAAAGGCCGAAGGGGAACCGTTGGCGCGAGTCCTGGTCATCGACGACAGTCCGTCGGTCCGGGCCCTCCTCACGGAGCGGCTGTGCGCCCAGGGCTATGAGGTGGAGGAAGCGGCCACAGGCGAGAGCGGCGCCGAGCGCGCGATCGCGGCTCCCCCCGACGTCATCGTGACCGATCTCGTCATGGCGGGCCTCTCGGGCGTGCAGCTCTGCCGGCTGCTTCGCAACGAGCCTGCGACGGCGCACGTGCCCATCGTCCTTTTGACCGCATCGGGCGACAAACGCTCCCGCTTCTGGGCGCGCTCGGCAGGCGCCGCTGCGTACGTGGGCAAGGATCGCCTCGACGATCTCGTCCTCCTCCTCCCGACGCTCCTCCCGGACGAGTCCACGCGCGTCGCCCCCCCCAGCGAACGCGGCACCTCCCGGCGCACGCTGTACGAGCGGATGTCGTCGATCCTCGACGCGCAGCTCTTCGACTCGGTGGTCGCTGGGGAGATCCGCGCGCTGACGAGCGCGGGCGAGCTGCCTCGTCTCTTCGAGGGTCTCGTCTCGCTCCTGAACGACGTCCTCAGCTACAGGTGGCTGGCCCTCCAGCCGGCCCGCGCGTACGCGCCGCTGCTCGTGCACGGCAACCCCGCCGAACGCGAGGCCGTCGAGGCCATGGCCCGCAGCGCGCTGGCCGTGGCCCCCAAGCGCACCGTGCTCTTCACCGAAGACGAGCGCGCCGTCGCGGGCGAAGGGGGCCCGCCCGAGACGCTCGGCATCACGTTCGCGGGCAAGCACATCGGTCACATCGCGCTAGGCCCGAGCTGGCGCGGGATCTCCCGCGAGGAGAAGCGCGTCCTCTCCCTCGTCGCGAGCGAGATCGGCGGCCCGCTCCAGATGACGTCGCTCTTCGAAGACGCGCAGCGTCTCGCGACCGTCGACACGCTGACGGGCCTCTACAACCGCCGGGCCTTCCTAGACAGTATGGAGCGCGAGCACTCGCGATCTGCGCGCCACCTGTATCCGCTCTCCGTCCTTCTCCTCGACGTGGATCACTTCAAGCGCGTCAACGACACGCGCGGTCACGCCGCGGGGGACGCCGTTCTCCAGGGCGTCGCTCAGGTTCTCACGCGCGTCGCGCGCCGCAGCGACGTTGTCGCACGGTGGGGCGGCGAGGAGTTCGTCGTCGCTCTCGCGCAGACCGGCGAGGCAGGTGCCCGGATCGCGGCCGAGCGAGTGCGGCGGGCCGTCGCCGAGGCGACTTTTCCGGTCCCCGCGGGGGAGCCGCTGCGCGTGACGGTATCCATCGGCGCAGCGAGCGCCCTCGCGCCGTGGACCACGGAGGGCATCATCGCCGCGGCGGACGAGGCGATGTATGCCGCGAAGGCGCGGGGCCGAAACCGCGTCGAGTCCGCCCTCGAACCGGAAGCGTCGAGCGCCGTGCGCCGCCCGCGCCCTCCGGAGCTCGCCCAATAGGGCCGTAAACGACCAGATAGCTCACGCCGTCTTCGCCTGGGCGCGCAAGGTCTCGAGCGACGCGCCGCACTCGCACGCATCGGGCACGTGCGCCTTGTGGTAGACGCGCTCGCACTTCGGGCACACGCGGGCGTCCGGTTCGTACGCGATGACCTTGCCGCTCGCCGCGCAGTGCTTGCCGACCACCTGGGGTGGCTCGAGCGCGAGCATCTCGCCGGCGCTCGCCTGGGCGGACGGCAGACTCGCGCTGTCCGGAACGTGGACGACGCCGGGGACGCGCTCGCGAGCCTCCCTGACGATCCACGCCGCTGCCTGCGGGTGATTGGCGAGCGACGCGGCCAGCGTCATCGCGACGCCGGCGTCGTCCTTGCCCGTGACGCGCAGCCCTTCAGCTCGCCACTCGATGTTCTCGATCGCGTACCACGGCATGCGCCGGACGCCGCCCTTCTCCACGGCGAGGCCCCCGTCGCCCACGCGCAGCGGCGGCTCGCCGCTCGTGCCGATCCAGATGGCGACCCCCACGAGCAGTGCGCCGACCGCGAGGACGTAGGGAGCGATCTTGACCGGGTCCGCCGTGCCGTCACGCACGAGCGCCCCGAACTCTTCCCATGCGCCTGCGCCCATCGCGGCGGCTCCGACCGCGCCCACGAGATAGACGACCGACGCGCTCGCGTTTGCCCGTGGCAGAAGGCGACGCTCGCGTCGCTCCCGCGGCTTCGTGTTCTTCGTGCCCTTGCTCTTCTTGGTCATGGTGCCATTCGCCCTATCTCGTCGTAGAGATACGCCGCGCTCTTGATCCCGAGATGGTAATTCTCGAGGTCGAGCCATTCGTTCGGCGCGTGCGCGTTCTCGTCCGGCTGACCGAAGCCCATGAGCAGGCACGGCTTGCCCGACCGGTCCGCGATCGTCCGCACGAAGGGGATGCTCCCGCCCTCCCGCATGAAGACCGTGGGCTTGCCGAACGCCTTGCTGAAGGCGCGCTTCGCTACCTCGTAGACGGGGTGATCAGTAGGGGCGAGGTAGGGGCGCCCGCCGTGCAGAAACTCGACGCGCACGCGCACGCCGGCGGGAGCCACGCGCTCGAAGTGGGCTGCGAGCTTGCGCGCGATCTCTTCCGGTTCCTGGTCCGGCACCAGGCGGCAGCTGACCTTCGCGCTCGCGCGGGCGGGGATGATGGTCTTCGCCCCGTCGCCCTGAAACCCGCCCCCGATGCCGCAGCAATCGAGCGTCGGCCGCGCCCACACACGCTCGAGCGTGGAGTATCCCTTCTCGCCCCACGGAGACGGCGCCCCCGTCGAGCGCAGCCAAACCGCGTCGTCGAAGGGGAGGCTCGCGATCTGCGCGCGGTCGTCGTCCTTCAGAGGCAGCACGTGGTCGTAGAAGCCGGCGACGGTGACGCGCCCTTCGGCATCGTGCAGCGAGGAAATCATCCTCGCGAGCGCGTTCACCGGATTCATGACGCCGCCGCCGAACGTACCGGAGTGCAGGTCGAACGCGGGCCCGTCGACGTGGACCTCGACGTACGCGAGGCCACGAAGGCCGACGCACAGAGACGGGATGCCGCGTCCGAACATGGCCGTGTCGCTCACGCATACGAAGTCGGCCTCGAGCTCGCGCGCGTGATCCCGCATGAGGGCGTCGAGGTTCGCGCTGCCGATCTCCTCTTCACCCTCGACGATCATCCGGAGATTGATGGGGAGCTTGCCGCTCGTCCGGACGAAGCTCTCGATGGCCTTGGCGTGGATGTACACCTGCCCCTTGTCGTCCACGACGCCGCGGCCCCAGAGGCGACCCTCGCGTACGCTCGGCTCGAACGGCGGGGTCGTCCACTCGCCGAGGGGGTCGACCGGCTGCACGTCGTGATGCCCGTACACGAGGAGCGTGGGCTTGCCCGGCGCGCCCATCCACTCGGCGAATACGGCGGGGTGGCCTGCCGTCCGCCAGACCGCGACCTGTCCGGCGCCCAGCTCGCGCAGGCGCTCCGCGAGGTGCTCCGCGTTCCGGTGCATGTCCCCCGCGTGCGCGGGATCGCTCGAGATGGACGGAATCTTCACCCACTCGACGAGCTCTTCGACGAAGCGCTGGCGATGGCGGTCGATGAACGCGACGGCGTCATCCATCGCGGAAAACTAGCGTCACTTGGCGAGCAGAGCGAGCGCTTCTCGCAGCAACTCTTCGAGAGGAGCCGCGCCGTCGGCGCGCTCGCCCAGGGTGGCGACCGCCCGCTCCGCCTCGGCCGGCCTGAAGCCCATCCCGGTGAGGGCGTTTCTCAGGCGTTCGCCACCGGCTGCTTCGCCTCGTCCGCTCGAGCCTGCCGTGGCGGCCGCGGACGCCGCCGTCGCCGCGGTCGCCGCGGGGAGCCTGTCGCGGAGCTCGAGAAGGAGGCGTTCGGCGATCTTCTTGCCGACGCCGGTGATCGAGGTGAGGGCCGAGAGGTCGCGCCGCGCGACGGCTCGCGACAGATCGGCCGACGGAAGGGCCCCGAGCACGGCGACCGCGATCTTGGGACCCACGTTCGAGACTCCGATGAGCACCCGGAACGCCGCCCGCTCGGCCTCGTCCGAGAATCCGAACAGTGCGAGGGCGTCTTCGCGCACATGGGTGTGCACCCAGAGCATCACCCGGCCGGCGTCGTCCGGGCGCGTCCTGCCGAGACTGCCCAGCGGCACCGTGAGCTCGTAGCCCACGCCGCCGACGTCGAGCACCACGCCTCCGTCAGCCTCCTGCGAGACGACCTTGCCGGTCAACCGGCCGATCATGCCGGCCACGCTACCACGCGCGCGCTACGATCTGCGACGTGAGGCAATCGAAGCGGCCGGCGGCCCTGTGCCGCGTCGCGCTGTGCACCGCCCTCGCCGCCGGCTGTACGGGGGCGGGCCGGCCGCCTCCCGCGGCTGCGCAGGGAGGTCTCCTCCGCGAGCCCGGTCTACGCGCACCCGACGACCCGACTGTCACGAGCCCCAGGGTCGTCCCGATCACGACCGAAAAGGCGATCACATGGGGGGTCGAGCCGGGCGGAGGTGTGCGCGCGGTGATGGCCGGTCTGCGTCTCACCTCGTCGGCCGACGGCGTCCTCGGCGCGTCGTTGGACCGGCTGCCGGCCGATCCCGGCAGCGTCGTGGCGATTCCGGAGCGACTCGGCGGTGGTTTTCTCTTCGCCGTCGGCCCGCATCTCTGGCGTTCCGACACGTGGCTCGACCCCGTCTCGCCCTTGTTCACCTCGCCGTTTCCGGTCGCGGACATCCTCGTCGGGATGGATCGCGTTTACGCTCGCTCGCCGCAGGGGGCTCTGGCGGCCTTCGATCCGCGCGCGGGCGAGAGCCTCGACCTCGGCCCCTTGCCGCCGGCGCCTCACTTCGGGCGCATCGCGGCCGTCGATGCGTGGAGAGAAGTGGTCATCGCGGATCTCAGAGGCGCGCTGGTCACGCTCGACGCCGGCTCGTCGTGGCGACCGCTCGGTCTCCCCATAGAGCCGAACGAAGTGTCAGCGCTCGGCGACGTCATCGTCGTTGGCGGACCGGACGAGAACCGGCAGGTCCAGTGGTGGGCGGTCGGGCGGGACGGCCAGGCGGGACGGCTCGCCGAAGCGCCCGCGCGATTCGCGGCACCCGAGCTTGCGCCGCGTCCGATCGGAGCCATCGAGAGGATCTTTCGCCCACGTGCGCTCGTGGCCGCGATCGAGGACGGGTGGCCTCTCGTCGACGGGACGTCTCTCGTCCTCCGCGACGGTGCGCTCGCGCGCGTGCGCCTGAGCGACGGGGCCGTCGTGGAGAGCGCGGTCGACGCCTTTCCGCTCAACCCCGCCCGCTGCCATGCCGTCTCCCTCTCGCGTCCGGGCGATCGCGGCGCCTTTGGAATGATCTGCGGCGAGCCCCGCGGCAGGACCGTCGTGTATCGCTGGGACGCGCCGAGCTCGCGCCCGATCGAGCTCCGGCGATTCGACACGCCTCGCGAAATCCTCGCTTTCGGCAACGGCGCCCTCGCCGCGCGCGGTCCGTGCAGCCGGGATGCCCCGGACGATCGAGTGGGCGACCAGGCCTTCTGCATCATGCCTCCGGGTGGACCGTGGTCCGAGATGCGCTTTCGTGGCGACGACGCGACTCTCGTGCGCCTCGTCGTCCTCGCCGACGGACGCATCGCCCTCGTGCGGCCGCCCCGAGCGGGCAACCTCGCGAGCGCCAGCCTGACCCTCACCGACGGCGTCCACACCACCCAGCACGCCCTGAGGATGCCGCTCGTCGGTCACGACACCGTGCAAGCGCTCCGCCTCGGCATCTGGACGGACGGCTTCGAGGAGCGACGTCCCGGAGTCCTCGGTGGATGGATCGACGCGGCGGGTACACTGCTGGGCGTCGAGATCACGCTCGACGGGGACGTGCGTGTCGGCGAATACATCCGCGACGAGGGCGCGCCGGTCGCCTCCGGCCGATGGGCGCTCGGCTGGACGGCGTCGCGCCGCGGCTTCGAGACGACCGACGGCGGCATGACTTGGACAAAGGGGCTCGACCTGCCCGAGCCGGTCGGCCCGCTCGGCGCCGTGAGCGAGCGCGCTTGCGGCCCCATCGGGTGCATCGCCGCCGGGTGGCTGCGGATCGGGTGGGGGCCCGCGGCGGACGCCTTTTCGCCGGCCCTTCCCCTCGCGACCCCGTTGCGAGCGGCGAGAGCGCCTCCTCCGCTCCACCTCGACTGCGAGCCCGTGGCGACCGCCGTCGTCGATCCCGCGACCCCCGCGCGCACGGCCGCGCGACCCGGGGCCGCTCCGCCCTTCCTCGTCCTTTCGTTCGGCAACGGGGCTCTCTATGGCCCTGGATCGACACTGGGCACCGTCACGGAGTTTCCTTCGTTCTGCGGGCGGACGGCGCCGCGCCTTCGCCCGGACGAGCGCGGCTTCGTCGTCGATGTCCCCGACGGCGAGCGCGCGCGCCGCACGGTGCCAGAGGGCATCCTCTACGCGTGGGGGCCCACGGCGGAAGACTGGGACGGCCGGGGCAAGTGGGAGATGCGATGGCAATGGCCCTGGGGTGGCTGCTCGTCGGCCTCGGGTACGGCGCCCTGGAACACGCTCGACGCGGCCCGTCGCGCCCTCGGCAAGGGGATCGGTGCGCCGACGTGGTGGGTCGTGGCTCCGGGCGATGACGCCGATCACGCCCTCTTCATCGCCCGACATACCCTCGGGCCACCGACCGCGGACGTCTTCGAGCTCGAGACGGGGAAGGCGCCTGTAGAGGTCCGCCGACCTGCCGGGGACCCATTCCCCGACGTCGAGGGGGCCATCCGGGTCGGCGGGCGCTGGTACCTGGCGACCGCGCAGCCGCCCTCGGCGCTGGCGGCTGCCATCGTCTGGACGCTCGACGGCGGCGAGGTGCGCGAAGTCGCTCGCGTGCCGCGTGCAGGCGTCGAGGTTCACTATCCGCTTCGTCTCGCGCGCCGGGCCGATGGCCGCGCTGTCGGCCTGGCAATGGAGGGGCAGCCTCGCGTCGACGGCCCTCCGCTCTTGTGGATCACGAGCGTCGACGTCGACACGGGGGCTGTCGGCGATCCAGAGCCGGTCGGTGCCTTCGATCTGTCGGATCGAGCCATCACCTTTTGCACCGGAGACGACGTCGGCTGGCGCCTCGTCCTTCCTTACCCGGGCTCGGTCGACGTGGCCGTAGGGCGAAGCTCGTCGACCTTGAGGTCGCCCGTCGCTCGCATGCGCATTTCCCGGAACGGCGCGTGTCTCGAGAGCATCTTGGGTTCCTGGGACGAGTACGCTTCGTCACCATCCCAGCGGACGGCGACCAGAACGCATGACTCCGCAGGTCCTGGTGTCCGTACGATCGACGCGGGCGTCCTTTCGTCTGGCAGGCGCTTCGCGCTCGTCTGCTCGCGACCACCCTGACCGGCACTTCGTGCAGACCCGGGCCCGCAGCCTTTCAAACTTGCACGGGTGACGATCCGGATCCCCGTATTTCCCGCATGATGTCTCTGGCACGTACACTGCACCCTCCCGGCGCGCCCGTGTGGAGTGCGGCTGCCCCCCCGGCCCCTCTGCGCGGGCACTTATTTTTTTCAGGCGAGAATGGTGAGCCCCGAGCCCGGGTCCCATACGACGACGTCGCTGCCCTCCACGCGCGCCACGAACCTTCGCTGATCGCCGCACAGGCCCTTGGGCTGGACGAGACGGCCGGTCGTAAGCTCGAAGATGTAGCCGTGCATCGGGCAGCTCACGCATCCCCCGTCTCGATCCCCCTCGGAGAGGCTGGCTCCCGCATGGTTGCAGGCGTCCTCGATTGCGCAAGGGACCTCGTCCACGAGCGCGACGAGCACGTGGAAGGGGGGGTAGGCCAGCCTCGCCAGTCGCCCTTCCCCGAGGTGTGCGAGGGGCATCCGCCCGACCAGCTTCAACGTCCGACCCCGAGCGCGGCGTAGAGCGCGCTCTCGTCGACCTCCGCGCCGGCGCGAGCCACCGTCTCGACGCGAGCGCCGTGCGAGCGTTCGCCCCGGGCCGTCATGCACGTGTGGGAGAGCACGATGCGGCACGCCACCCACCGCGGCGCGACGTGCTTCTGCAGCGCGACGACGACTCCGTGGCCGATCTGCTCCTGAAGCGCCAGCCGGCGCGCGAAAGCGTCGACCACCTTGGCCACTGTCCCGATGCCGACGAGGCGCTCGTGAGGGACGAAGGCGATGCTCGCCGATCCGCCCGACGGCATCAGGTGGTGGGGGCACGTCGTCGCCACCGCCACGTCGCGGACGATGACGAGCCCCGAAGTGCCGGGGAATACGTTCGCCGCGAGGACGGCGTCGACGTCAACGGCGTATCCCGAGAGCAGATCGTCCGCATACGCCGCGGCGACTCGCCTGCCGGTCTCGCGAAGTTGAGGCTCGTGTTCGGGGTCGTGGCCGAGCGCTCTCAGGAACGCATCGATCGCACGCGCTGCGGCCTCGCGGTCCATTTCGTCTCAGCCGCGCTCAGTTGAGGTGGCGCTGGCGGGCCGAGGCCTGGATGGGTTTGCGCCCGGAGAACCCCTCGTCCAGGCCATGGTAGTGGGATACCCCATCCTCGCCGTACTTCCAGCAGAGCCACACGAGCTTGCCGTCCATCAGTCCGTAGAAGTCGACCAGGCCCGTCCGAGGGTCCTTGAGCACGGCGCCCATGTCCTCGACCTCGCTCCACGCCGACTGGTATTTCTCGACCCGGTCGACCAGATCGAGCTTCAGCTCACGGACGGGCGGGGCGTCGCCGTCCTCCGCCTCGATCGTGTCCGGGACGGCGCCCAGCAGCTTGGCCAGCTGCTCGAGGCGGCGCTCGATCTCGGAGCGACGACCCATCTGGGAGGCCATCAGCGCGTTGAGCCGTGGCACGAGCGCGTTGACCGCCTCGAGCGTCAAGACCGGGGGCGACGCCGCCATTCGCCGTTCATCATGGAATCCTTACCGACTGGCCGTCAACGCTCATTCGGGCAGGATGCCGATGAAGATGCGCGTCAAAAGGTAGTCGGCGACCAGGATCGCGATCGACACGACTACGACGGTCCGGGTCGTGCTCTGGCCGACCCCTTCCGTTCCCCCCGTCGTCGTCAAGCCGAAGTGACAGCCGACGATCGCGATGATGAAGCCGAAGACAGGCGTCTTCGCGAGGCCGGAGAAGAGGTCCGAGAGGAGCACGCTCTCGAGCGACGTCTGGAGAAAGAGCCTCGGACGGATCTGGTACTCGACGCTCGAGACGAACATCGCGCCCAGCGTCCCCAGCGTGTCGGCGAAGATGCTGAGGAACGGCATCACGATCATCGCCGCGAGAAGGCGCGGCAAGACGAGCTTCTTCGCCGGATCGCCCCCGAGCGCGCGGATGGCGTCGACCTGTTCGGTGACGTTCATCGCCCCTACCTCGGCGGCCATCCCGCTGCCGATTCGCCCTCCGACGATCACGGCGGTGAGCGTCGGCCCGAGCTCCCGGAGAAAGGAGAGGACGATGACGCGCGGGATGTACTCGATGCCCCCGAAGCGCTGCAGGCCGAAGGCAAACTGGACGGTCATGACCATCCCGATGAAGATCGACGTCACGGCGACGATTCCCAGCGAGCGCACGCCGAGCGACTCGATTTGGTAGATGGTCGATTCGATCTCGAGCGGGCGCCGGCCGATCGAACGCAGCGCGCTCCACGCGAGGACGGCGATGGCCCCCATGTGCTCCACGAAGCGGAGCGTCCGGGCCTTCCAGAGCGCGATGAGCGATGGATCGGAGGCAATCTCCGGCAGGTTCGACAGGCGACCGGACGAGAGGGATCCGGGCGGGAGCGATCCGGGCGGGAGCGACCCGGGCGGCAGGGAGTCGGGGGGCTCGGGGATCACGGGTCGCTCGACGCTCCGGCGGGCGCTGCGGGCGAGGCCGACAGGACGTGCAGGCCGAGGGCGAACCGTTGAAAGTCCGCGGTGCCGTCCGCGAAGCGGTTGGGCGGAGCAACGTAGACGAGGTCCACCACGCAGCCGTCCTTCTTCATCACGTAGATGTCGTACTGCATCGGCACGCCGTCGAGTTTCGCGCTCAACCGTGTGTGCATGACCTCGCGGCCGTCGAACGGCACGACCTCCTGGCTGGCATAGTCGCGCTGCGTCGTGCCCATGATGAGGTGGTCGGTGAGCGCCGTCAGCGGGGCATCGTCATCCCGCCGCCCGCAGCGAACGTCGAAGAGCGCCGAGCCTTCCTTTGCGTCGTCGCGGAACGCCATGTCGGCTCCGTCCACCTGGATGCGCCGCCACGTCGGAGGCACGGGGCCGACGTGGATCCGGACGCTCCCCTTCTCCACCACGTCGCCCGCGAGAGACGCGCTGTGCCCACAGGCGACCAGGCCTGCCAGTGTGGCGACGAGCGCGGTGGGGCGCCAGCACGATGGCGGACAGCGGCGCATGGCCCCCCGAGGCATATCACGCGCGTGCTCAAATCATGGCGAGAGTGCGCTATGAAGAGAGCGTTCGCTTATGCCGCCAGTACGCGCCATCCGCTTCCACAACACGATGACGCAGCGGCTCGAGCCCCTCGAGCCTCTCCAGCCGGGCCACGTCGGCGTCTACGTCTGCGGACTGACGACGTACGACCATGCGCACGCCGGCCACGCGCGCACGTTCATCACGTTCGACGTCCTCGTGCGGTTCCTCCGGGCGAGCGGGCTCGGCGTGACGTTCGTGAGGAACATCACGGACGTGGAGGACAAGATCCTCAAGCGGGCCATCGAGCGCGGCGAATCGCCGCTCGACTTTTCGCGGCGCATGGCGGACATCAACGCTTCGGAGCTCCGCGCGATCGGCTGCATGGATCCCGATCTAGAGCCGCGCGTCAGCGAGAGCATCCCCGCCATCGTCGACCTCGTCGGAGCCCTCGTCTCCAAGGGGACGGCCTACGTCACGCCGACCCCCAAGGGGAGCGACGTCTATTTCGGTGTGCGCGAGTTCCCCGCCTACGGCAAGCTGTCGCACCGCAACATCGACGATCTGCTCAGCGGCGCCCGGGTCGAGCCCGGCGAGGCGAAGCGCGACCCGCTCGACTTCGCGCTCTGGAAAGCGAGCGCACCGGACGAATGGGGATGGGACAGCCCGTGGGGACGGGGGCGTCCCGGATGGCACATCGAGTGCTCCGCCATGGCGGCGACGACGCTCACGCCGCACTTCGACATCCACTGCGGGGGGATGGATCTCATCTTTCCGCATCACGAGAACGAGATTGCGCAGAGCGAAGCGGCGTGGGGCGAGCCCTTCGCGCGGACATGGCTTCACGCGGGGTTCTTGAACATCGACTCCGAGAAGATGAGCAAATCGCTCGGCAACTTCGTCACCATCGCGCAGATCCTCGAGCGCAACGACGGCGAGGCCCTGCGCTACTTCCTCCTCGGAGCCCACTACCGCGGTCCCATCGACTTCGGCCTCGAGAAGCTTGCGGACGGGCGCGTCGTCTTTCCGGGTCTCGACGAGGCCGAGCGTCGCGTCGAGTACCTCTATGCGACCCGGGAGGCACTCGTCGCTGCGGCGGCGGGCGCGGCGCCTGCCAACCCGGGTCTCGGCGCGCACGCGGAGACGGTGCGCGAGGCGCCCGAACGAGTGCTCTCGGCCCTCGAGAACGACCTCAACACGTCGATTGCCCTCAGCGTCGTCGGGGAGCTCGCGCGCGTCGGCAACGAGATTGCTCTCCAGGTGTCGAGGGTCAAGAAGGACGAGAAGGCACTTGCCGCGGCGCGTGCGTTTGCCGCAGCGGGCGTCGAATCGCTCGACGCGAGCTGCGGTCCGATGGGGCTGATGCAGGCGACGGGCGAAGTGTTCTTCGCCCGTACGCTCGAGCGCCGCCTGAAGCTGCGCGGCCTCGACGCCGCCGCCATCGACGCCACGGTGAAGGAGCGAGCCGACGCGCGTGCCGCCAAGGACTTCACTCGCGCCGACGCAATCCGCGCCAAGCTCGCCGAGACGGGCGTCGAGCTCCAGGACGTCCCCGGCGGCGGTCCGACGACCTGGCGGGTCGTGATCTAGAGAAGAGAGTTTGAAACTGTAATCTCGATCGTCAGGCTACGAGCGCCCTTCGGCTTCTTCGATTTGGGACAGGGCGACGGCGAGTGCGTCTTTGGCGCGCTCGAGGGATTGCTTGTCGGACTCCCACTTCATGTGGGACTTGTCGGCGCGCACGGTCTCGGCCGCGAGCCTGTCGATCTTCTCGGACAGCTCCTTGTCGAGGGCCGCACGCGCGCTCTCGGTCTCTGTCAGCTTCTTGTCCAGAGACGCGATCTTCGTCTCAGCGGCCTCGTCGCCCGACCGCTTGCTCTCGCGGAGGGACTCGAGTTCGCCCCGCACGGCCGAGAAGTCGACGTCGACTTTCGCGAGCTTGTCGTTCGCCTCTCCGAGCTCGCGCGACGCCTTCGCCTCGAGGTTCGCGATCCGAGCGTCGCGGTCGTTCTCGATCTCCACGGTCTTCGCGAGGAGCTCGCTCTTGAGCGCCTCGAGCGCAGTCTCCTCGTGGCCCTGCGCCTCGGCGCGCGCTGCGTCGAGCTTCTGCTCGGCCTCCCTTCGCGCCGCCGCCAGGTCCTCCTCGCGCCGCGTGTCTGCCGACGTTGCGGCTTCCTTTGCCTCGGCGCGCGCCCGGTCGAGGCTTTGCTCGTGCTCGCGCTTTACGTCCGTAACCCTTGCCTCGTGCTCCTGACGGAGCTGCGCGGCCTGTGCGCTCAGGGCTTCGCCCTTCTCGCCCTCGGCCTTCTCGCGCGCCTCGACGAGCGCGGCTTCCGCGTCGCGTCTCGCCTGCTCGACGTCGGCACTGCGTCGCTCCTCCGCCTGGTCGACCAGTCGCGCCTGCTCGGCGCGCTCGTTGGCCAGCGTCTGATCGGCGTCCGCGCGCTCGGCCTCGAGCCTCGCCTGCGCCGCTGCGAGATCGCTCGAGCTCTTCGCTCGAAGCTCGGCGAGCTGTCTCTCCTTGGCGTCGACGTCGGACTTGGTCTTCTCGAAGCGCGCCTTGAAGTCGTCGCTCGTCTTCTTTGCGAGCTCCTTGTCCGACGCCAGAGCCTCGGCTTTCTCCTTGGTCCCGTCGAGCTCGCGCTCGAGGACGATGAGGCGATCGTCGAGATCGGCCTTGCCGCGCTCGAGCACGAGCATCTTGTCCTGGGTGTCGACGATCTCCTTGTCCTTCTTGGAGAGCTGCTCCTTCAGGGAGAGGATTTCCTTGTCCTTCTTGTTCAGCGCCTCGCGCAGGTCGAGGAAGTCCCGGCTCGACACCCCGCCGCCCTTGGGGCTCGAAGCGATCTTCGTCTTCAGCTCGTCGACCTCGCGCCCGAGCCTCTCCGCCTCGCCGGCCTCGAGGCGAAGCTTGTCGGCTTCGCGCCGCACCTCTTCGAGCTCTCGCTCCCCGCTCTCGGCCCTTCCCTTCACGTGCGCCAGGTCGTCGCGTAGGCGCTGGAGCTCGGCGTGGTCGGCCGCAGGCGCTTGCGTGGGCGGCGGCTTCGCGGCGATGCTGACGTTGCGTGGCGGGGGAGGTACCGACCGCTGCTGCGCGGCCCTGGCCTCGGCGGGAGTGCCGTTCTGGGTCCCTCGCACCTCGGACGACGGAGCCTCGAGCCGCCCGAAGGCCGACTCGGCGAAGGCGTCGATGTCCGCGTCGACTTTCTTCTCGGGCCTCTTGGACTCGGCCCGCTTGGACCCCGGGCTCACGTCATCCTCGATGAGATAGTCCGAGTTGCCGACCTCGATCTCCTCGTCGATGACGATGGCGCCCTCGGAGTCCGCCGTGGTGGTCTCGCCCTCGATCGCGACGAACCCCTTGATGTGCTGAAGGAGCTCGCCGAACGCGATCGGCTTGTGGACGTAGTCCTCCGCTCGTGTCCTCAGCTTCTTGTGTTGCTCGAAGGTCTCGTCGCTCGACTCGCTCGACATGATGATGAGCGGGACGTCTTTCAAGCCGGGGTCTTTCTTCAGCTTGTTGCAGACCGAGAAGCCGTTCATCCGCGGCAGCTCGATCGACAGGAGGATCAGGTCAGGCTTGTCGGAGCCCGCCTGCTGCAGCCCCACGTTGCCGTCGTCCACGACGGTCGTGGCGCATCCGAGCTTTCCGAGCTCGCTCCGGAGCTCACCGGCAAACGCCGAATCGCTCTCGAATACGAGGACTTTGGTGGGCATGGGTCTGCGTCCTGGAGCGGAGAGGCGGAAACGATATGAAATTCCGCCGGTTCGGAGGATAAGCCTCCGCGAGAAAGAGTGTCAAACAACAGGTTTCGGCGGAGCTTCGGGTGACCGGCCCCGCTTCTCCTCGTGACCGCTCGTCCCGAGGCGTCGTTCGAGCTCGAGGAGGACCCGCCGGAATGGCACGTTGCGCGACCTCAGCCCCACGAGCATATGGTAGACGACGTCCGCCGCTTCGTTCGCGACTCGCTCGTCCGTCTCCGTCCCCAGCGCGCGCGCGAACTCGTCGGCCTCCTCGCGGATCTTCGCCCCGATGGCGTCGGCGCCGCCGTCGTAGAGGCTCTTCGTGTAGCTCGCCTTTCCGGTCGAGGTCTTGCGCGCCTCGAGCATCGACTCGAGGACGGCGAAGAGCGTCTGCGGCTGCTGGCTCGCCTGCCCGAGCGTGTCGCCCTCGAGAGCCTGGAAGAAGCAGCTCTCGGCCCCGGTGTGGCACGAGTTCCCGTGAGGATCGCTCGAATAGACGACGCAATCCGCGTCGCAGTCGACCAGGACGCGGAGGACGCGTATGTCGTTCCCGCTCATCCTGCCCTTCTCCCAGAGCTCCCCCCGCGAGCGGCTCCAGAACGTCGCGCGACCCGTCCGGATCGTATTTCGCACCGCTTCGTTGGTCGCGAACGCCACCATACGGATCTCGCCCGTGAGATGATCTTGCACGACGACGGGGATGAGGCCTTGTGCATCGAACGTGAGCGGCAGGTGAGACAGGGACATCGTCCGCGAAGAGTACACTATTGGCCATGCATCGACCCGAGCTCGCCTTCGCGTCGCCGCGCAAGCTCCCGCGGGCGCGCGACCTCAAGGGGCGCGTGGTCGTGTTGGACGTCGCCTTCGCCTCGGAAGCGGCGAGCGGGGGCTTCGCGAAGATAACTCTGCCCTTCATCGAGCAGCTCGGCCCTCGCCTCGCCGGCTGGGTGGACCATCACGACCACGTTCTCCATGCGCGCTACCAGGACGACCCGCGCTTCGTCCTCGCGACCAAGGCAGAGCACGGCGCGTGCCCCGAGATGGTCACCCCGGCGATCGTCGAGCGCATCGGCCAGGTGGACACGATCGTGTGCCACACGGACTTCGACGGCCTTTGCAGCGCCGCCAAGTGGATGCGCGGCGGCACGGAACCCTACCCGGGCGCCGACGACGACGCTCGCGCCATCGACACGCGCACGGCTCAGCCCGGCCCCATCGGACACAGGTTCGACCGGGCGCTTCGCGCCAGGCCGCGTGACACCCTGCTCTTCGGACTCGTCGTACGTCACCTTGCGGGGGGCCTCGCGGACGCGTCGCTATGGGAGCAGATCGACCAGGCCGCGGCCGAGCTCGCGCCCATCGAAGAGCTCACGCGCAAGATCGCAGCGCGCTACGCGGTCGTCGACCTTGCGGCCGGCGCGGCGGTGCCGCCGTCGATTCGTTCGCTGGCCTTCGTGGAGGCGACCCCGCACCACGGCAAGTACGACAAGACGCTCCTCCTCTTGCTCGGCCAGGAACGCGCCGGAGTCGCGATGGTGGTCGACCTCGACACGATGACGCTGGCCGCGCGTTACGGCAGCGGCGTCAATTTCCT
>Ga0182018_10000522_pt1 | contig 49721 bp, 42 predicted proteins | sample 812P2MmetaG_FD_120490 | JGI IMG/M metagenome (GOLD analysis project Ga0182018, IMG submission 120490) | Permafrost microbial communities from Stordalen Mire, Sweden - 812P2M metaG | ecosystem: Environmental > Terrestrial > Soil > Wetlands > Permafrost | place: Sweden: Stordalen | collected... | reverse complement strand
TTCGTGGCCGAATTTCTTCCTGGTGCTGGACCGGCTGACGCACTGGTTCGAGCGCGTGCATATTCGCCCGCTCCGTTCGCTGGCTCTGCGGAAGGCGGAGAAGTGGATGCTGGAGCGCTTCGAGATGAGTGATGGGCTGGGAGGAATTTTCCCATCGATCATGAATTCGCTGATCGCGCTGCGCTGCCTGGGGTATTCGGTGGACGATCCGCAGTTCATTCGCGCGCTCGACGAATTTGAGAAGCTGGGAATTGAAGAGGGCGACACTTTCCGCATGCAGCCCTGTATGTCCCCGGTGTGGGACACGGCGTATGCGCTGTTTGCCTTGGGTGAGGCGGGGGTTCCGGCGACGGATCCGCGACTGGTGAAGTGCGCTGACTGGATGCTGCAGAAACAGGTGCGCAAGCCGGGAGACTGGAAGATCAAGAATCCGAAAGGCGAGCCGGGCGGGTGGTACTTCGAGTTCAACAATGAGTTTTATCCCGATGTGGATGACACCGCGATGGTGTGTCTGGCGCTGACCCGGGTGGAGCATCCGAACGGGCGCTATCAGGCGGAATCGGTGCAGCGGGCGATTGACTGGGTTCTGTCGATGCAGTGTAAGGACGGAGGGTGGGCTTCGTTCGACAAGGACAACGACCGCATGGTGTTCCAGCACGTGCCCTTTGCCGATCACAACGCCATGCTTGATCCGGCAACCGCCGACATCACGGGGCGCACGCTCGAGTGTCTGGCGGCCTATGGATACGATCAGAGCCATCCGGGGGTGAAGCGGGCGATCAAGTTTCTTCGCAAGCAACAGGAGCCGGATGGTAGCTGGTTCGGGCGCTGGGGCGTGAACTATATCTATGGCACGATGCTGGTGCTGCGCGGTCTGGAAGCGATGAATGTCGACCGCAACGATCCGATGATCCAGCAGGCGGCGGAGTGGATTCGATCGGTGCAGAATGCCGATGGGGGCTGGGGCGAGACGATCGAGTCCTATGACGATCCCGACCTTCGCGGGCAAGGCGAGAGCACCGCTTCGCAGACGGCATGGGCGATTATGGGACTGCTCGCGGTCGGCGACACGCGCAGCGAATGTGTGGCTCGCGGCATGGCGTATCTTCTGCGCACGCAGAAAAAAGACGGGTCATGGGACGAAGCCTTCTACACGGGAACCGGCTTCCCGCGCGTGTTTTATCTGATGTATCACCTGTACCGGCAGTATTTTCCGCTGATTGCGCTGACGACCTACTCGAAGGTGATGGCAGAGAAGGGCAGTAGTTAGCACTCAGCAGTCAGCACTCAGCAAGGAATCGGGTGCTGAATGCTGAGTGCTGAATGCTGGCTTTTGTCACCGGCGCCACGGGATTTCTGGGGAGTCATGTTGCGCGCGTTCTGTCCGAGCAGGGAGCTGGGTTGCGGCTGCTGGTGCGGCCGACTAGCGATCTGCGGAATATTGACGGGCTGAATGCCGATCGAGTGGTGGGCGATCTGCGCGATGCTGGCTCGATTGAGAAGACGCTTTCCGGGTGCGACGTCGTATTTCACGTGGCGGCCGACTATCGGCTATGGGTGCGCGATCCCGAGGAGATGTATCGGTCGAATGTCGAGGGCACACGTTCGCTGCTGGAAGCGGCACGGAAACAGGGCGTGCGGCGGGTGGTCTATACGTCGAGCGTGGCTACCATGGGCTTCCATGGAACGAATGGGCACGCTGGTGGTGGGAAGGTCGCCGATGAGCAGAGTCCGGTTGGCATCGCGGACATGATCGGGCACTACAAGCGCTCGAAGTTCATGGCGGAACAAGTTGCAATCGAGGCGGCGAGATCTGGAGTGGATGTGGTGATTGTGAATCCCACGACTCCGATCGGCGAGCGCGACATCAAACCGACTCCGACCGGGCGCATCGTGGTGGATTTCCTGAAGCGAAAATTTCCGGCGTATGTGGAAACTGGGTTGAACCTGGTGGATGCGAGCGAGTGCGCTCGTGGTCATATTCAGGCGCTGGAGAAGGGACGATCGGGCGAGCGCTACATTCTGGGCGGCGAGAATCTTACGCTGAAACAGATTCTGGACAGACTGGCCGCGATCACGGGTCTGCCGTCGCCAACGGTAAAGTTGCCTTATTTTTTTGCGCTCGCGGCAGGGGTTGTCGATGAGACAGTGACAGGCCGGATTCTGGGGCGCGAGCCGCGCGCGACCATTGATGCTGTGCGCATGGGACGCAAGATGATGTTTGTGAGTTCGGCGAAGGCGGAACGGGAACTGGGCTGGCGAACGGTTCCGGTGGATGCGGCGCTGCGCCGGTCGGTGGAGTGGTTCCGCGGCAACGGATATGCCTAGGTCCTCATAGTGAAGATTGCCATCATCGCCGCCATGGAGCGGGAGGTTCGAACGCTGATCCGAAGCTGGAAGTTTCGGATGGTGGAATACGGTGGGCATCGGTATCGTTTTTTTGAAAATGGAGAAACGACTCTGGTGTGCGGGGGAATTGGAGCCGAGGCCGCGCGGCGCGCTACCGAGGCGGTGATTCGTGAGGTTAATCCGGTGCGCGTGATCTCGGTTGGTTTTGCCGGGGCGCTGGATGGTTCGCTGCGGGTCGGGGACATTCTGGAGCCGCGGACGGTGATCAATGCCGCTGATGGGGTTCGCACTGAAGTCGGCTCGGGCGCGGGGATTCTGGTGAGTTCCGCCACCGTCGCCGGCATGGAACAGAAGGTTCGGCTCGGCAAGACTTATGGTGCGAGTGCGGTGGATATGGAAGCCGCAGCGGTGGCGCTTGGAGCACAGGCGCGGGGAGTGGAGTTCGGCGCTGTGAAAGCGATCTCCGATGCGGTCGATTTCAGCTTGCCGGCGATGGAACAATTTGTGGCGGGGGACGGAAGCTCTTGCGTGTCCAAATTTGCGTTCCATGTGGCGTTGCGGCCGTGGCTTTGGGGGACGACGATTGCTCTTGCGAGGAACAGTTCCAAAGCAAGCCAGGCGCTTTGCGGCGCGCTCGTGAGTTATCTGGCTCGCGGGGTTGCGAGTCGGCAGAGTTTGACGGCAGAGTCTTTGGCGGGGGAGTTGAATCCAACTAGGGTGGGCGCTGAGTTCGCTGGCGCACATACGGGGACTGGGACTCGGCCTCATACTGAAAGTGACGGGAAGCAGTAGGGGAACAATTCTGAGTAGTGGCTCAGTTGTGCGATTGCGCCGGCAAACAGCAGGTCCTTCGCTTCGCTCAGGATGACAATTTTTGTTTGGTACAGAATTAAGTCTGCTATGACAATGGCTCGGACATTGACTACTGAGACGACGGCTGAGAGGACTGCGGAGAGCGAAGGGCGCTCGATTCCGACGTCGATGCGGGCTGCGGTTTATCGCGGCGTCAACGATGTGCGTCTGGAAGAAGTGCCTGTGCCTGAAGTGGGGCACGGAGAAATTCTGGTCCGGGTCCACACCTGCGGCATTTGCGGAACGGATCTCAAGAAGATTTCTACTGGGTCGCACTCGGCGCCGCGCATTTTTGGTCACGAGACTTCCGGTGTGGTTGCGAAAGTGGGGGAAGGCGTTCGCAAGTTTGCTGTGGGCGAACGGGTGGTGGTGTTTCATCACATTCCGTGTGGAGAGTGTTACTACTGCCGGCACAAGACTTTCGCGCAGTGCTCGACGTACAAGAACGTTGGTTGCACGGCGGGGTTCGAGCCTTCGGGCGGAGGATTTGCGGAATACGTGCGGGTGATGGACTGGATCGTCGAGAAGGGGACGGTGCGCATTCCGGACGGAATCAGTTTTGAGCAGGCATGTTTTGTCGAGCCGGTGAATACCTGCATCAAAGGAGTTGAGACCCTGGATCTGGAAGCTGGAGAGACGGTGCTGGTGATCGGGCAGGGTCCGATTGGCCTGATATTGGCGACTTTGGCGAAGCGGGCGGGGGCTCGGGTGATTACTTCCGATTTGCATCCGGCGAGGCTTACAATGGCTAGTAGTTTCGGCCTGAATTCGACCATTGATGCTTCCAAGAATGACGCCGTTGAAACGGTACGCGGAATGACGGAAGGGCGTGGGGCTGACGCGGTAATTCTGGCGGTGGGGGGCACGGGCTTAATTCGACCGGCGATGGATGCGGCGCGTCCGGGCGGGCGGGTATTGCTGTTTGCGCAAACAGTGCGTGGCGAGGCGACCATTGATCCGGCGGCAGTGTGTGTGGACGAAAAGACTTTGCTGGGGTCGTATAGTGCGTCGGTCGAGTTGCAAGAGGAGTCGGTGCAGTTTGTTATGAACCGCGAAATGGATCTAGAACGGCTGATCAGCCACCGCTTTCCGCTGCAAAGCAGCGTAGAGGCGTTGAAGCTGGCTGCTCATCCTCAACCGGACTCCATGAAGATTGTCATCCAGCCGGGCAGCGCGTGGGAAGGAAGTCAACTGTGAATGGCAAGATGACGGCGGCCGTACTCTACGGCAAAGAAGACATCAAGATTGAAAGAGTGCCGATTCCTCGTGTGGGAGACGGCGAAGTTCTGGTTAAGGTGCACGTGGCGCTGACCTGCGGCACGGATTTGAAGGTGTATCAGCGCGGGTATCATGCGCGCATGATTGTGCCGCCGGCATTGTTCGGGCATGAACTGGCGGGCACGATCGAAGAAGTCGGTGAGGGCGTGCGCGGCTTCAAGAAGGGTATGCGCGTGGTCGCGCTCAATTCCGCGCCTTGCGGAATGTGCTTCTATTGCTCGAAGCACCAGCTGAATCTTTGCGAAGACCTGCTGTTCAACAATGGCGCCTATGCCGAGTACATACGGATTCCGCGGCGCATTGTGGAAACGAATATGCTGGTCGTGCCTAAGAATGTGAGCTTTGAGGATGCGGCGATGACCGAACCGCTGGCCTGTGTGCTGCGGGGGCTGCATGAAACTGGAGTCCAGATCGGCGACACGGTTGCGATCATCGGCGGAGGCCCGATTGGGCTGATGTTTACGCAGGTGGCAAAAGCGATTGGCTGCAATGTGATCACTGTCGTGAAGCGCGATTCGCAGGTGGCGCTGGCGCGAAAAAAAGGTGCGCACGAGGTGGTGCAGATTACAAAGGTGAAAAATCCAGTGGAGGCAGTCCGAGAGTTAAGTCCCGAGAGGCGCGGCGCCGATGTGGCGATTGAGGCCGTCGGACGCCCGGAAGCCTGGGAGTGGGCCGTGGAGATGGTGCGCAAGGGCGGTACGGTGAATTTCTTCGGCGGATGCTCTTCGGGAAGCAAGGTACAGCTGGATACCAACCGCTTGCACTATTCGGAGATAACTTTGAAGGCGACTTTCCACCATACGCCGGAGACGGTGCGGCGGGCTTTTGGTCTGATCGCCGAGAAAAAAGTTTGCGGCAACGACTACATTACCGGCGAAGCCCCGCTTTCGCGCTTACAAGAAGTGCTGCGCCACATGGTGAACCGCGGCGGAGATATCAAGACCGCGATTATTCCGGGGCACTAGCATCGCGCTGGCCGGGCGGGGCGTCCGGCTCTCCACTAGCAGAGCACTTAAGAATTTTGATGATGACTGCGACCAGCCATCCCCCGAGTGTGCCGCTCGCCTCCGGCTGGAGGGCGCTGCCGCCGGAGTACGCCATCCCCGCGCATGCGCCTTCGGAAGCCGAAGCGCGCGAATATTGCCGCCGGTTGGCGCGTTCGCATTACGAGAATTTTTCGGTAGCGTCGTGGTTTCTTCCTAAAGACCTGCGGCAGCACTTCTTCAACGTTTACGCCTATTGCCGCATTTCCGACGATCTGGGTGACGAGGTTGGCGACAGCGCTGCCTCACTGCAACTGCTCGATCAGTGGGGGACGGAGTTAAACGCCTGCTACGAGGGTCATCCGCGGCATCCGGTATTTGTGGCGCTAGCCGAAACCGTGCGCCAGTTCGAAATTCCCAAGCATGAATTCGCGGATCTGCTGACCGCGTTCCGGCAGGATCAAACGGTCAGCCGCTACGAAACCTTTGCTGACCTTTTGGGCTACTGCCGATATTCGGCGAATCCAGTTGGCCATCTGGTGCTGTATCTCTGCGGATACTGCGATTCCGAACGCCAGTTGCTCTCCGATTACACCTGCACCGCACTGCAACTGGCTAACTTCTGGCAAGACGTGAGCGCGGATTTTGCCAAGGGGCGGATTTATCTGCCACTCGAAGACCTGCGGCGCTTCGGTGTTAATGAAGAAGCAGTCCGCGACGACGAAAATAGTTCCGCATTTTGCAAAATGATGAGTTTTGAAGTGGCGCGAGCGCGGGAATGGTTCGCACAGGGCCTGCCACTGATTGCGAAAGTGGATCGTAAGCTGGCTACCGACATCGAACTTTTCAGCCGCGGCGGGCAGGAAATTCTAAATGCGATCGAGCGCCAAAACTATGCCGTGCTGGGAAGGCGTCCGGCAATTTCCAAGACCCGGAAGCTGGCCCTGGTCGCTCGCGCGGCGCTGGGGAAGCTGCGATGAGCACGGCCGTGGGAAACAGCCCCGTCCAGTTTGCGCCTACGGCTTCGCAACTCGATATGGCGTACTCCGTCTGCCGGAGTATTGCGCGCTCAGCCGCCAAGAATTTCTATTACGGTTTTATGGTGCTTCCACGGCGCAAGCGCAACGCGTTGAGCGCGGTGTATGCGTTCATGCGCCGGTGCGATGACATTACCGACAACAACACGCTAAGCGCCGACGATCGTCACGACATGCTGGCGGATTGGCTGAACAAAGTCCACCGGGCGCTGGCGGCGCTGCCAACGGATGATCCGGTGCTGCTGGCGCTGACCGACGCGCAGCGCACTTACCAGATTCCGGTGGGGCTTCTGGACCAACTGGCCTATGGTACGGAGACGGATCTCGATTACACCGAAGAAGAGCCGGGCGCTGCCAGGCCGCTGGTCGCGCGCTACCAGACATTTGAAGAGTTGCGCCAGTATTGCTACGGGGTGGCATCGGTGGTCGGTCTGGTGTGCATTAAGATCTTCGGGTATCGCGATCCCGCGGCTGAGTCACTGGCCGAACGTTGCGGTCTGGCATTTCAACTGACGAACATTATTCGGGACGTCAAAGAAGACGTTGCCGTGGGGCGAGTTTATTTTCCGCAGGAGGATCTGACGCAGTTTGGTCTCTCGCCCGCCGATCTGGCTGGTGGTAATGTTGGGCGTATCCGTCCGCTTCTGGCTATGGAGGCGGATCGCGCGCGCGAATGCTATCGCGCCGGCGAAGAGTTGATTCCGCTGGTGAACGAAGACAGTCAGCCCGCCCTGTGGGTCCTGATCACGATCTATCGCCGTCTGCTCGAAAAGATTGCTTCGAACCAATACGACGTTTTCCGGGAGCGCGTGCGATTGTCAGTTCCGGAAAAACTCACCGTCCTCGGAAAAGGGATTCTGAAGCGTCTGGTGTGATGCCGCCCTCGATTCATCCTGACGCGACACATCCTCCTACAGTGGCGATCGCCGGAGGCGGGCTGGCTGGTCTGGCCGCGGGATGTGCTTTGGCGGAGGCGGGTTTTCGCGTGTCGCTATTGGAGCGGCGTCCCTATCTCGGCGGACGCGCCTCTTCTTATCAGCATCCCGGGACCGGCGAAATTGTCGACAATTGCCAGCATGTGCTGCTCGGCTGCTGCACTAACCTGCTCGATTTCTACCGGCGCGCGGGAGTGCAGGACAAGATTCGCTGGTATGAGAAGCTGACGTTTCTTGAGCCCGGCGGACGCGCCTCGGTGATCGCTCCATCGTGGTTGCCGGCTCCGCTGCATACGGCTCCGGCATTTTTGCGTGCCGACTGTTTGAATTTTCGCGACAAGCTTGCCATCAGCCGCGCCATGGCGGCGCTCGCTGTGGCTGCTCCAGAGGATCGCGGCGAGTCGTTTCTTGATTGGCTCAAACGTCACGGACAAACCGCGCAAGCCATCGAACGATTCTGGAAGACAATTCTGGTCAGCGCCTTGAACGAAGATCTCGATCGGGTGTCCGTCCCTTATGGAGCCCAGGTGGTGCGCGAGTCGTTTCTTAAATCGGTGGCTGCCGGACGCATGGGGATTCCGATGGTGCCGCTCACCGAGCTGTACGGCACGGCCGGAGACTACATCCGCGCGCGGGGTGGAGAGATCCAGTTGCGTGCAGGCGTGGAGTCATTTCGAGCGGAAGCTTCTGCGGTCAATGTGACGGCGAATGGACAGGAGCGGAAGTATGACTATCTAATTCTTGCGGTTCCTTTTGACGGGCTGGGGCGTATTCTGCCGGATACTCCTTTGTCTGGGCCGTTGGTCGCGGCGCTGGGACAGTTTTCGTCGTCGCCGATCACCGGCATCCATCTCTGGTTCGATCGTCAAATCAGCGAGCTCGATCATGCGGTGCTGCTTGATCGTACGATTCAGTGGATGTTTCACAAATCACGGCTGATTCAAGCGCGAGAAAAGGCTGACGGTACGGGTAGCTATGTCGAACTGGTTGTGAGCTGCTCGCGGAGCCTGGTTGAGAAATCGAAGGCTGAGATCGTCGAAATGGCAGTGAAGGAAGCGCAGGAGTTCTTCCCTGGCGCGCGCTCGGCGAAGCTGCTGAAATCGACTGTGATCAAGGAAGTGCACGCGACGTATTCGCCGCGACCGGGAATTGACAAGTACCGGCCGAAGCCTGAGACGGCGTGGCCGCGAGTCTTTCTGGCCGGCGATTGGACCGCGACGGGTTGGCCGGCCACCATGGAGGGCGCGGTGCGCAGCGGCTATTTGGCGGCGGAAGCGCTGGCGCGCTTTGCAGGCGGCGCGAGCGCCAGCTTTCTCGTGCCCGACCTAAGGCCAACAGGCTTGATGAAGCTGTTTCCGTAGAGACGGGGCTCGCCCCGTCTCACTCTACGCTGGGAAGACGCGTCTCTACACTGCCATTAGTACTACGCCGCCGGCTACCAGTAATGCGGCGATCCAACGCCTGCGTCCTACGCGTTCGTGCAGGAAGATGCGCGCGGCTATGGCGTTGGCCACAAAGGTTAGCGAGGACGACGCGGGCACGACCAGGCTGAGGTTGCCCCAGGAAAGGCCAAAGAGCAGGCTGTAAAACGCGACTCCCATGGCCATCAAGCCGAGAAGGAACGTGGGTGTTGTGAGTATGTGTGCAATCAGGGCCAGTATTCCGCGGCGCTTCCAGAGTTCACTTACGTCGCCCACTCGTTTCATGGAGTAGGAAAGCAGGACGTCTCCGGTGGTCGAGGCCAGAACGATGAGTCCGATCGCGGCCCAGGCGGAAAGGTCTTTCACGATTTCACCTCTTGCGAGGCGGTGTCGGGTGCGAGACCGCGGGACTTGCGGTGCGAGCGATCGGGCGTAACCGACGGACCGGCGGCAACGAAGCTTACGCCGGCAGCGATAAGCGCGATGCCAAGCCAGCGCGTCGACGAGATCTCTTCATGAAAACTGAAATGAGCGATCAAGGCGACTAGTACGTATCCGAGCGAGGTGGCGGGCAGCACGTAGGTGAGGTCGGCCCACGAAAGCGCGGCCAGGTAGCAAGAGAAGAATGCCAGCAGTAGGAGAATTCCGGCGGCAACGAAAGGATTGAGAACGGGCAACAGGAGGTCGGAATAGTTGTGCAGGGAAACGCCGCCGAGTTCTTTCATGCCGCGCGCCAACAGGGAATCACCCGCTGTGCTGAATGCGGTGATTCCCGCCAGAACGAGGTATTTTCGGAACGTCACTTAGATATTGAATCATTGACGCATTGAATCATTAAAGTTCAAAAGAACTCGAGATCAAAGGTCCCACTGATTCGGTAAGTGCAGTTTAAAATTGCGGTCCCTCAGCGGCTAAAGCCTTCTTCAAAACGGTGGGGCTATCGCAGCGGTAAACCGCTGCGCCACCCAAAATCAAGTGCAACCCACCCAAAATCAAGTGCGAGCCACCCAAATTCAGCGCGACACCGACTTTTTCCGCAGCCGATGAAGACGGGGCAAGCCCCGTCTCTACGCGAGTTTTAACGCAGCCTGCGAAGCCGGCCTAGGCCTTGGCCGGTTCGGCAGCAGTCGCTTCTTCCTTGCGCTTATCCTTGACCCACTTGTGACGCTGGGCGCGCAGTTTAAGGAAGGTCCTTGCTTCTTTGTACAGGCGCTTGCGTTCGGAGTTGTCGAATACCGCTTTCCTCAGAATGCGATAGGCGGCCTTGGGGCGGAAATAATACTGATCATAAAAGTGATGGACCGCTTCGAGAATCTCCGCCGCGGGCAGGCCGGGATACTCGATCTGCACCATCTGATGACCGGCGTCATCGACCATTTTGGTTTCGCTGGTCATGAAGCCGTTCTTCACCGCCGATTCGTGCAGTTCCGTTCCAGGGAAAGCGTGGGCCACCGAAACCTGAATCGTCTCCACGTCGAGTTCCTTGGCGAACTTGATGGTGTTCTTGATGGTCTCGCGAGATTCACCGGGCAGGCCGAGAATGAAATCTCCGTGGACCACCAGCCCCAGCTTGTGGCAATCCTTGGTGAACTGGCGGGCGCGCTCGATGGTCGCGCCTTTCTTGATGTTCTTCAGAATTTGTTGATCGCCCGATTCGTAGCCCACGATCAGCAGACGGCATCCCGCTTCCTTCATGGCTTTGAGCGTCTCGAAGTCGGTGGTGACTCGCGAGGTGCACGACCAGGTGAGGCCCAGCGGCTTCAACTTGGCGCACAATTCAATGGTGCGGGCTTTTTGCAAATTGAAAGTGTCGTCGTCGAAGAAAAATTCCTTCACATACGGCCAGTAATCTTTCGCTTTGGCCATTTCACGCGCTACGTCATCCGTTGAGCGTTTTCGCCAGGGATGTCCGCTGAGGGTCTGCGGCCAGAGACAGAAGGTGCACTGCGCCGGGCATCCGCGGGTCGTGTAGAGGGACACAAACGGGTGGAGCAGGAAGGGAACGTTGTAGCGGCGGACATCCAAGTCGCGCCGATAAACATCGGTGACGTGGGGCAAGGCGTCCAGATTGTCGATCGTCGGCCGGTCGGGATTGTGCGCTACGTGTCCATTCTTGCGATAGGAAATGCCAACGATGTCTTCGATCGGTTTGCCCTGGGCATACTCGACGATGGAGTAGTCGAACTCCTTGCGGCAGGCAATGTCGATCACCTTCGCTTCCATCAAAGACTTTTCGGGCAGCACGCTCACGTGAGGTCCGACGAAGGCGATTTTGATGTGAGGATGGCTGTCTTTGATGGCCTCGGCGATGCGGACGTCGCCGGCGAATCCGGGCGTGCTGGTGAACAGCACGAGCAACTCGTAGTCCTTGCAAGTGCGAATGGTTTCTTCCGCCGTGATGTGGTGAGGCGGGGCGTCCAGCAATCGAGCGCCTTCGAGCATTCCGGTCGGGTAGGCGAGCCAGACCGGGTACCAGTACGATTCGATTTCGCGCGTAGCGGGCCAGCGCGAACCTGCGCCTCCGTCGAAATTCTCAAAGGAAGGGGGATTCAAGAACAGTGTTTTTAAGGGCATAATTTGAGTCTCTATTTTAGCATTTCAAGCCACATACGCGCCCCCGGCGGCGCTACCATTAAGGTTCGGGCCCGATTGCGGAAAAAGCTTAGAAACCTTTATCCAAGTGTGCCTTAGCTACACCTAAACCGCAAAAGAACCGCACCGGGCGTCGTTTCTGCGCATTGGGCCGCGAGAATCGGGTAGCGGCTGGTCCAGTTACTTGGATGCGTCATTTTGAGGCGGAGTCTGGAGGGCCCAATTCTCCAGATCTCCGGTAGCCCGCAACAGGGCCATGCGGGCCCGCTGGTACTCAAAACCGGCATCCTGGAAGAGCAGAAAACGTTCCGCTGTCTGCACTCGCGCGTCGGACAATTCGTGCAGGGTACCGGTCTTTGCGTCGATCTTCGTTTGGGCCGCTTCCAGGCCGGACTGGGCCAGTTGATAATCCAACTGCGCCACATCGCGGGCGGCTTCAAGTTGCTCGGCGGCGCGCTGTAGTTTTAGCGTTTGTTCCGCCACCTGATCGTGCGCTGCCGCGGCTTGCTTTTTGGCCTTGAGCGCGGCCGCATCGGCCGCGTCGGCTCGGGCACGCTGGCTGAGGTTGAACAGCGGGATTCTTATACCAAAGCCAATCGTGGCGTTGTCCTTCTGAAAGTGAGTGGGGAAGTACTCGGTGTAGTTGTTGAAAGTGGAAAACCGCGCGTACTGGGCGGAGAAATCGATCGACGGCAATAAGGAGCGATGCTCGCCCAAAGCCCGCATCGATTCCGCCAGAGAATGTTGCTCGGCCAATTTGATGGCGGGGCTGGAGGCAACCGCCTTCTCCGCAAGATCTTCTTCCGCGGCGACGGGCGGCAGGGCCGGAATGGTTTCGGGCGCGATCTCGATCGCGGAAACGGGCAAGCCGGTCAAGGTGGAGAGGTGGTGGCGAAGCACGTCGGCATTTCCACGCGCCTCGGCCCGATGAAGGCGCACTCGCGCCGCGACCAGTTTGGCTTTGTTCAAATCCGTGACGCTGTCTACACCTTCCTGCAAGCGCTCGGTTTCTACCTTTTCCATCTGCTGCGCCTGGGCGTCGTCCTGCTGCAGGCGCACGAGCCGCGCTTCCCACTTCGCCAGTTCAGCGTAGGTCAGCGCGACGTCCTGGATGACGGCATTGCGCTGATCTTTGTCCTGGAACTCCGAGGCGTGCCAATCCGTTTTCGCCGCATTTACGAACTGGCGGAGCGCCGGGTTGAAGACAGAACTCTGGGCGACGACCTGCGCCAGTGCCGGCGGGTTCCCTTCGATCGTGAGCGGATATCCAATGGTATAGCCGAGGCCGGAGCCGGCTATCAGCATCGGCATGTAGCCGTCGCGGAGTTCCCGGTAGGAAGCAAAGGTGCGCTGGACGTCGGCATCGGCGACCGCCGAAGTTGTGTTATGCGCGAGAGCGAGCCGGATGGCGCGGTCGAGCGGCAGTGGGTCCGCGTGAGAGCTGGCTGCGGTCATTACAACTAGAAGTAGAACTGGAACTGCCGAGACGCGGCAAGCCGCGTCTCTACAGTAGTCAGATAAGGCGAGCAGGTTTGTGGCGTGCAAGCAACGCGAAAATCGGAGTTTCATCTCGTCACCCTCATCTCGTCACCGATAGATCAGGTCGCGGCCCCGCCGCGACGCACAAATTGTAGTTTGCCTGACATGTGCCGGGCCGGCTGGGAAAAGTTATTTGGAACTCCATATTCGGAACTGCATAGGGTGGGGGAAGAAATCTGGCCATTCTCAGTGAGCAACTCGGGTGAGCGCCTGCTGGGCCATACCGAAGTTTCGAGCGAGTGACAAGGAAGCGCGATACTCCTGCGCAGCGCCTTCTTTGTCGCCCTGTTTTTCGAGGAGCAGGCCCAGCAGATAACGGGCCTTGAAAGCGGGAGCGGCTTCTACCGGGCCAGAGGCGAGATAGCGGTGCAGCATTTCGGCGGCGAAGGGATATCTTCGACCCGCGCGGTACAGCATCTCGGCCCCTTCGACCAGATCATCGGGTTCGGCCAGGGGTGCCTCGCTGAGCTTGACGATGGCTTGTTCCATTTCATCAAAGCGCTTCTGGCGGCGAAGAAAAAGAGCGAGATTGAGCCAAGCTTCGGCGTCACCCTTGCTGAGATCAATGAACTGGTGATATTCCCGCTCGGCGGTGACGGAATCTCTATTCTTTTCGGCGATGCGCGCATAGACCCAATGCTCGCGGGCCGGGTTCAGAGTCGCAATGAACTGCGCCTGATCACGCGCCTTGTCCTCGCCGCCACCGACGATGCCGGGCGCTTCGAGGTAGAATTCCGCGAGAGCGAGCCGTGCATCCACGTCGTTCGGATTCAGTTGCACCGCGCGCTCAAATTCTCCGCGAACCTTGCCAGCGAGGCCTGCCGCGGCGAGGAAATTTGTGCGATCCGCCTTTTCGCCGTATACGCGTCCCAACCACAGATGGAAACGGCTGTTCTCGGGATCGAGAGCAACCGCTTTTCTGCATGAGGATTCCGCACGATTCCAGTCCTCGAGCGCGAAGTAGGCGCGGCAGAGCAGGTTGGACGAGTCCGCGTCCGCAGCGGTGGAAGAGAGACGCCCATTCAATTCAGTGATGGCTTCGTCGACGCGGCCGGCAGCCAGCATTTCCTTGGCCGAGTCCGCCACGCTGATGGTGAGCGAGCCGAGAAGCATCAGCGAAGCCATGAAAACTCTGGAGGTGCGTGTCATCATCTAAAACTTGACCTGGGTTCCGTCGCCAATCGGCTTGCCATTCCATGAACTGATGGCAACCACGTCCTTGGCGGCTAGGCCGCGCTTTATTTCGACCGCGGTGAGATTGGAGAGCGCAGTCTCCACATCGCGGCGTTTGAGTTCGTGGCCGTTGACCTGCAAAACATAGGGCTTCGAGTCGTCCATTCGCACCGCCTCACGCGGTAAGATCAGCACGTTGTCGTGTTCGGCGATGACGATGGTCACTCCGACGTTTATGTTTGGCAAGAGTTTCAGGTCGGCGTTATCTACGATGCTGGTGGTCTCGCCTACGTTGCGAGAACCGTGCAACTTCACGGTCGACGGCACGGCAGTGACTACCGCGTGCCATACGCGTCCGGGGACGGCGTCCCAGGTCACGTCGATGGCATCGCCGGAGACCAGTCGGCCCACATCGGGTTCGTCGACGAAAGCGCGAACGATTACTTTTCGCAGATCGGCTACTTGCAGCAGAAGGTCTCCCGCGGCGACGAAGCCGCCTTGCTTTACGGGCAGCGAATACACAATGCCGTCAAAAGGAGCGCGGACATTGGATTTCGCGAGGATATCTTGCGCAGCATCGTAGGTGGCCTGCGCTTCCGTTCGCTGCGCATCCACGCGCGCCAGCTCCGCATTCGAATATCGCTTGGTCTGCTTCTGCTGGAGAAAGTTGAGTTGGGCATCGGCGGCAGCTAGCGCGTCTTGCGCAACTCTTACTTCGCCTGCGGAGGCCGCACCCTGCTGCTCAAGTCTTTTCAGCGCGTCTAAATTGTGCTGTGCGGAGTCGCGGTTGTTGCCGGCTTTCACCAGTTGCGCCTGGAGATCCAACACTTCTTCCTGGGTTCCGCCTCGTTCCGAGGCGCTCAGGGAGGCCTGCGCGGTTTTCAATTGTGTCTGTGCCCGCGCCGCCTGGGCACGCGCGTCGGCGTCATCCAGCACGATCAGCAATTGGCCTTTCTTGACGGAGTCGCCTTCCTTGACAAGAACGCGCCGTATGCTGGTTGCGGCCGGAGCGTGGGCCTCGAAATTATTGACTGGCTCGATCTTTCCGTTCGTGGAAATCAGGCTGCGGATCGAGCTTTGCTCGACCACCGCGGTTCGCACCGCTACCGAATCATCACGGCGGGAGACGAACGCGGCCAGCACAATGACGGCCGCCAGAATCGCGAGCGCGGTTACCCACCAGCGCCGCGGCTGGTCTCCCGAACTGTTTCCATTCAATGGCATGCAGAGGAAAACGCAATTTCAATGTATCATCCACGCGCTGCGGGACCGGAAGGCAATTGCAGCTGGGACTTACCTGTTTAGATGCTCCGCGAACGCCGTTTGCTTCGGCTATATAGGATGGCTTCCAGGGCAGGGCGACGGGCATGTGCGACGGGCCCCTCTACAGGGTGATGGCGACTAGGGGCTAGGTACAATAGGCGGATGCGAAAGTCTTCTCGCTCGAGTCAACCCCGTTCCGTGGCTCCCCGTTCTACTTCTCCTCAATACACTGCGGAGCATGCCAGCGCCGGGCTCGACCACGATTTTCCGGAGATTGAAACCTGGCCGAACCAGTTTCCGCCTTCTGGTCAAACAGGATACGAGATTGTTGTGGACGACCCCGAATTTACCTCTGTCTGTCCGAAGACGGGCTTGCCCGATTTTGGCAACATCGTGATCCGCTACCAGCCTGATCGACTGTGCCTGGAGTTGAAGTCATTGAAGGAATATCTCCAGGCGTATAGAAATCTCGGCATCTTTCAGGAGAACATCGTGAATCAGGTGTTGGAGGACGTTGTACGCTGGGCCAAGCCGCTGTGGGCTGAGGTGAAAGGTGAGTTTCGTCCGCGCGGGGGAATTTCGACGGTCGTGATTGCGAAGTGGCCGCGGGGCAGGGAAGGTCGGAATTGAACTCTGGCAGGTTGCGGGAAAAGTCGTTTCTGAGCGCGAGCCACGCCCTCAGCGGCTAAAGCCTTATTTAAATTAGCGCAGTCACCGCAGCGGTGAACCGCTGCGCCACCCAAAATCGAGTGCAACACCGACTGTTTCCGCAAGCTGCTGGGAATGCTGCTTCTGAGCGAAGTGTCCCGCCTGTGCGTTAGCGCGATGCGGACGCCACGCGTGGCTTGATAAGGTTTATTTCGGTCGCGCGTTCGGCCTTGACTCGGCTTATTTCGTAAGCTCCCTGCAAGTTCAGCCAGAATTGTTCGGTCGTCCCGAAAAAGCGGGACAGACGCACGGCAGTATCGGCGCTGATGCCCCGACGCTCAAGAACGATGTCATTGACACGAGGGGCGGGCACGTGCAGCCGCTTCGCCAATTCATAGGCGGATATACTCATCGGTTTCAGGAATTCCTCGCGCAGAATCTCGCCAGGATGAACTCTCCAGTTTGGGTTGTCTTTTCTGACAATGCTCATGGTATCGCCTCAGTGATAATCGGTAATTTCCACATCGTAAGCGTCGGGTCCGCGCCAGTCGAAGCAGATTCTGTATTGATCGTTTATTCGTATGCTGTAGCGACCGCGGCGGTCGCCGTGCAGTTTCTCCAACCGGTTTCCGGGAGGCACCCTTAGATCGTCCAGCGTCAGAGCGCCATCGAGCATGGCTAGCTTCCGTCTGGTTGCGCTTGCTGGCGGTGCACCCCGTGTCCTGCCGGTTCTCCAGATTTCCGCCGTCTCGGAGTTGGCGAAAGTCCTGATCACCAAGTTATCATAACGGTAAACGTTAATAACGTCAAGCGTTATTAACGTCAAACGTTAAAATGTCAAATTGTGCCCGGCTCGTCGCCGTTTCTCTCGCCGTGTTATATTGCCACGCTAAGTGCCTCCGGCGAAACTTTATCCCCGAACCGCTCTTGCGCTGCTGACCACGCTGAACCTGCTGAACTATATCGATCGCTCGGTGTTGTTTGCGGTGCAGCCTCTGGTGCAGTCGGAATTCCATCTCACCAACACGCAGGTGGGATATCTGACCAGCGCCTTTCTCGGGTTCTATATGATCGCGGGGCCGTTCGTCGGTCCGCTGGCCGACCGTTATTCGCGCAAGCGGATTATTGTGCTCGGCGCGATTTTCTGGAGCGGGCTGACGCTGCTTACCGCCTTCACGCACACTTACTGGGAGTTGCTGGTGCGGCACACTTTGGTTGGTGTGGGTGAGGCGACCTTCGTCACTATCGCGCCCACGTTTGTCGCCGATTTGTTTCCGGAGAAGAAGCGAGGCCGCATCTTTGGCGTGTTCTACCTGGCGATTCCCGTGGGAACGGCAGCTGGATACCTGCTTGGCGGCAAGCTTGGCCCCGATTTCGGTTGGAGGTTCCCATTCTACATTGCGGCCGCTCCGGGCTTTCTGCTGGCGATGGCGGTTGCCTTTCTGCCGGAGCCCGCGCGCGGCCAATTTGACTCGATAAAGGAGACTCGAGAGCGGGGAACGATTCTGGGCCTGTTGCGGAATCGCGCATTCTGGGCGGTGACGCTGGGCATGGCTGCGGGCACGTTTTCTCTTGGTGGAATTCAGGTTTGGATGCCGACGTTTCTCTCGGTGGCGCGGGGTTACAGCCTGAAAGAGGCCAATGAGATCTTCGGCGCGATCGTGGTTGTCTGCGGCATTGTCGCTTCGCTGGCGGGTGGTTGGCTGGGGGACCGCTTGCTGCCCCGGATGAAGGGGTCTTACTACTTCGTCTCCGCGCTCAGCATGGCGTTGGGAGTGCCGGTGATGATTGTCGCTCTTTTCATGAAGGGACGCATCATGCTGCCCGCCATCGCATTGGCGGCGTTTTTTCTGCTGCTGAATACGTCGCCATTGAACACGGCGCTGGTCAATGCGGTCGGAGCGCACATTCGCGCTACCGCGATCGCCGTAAATATATTTCTCTTTCATCTTCTGGGAGATGTTCCCTCGCCGACCTTGATGGGATACGTGGCCGACCACCACTCGTTGCAAGCTGCTTTTATTCTGCCTGTGATCGCCATGGCTGTTTCTTCTGCCATACTGTTCTACGGCATGCGATTCGCCCTGCCGATCGGGGTGCAGGAAGTGTCGCAAGCTCCCACAGGAGCATCTTCGTAAGCAGAATGCACTGGCAAACAGTTGACTGGATTGCGGGCGGCATCCTCGCACTGACATGGTTTTCGCGGATCGTGGAAGCGGCAATTGGCATGCGGCATGTTGCCGACATCGCTCGTCCTGAATGGGATCGCCGGCCGACGGGTCCGAATGGCGAGCCTCGAATCAGCATCATCGTTCCCGCGCGCAACGAGGCAGAAGACATTCGTGAGACGCTGACGCATTTGCTTGCGCTCGATTATTCCAACTACGAAATCATTGCCGTTAACGACCGGTCGACGGACCGTACCGGGCAGATTATGGATGAGGTTGCGGCGAATGACTTGGCCGCGAGTGGCTTGCTCCGCGACGCAGGCGTGACGGCGCACGCATTGGCGGACAGGAGTGTCCGCCCCACACGGCTGAAGGTGATCCATATTTCGGAATTGCCTTCGGGCTGGATGGGCAAAACGCACGCTATGTGGACTGCTGGCCTGCAGGCGACCGGGGAGTGGGTGCTCTTTACCGATGCGGATGTAATCTTCAAGCCTGATTCGCTGCGGCGCGCCGTTGCCTATGTCGAAGCGGAGCGAGCGGACCACGTCGTGCTTTTTCCGCGCATGATCATGAAGGGTGCGGGCGAGAGAATGATGATCGCGTTCTTCCAGGTGCTTTTCGTTTTTGGACACCGGCCGTGGAAAGTTGCCGATCCCAAAGCGCGCGACCACATGGGGGTGGGCGCTTTCAATATGGTCCGCTGGTCAGTCTATGAGCGGGTCGGTACGTATCGTGCGCTGCGCATGGAAGTGGTCGACGATATGAAGCTGGGCAAGGTGGTCAAGAATGCGGGCTTTGTCCAGCGCAATGTTTATGGGGAGGATCTGATCTCGCTGCGCTGGGCCAAGGGGGCGTTCGGCATGGTCAACAATTTGACCAAGAACTTTTTTGCCGTGCTTTCTTTCCAGTGGTGGCGAACCGTGGCGACCATTGTGGGTCTGGGATTTCTGAATCTGGGTCCGTTTCTTGGTGTCTGGCTGGCACATGGCTGGGCGCGACTTCCTTACCTTATTGCGCTCGCTTCTCTGTTCGCGATTTATTGCGGAATGTCGTTCAGGTCTCCTATCCCGCCATATTATTTTTTTCTACATCCGATCAGCACCAGCCTGTTCATGTACATATTGTTGCGCTCCATGGTCCTTACTCTTTGGAACGACGGCATTGAGTGGCGGGGTACGAAGTATGGGCTGGAAGAGCTGCGCAAGGGGATGGTGTGAAATCCAGCGATCTGTAGGCTTTTGGTGGCGCAGCGGTTTACCGCTGCGATTCAGGCGCTCAATACCGATGGCTTTAGCCACTGAGGGGTTGCATACAGTACCAATCCAGACCTGGCCGAACTATACAAATATTCCGCAGGGATCGCGACCAGACATCTCTTCACTGGATTCCGATGGATATACTGGCGGAATGCGCAATACTCCTCCCAGTCTCGGACTCGGCGATCATAGAAACTCTTCTCCCATATCTTCTTTGCCCGGAAAGAATAGCCACCTTTGATCAGTTGCAGCGCTCGCTCCAGAGTTGAAAGCGGTGTGATTAGAAGATGGAAGTGATCGGGCATCAAAACAAATTCATGCAGCAGATATTTGTTTTGAGACCGGTAGTGGAGAAGAACGTCCAGAAATAGTCGCGCCATCCTGTCGGATTGAAGGAGTTGCTGCTTCTGAAATGTGGCAGCGGTGATGAAGTAGGTACCGGATCCCGTATTACCTCTGTGGGGAGCGGGAGCAGCCATTGAGGACCTCAGCGGCTAAAGCCTTAATCAAAATGGTGCAGTTACCGCAGCGGTGAACCGCTGCGCCACCCAAAATCAACACCCACAATCAACACCACCAGACCAACTCCACCAGAGCAACACCACCCAAAATCAACGCTGCCAAAAAGTAGTAATCGGCTATTGTGGCTCTCCTGGATCTTCGATTGAAACTGGATCGTCCTGTTTTGCGTTTGATTTTTTGGCGGCTTTGGGACGCTCTATGCTCCCGGCACTATTGCGGCCCCGACGTTGCACGTCGTAATCGGTGGGCACCCGGGGGAATAGCAGGAAGGCGGCATCGCCCAATTGCTGGGAGCGGCGCAAGACGATCTCGGCGCGTCCGCCGTGGTCCTGGATGGTTCCCTTGATTTCAATCTGCCGGCCTTCCAGTTGGCGGACGTCGCCCATCTTTTTGAGATCGGCCGGGAATACGACTACGGTGAAGGGACAAGGCTTGTCTTTACAGAAGTTGAGGAACATGGCGCCTTTACCGCCATTTTCCACGTGCAATACCGTCCCCCTGACACACTGGTTCGCGCCCACATGCTTGCTGGCTTCGGCGAATGAGACGCAGCCCGGCTCGGAATTATTACGCGGGGAACAAACTCCGCTCATGGTGAAAATGGTTGTCAGCAGAAAAGTCACAGTAAGAAAACGCATGATGGTTAAGCGCAGAAAAGCGCGCCCTCAAGTTTGATTGTAGGTGCGGAAGAACGATCTGACGGATATCAAGGAAGAGAATTTCGTGGAGACGTCCCGAAAAGGGAACTTGCGGCGCCGGAATCCCAGCCCGCCGGGTTTTGGCGATGGGTGAAGTGCCGGGGCTATGCCCCGGCTTGCCACAGTATCGCGGCGAAAGACCCGCTTCTAACTAATTAGTGAAAGCTTTCACGGCTACTGCTTCGTCGTCCTTCACATCGAAGACGGTGTAGAGTTTCGTGATCTGCAGCAGGTCGTGTACTTTTTTGGTGAGGTTCAGCAACTTGAGTTCGCCGCCCTGATTCTTGGCGGTGGTGAAAGCGCTGACGAGCTCGCCAATTCCTGAGCTGTCTATATAGTTCACGTCGCCGAGGTTGAGCAGAATCTTTTTCTGCCCTTTGGAAAGTAAGTCGCGGACGGTATCGCGCAGAACTACGCTGCCTTCGCCGAGGGTGATTCGGCCGCTGAGGTCGACAATCGTGACGCCATCCACCTGACGAGTACTGGACTTCATGCTCACTGGGGAGCCTCCTTAGGAGTCCGCGGGGTTGCCGTGGACGTGCTTGATCATTTTAAGTTCGGTGCCTGTCTGGGAGGGGTGGATCTCCACCACATCCATGAACGAGCGTATCAGGAAAATGCCACGACCGGAGGTCTTCATCAGATTATCCGGCGCCAACGGGTCCGGAATCTTGCTGGCGTCGAGCCCTTTGCCTTGATCGCGAATGACGATGACCAGGTCGTCGGGAGTACGTTCAAACGCCAGTGTAACCTTCTTGCTCGGGTCGTAGGCATTGCCATGCAAAACGGCATTAACGGCGGCTTCTCGCACCGCCATGGAGATCTTCATGATCTCCTCGTCGTCAAAGCCGGCTTCGGCCGCCATGCGGCTCGCTGTCTCCTCGGCATTATTCACTGTCTCCAGCGTCGAATCGAGCGTGTAGGAGACACGGTCTACGGACATAGAGCGAACGGTTCCTAAGTCGGCCTTTCGCCTCACATACGACAGTAACGCCGGGCTCATGGTGCCAGCCAAGTGCGTTGCACAGGCGAATTGAGAGTTTGCCTGTAGGGCACGCAAAAGTCAACGCGATATCGGGAGGCGGTAGTAGATTCGGGGCATTTTGAAAACGGTTGCGGAACGTGGGATACTGCGTTCACTCTGCTGTTTCTTGCAAGCCGCGAGAACAAGCAGCCTGCGGAGAACCTGATGAGCGGCAGGCGCGAAGGGGAGATTGTGAAGACCACGCAAGAACTGGAGAGCCATATCCCCACACCGTACGGATGTATGAGCCTCGTCGCTCTCATTGTGTAGGCGGGTGTAAGGCGTGTGAGCGCGTTTCAAGATCGGGTTGCGGGCAGGCTCGATAGATGCAAAACCTGAACTCTTCGTTGTCGGATATCTTCTGCAAGCCGGCGGAAGCGAACAGTTGCTTTTGCGCCGGCGTGCGACCGACGTATGCGATGTATAGCGGCCTGGGATGGGAGCGCAGGGAGCGGCCAATGGCAGCCACGACCCTCGACAGCACCCGGGTGTGGCAGGGATGAAAGAAAAATAGCACCGACGCTTCGGCAGGAAGCGCGTAGTCCGCAAAGTCCACGTTGAGAGACTGGATTTCACGGCATTTCTGAGTCGCAGACCTATACCGCTGGATATTCTGTTCCGCGATCGCGTGCAGTTCCGGCGAGAACTCCAAGCCCACGATCCGTTTAAATGGGTACTCTGACGCGAGCAGCAGGGCGCGTCCCTTGCCGGAGCCAAAATCTATGAACGTGTAATCTTCCAGAGCCATATCGAAGGCCGCCAAAACATGCTTGAACCGCAGTGGCTCAATCGCGGCGTAGTTATTTCCGTCGATCCAGTTCGGGCTGGGTATGTCGAGATCGCTGAGATAGGTCCATCCTTCAAACGTTCCGTCCGTTTCGACTCCGTACTGATGATCAAAGCCGCTGGCATCGCCGCTTGGACGAAGCGACCTGGCTTCGCGGTATTCCTTGAGAAGATGAATAGGCAGAAGAAAGCTCCGGCGGAGGCTGGTGACGAAACCGCGCTCGCGCAAAGATTTCCTGATTCGAGGAATCAGCGTTTTCATTACTCTTGGCATCGAACTGATCTTTCTTAGAGATAATCGGCGGCGGCGCGCACAGCCGAAAAAAATCGCTTCAGCTTCGCGGCATCGAGCTTGCCATCGGTCCGCACGCCGGAACACACGTCGAGCGCAAACGCGCCCACCTCTTCAATTGCCGGACCCATGTTCTCCGGGGTGAGTCCTCCAGCCAGAAATAGCGGGACGGCGATGCGTTCTCGGATCGCACGACTTAGGGACCAATCGTGAGTTCGGCCGGTGCCGCCTAATTCCTTGACCGCGAGTTTCTGATTGCCGGAATCGAGCAGGATTGCATCCACGTGCGGCGCGACCCGAGCGGCCTCCTCGATGGACTCGGGGCCGGTCACATGGACGACTTGAACGACGGAAATTCCAGGCAAAGCGTCTTTCAGATCGCGATGCGTGCCCTCGATGAGATGATCGCAGAGCTGGATGGTATTCGTTCGACAGAAGCGCTGCTGCTCGATGATGTCGGCGACTCGTTGTCGCGAGGTCAGCAGGAATGTCCCGATGGCAGGTGGAACGGTTGCGGCAATTTCTAAGATCTGCTCATCGCTGATCACGCCCGGTCCGCTTGGCATGTGCGAAACCAGGCCCAGAGCGGAGGCTCCGCACTCGATGGCTAGGGCAGCTTCGTCAATACTGCCGATGCAGCAGATTTTTATACGGGGCGTATGGGTCGGATTCATGTAGGCATTCTCACGTTCAAGTAGAGACGCGGCTTGCCGCGTCTCCTGCTGCGTGCTCAATGGCGCATGCAAGACGGGGCAAGCCCCGTCTCTACAGATAAGGAGAATTGTATTCCGCACAGACAACGAAAATTATGTTGCGCACAGACGAGGAGAATTGTAATCCGCTGCTACTTATTATTCGCCGTATGGAACCCAGATGTTTTTCACCTGGGTGGCGTGCTCTAGAAACCAGCGGCCCTCGGCGAGCTTTGGATTGAACCAGTCGATGGCGCGGCCTTCGTTCGTCCAAACCTGCTTCAGATTGCCTACCGACATCGCCTTGGCGGAGGCAGCGCTGGCCTCATCTCCAAAACACCAGATGGCATCGACGTCGTCGTGTTCGGCTAGTGGCTTCAGAAGCTGCGACGTATATCCGGTCACAATATTCAGTGCGCCGCCGGGTAGGTCGCTGGTGTCGAAAAGCTGGTAGAGATCGCCGGTGATCAGCGGGTAGGCTTCTGACGGAACGGCGATCACCGTGTTTCCCACCGCGAGGAGGGGTAATACGACGGATAGAAAGCCGAGCAGCGGCGCTTCGCGGGGACAGATAACACCGACCGTTCCAATCGCCTCGTTCATCGCCATCGCGACATTCCGGAACGGAGGATTGTGCACCGCGCCGTCAAACTTATCGGCCCAGGCCGCATACGAGAAGATGCGCTCGATGCTGAGATCGACTTCCTCGGCGGCCTGCTTTTCGCCGACCACGGCGGCGAGGCGATGGGCAATCTCTTCGCGCCGTTGGGAAAGATTCTCCGCGATGTAGTAGAGAACTTGAGCACGATTGTGGGCGGTTGCTTTTGCCCATGACGCAGCCTTCCTGGCGGCTTCGACCGCGTTGCGGATGTCTTTGCGATTGCCGAGCGGAGCTTCACCCAGCAATCGTCCGTCCGCGGCGCGCACTTCCATGCTGTAGCCGGAGTCGGGACGCACCTGCTTGCCGCCGATGTAGAGCTTCACGGTGCGATCGATGTCGGGACTTGCCGGGTGGCGCTGCCGAGCTTCCGCATCCTCCTCATCTTCATCATGGACGGGCGAGGGCGCCCGTCGCTCCATCTGCGAAGCGTCGGGTTCGTTTTTCTCTGCGGGGAGCATGGGGGCGTTCTTGAACCAGGCTGGCTCCATATATTCGAGCAGGCCTTCGCGTCCGCCCTCGCGTCCGTAGCCGCTCTCGCGGTAGCCGCCAAATCCGCACGAAGCGTCGAATAAATTCGTGCAGTTTACCCAGACCACTCCGGCTTTGAGTTGCGCGGCTACATGCAATGCAACGTTGATGCTCTCGCTCCAGACACAGGCCGCCAAACCGTAGACTGTATTGTTCGCCAACTCGACGGCTTCGGCGGGGGTGCGGAAGGTCATCGTCGCCAGCACCGGGCCAAAGATTTCCTGCTGCGCAACAATCGACGTCGGATGCACATTGCTCAGCAACGTCGGCGGATAATAGAAGCCACGCGCCGGCAATGTAACCTGCGGCTGCCAGCAGGTCGCGCCGTCGGCCACGCCCTGGTCGACCAGTTTGCGAATGCGATCGAGTTGCACCTGCGCGACGATGGCGCCGATGTCAATCGCTTTGTCGAGTGGCGCGCCGATACGCAGGGTGCTCATACGATCCTGAATTTTGGCAATCAGCGCTTCGGCGATGCTCTCCTGCATCAGGAGACGCGAGCCCGCGCAACATACCTGCCCCTGGTTGAACCAGATTCCATCCACCAAACCTTCGACCGTGCTGTCGAGGTCGGCGTCTTCAAGAACAATGAAGGGAGATTTTCCGCCGAGCTCGAGCGAAAGGCGCTTGTGGCTCGTCGCCGTGGCGGCGCGAATGGCGCGTCCGACTTCAGTTGATCCGGTAAATGCGATCTTGTCTACATCCGGATGCTTGACCAACGCCTCGCCGGTCGAACCGTCACCGGTAATGATGTTGACGACGCCGGCGGGCAAACCGGCTTCCTGGCAGATTCCGGCGAAGGCCAGCGCGGTCAGCGGGGTGAATTCCGCAGGCTTCAAAACGACGGTGTTGCCGGTCGCGAGAGCGGGCGCTATTTTCCATGCCAGCATCAGCAGCGGAAAGTTCCAGGGGATGATTTGGCCGACGACTCCGCAGGGAACGTATTCGGGAAATTCCTGGTCGAGGAGTTGCGCCCAACCCGCGTGATGATAGAAATGCCGCACGACCAGAGGAATATCGATGTCGCGACTCTCGCGGATGGGCTTGCCGTTGTCCATCGTTTCGAGAACGGCGAGCAGCCGCGAATGCTTCTGCAGCAGTCGCGCGACGGCATAGAGGTATCGCGCGCGCGCATGCGTAGTGAGCGCCTGCCAAGCGGAGGACGCCGCACGCGCCGCTTTGACCGCGGCGTCAACGTCCGCTGCCGAGCCTTGCCCAACCGAGGCGAGTTTCTCTCCGGTTGACGGATCGAGCGTGTCGAAATACTCACCCGCCGCAGGTGCCTGCCATTCGCCGCCGATGAAATGCTGGAAGCGATGACCGTGGCGCTCCAGCCAAGCCAACGCTTCTTTCGCATCTTCCGGAGCGGGGCCGTATTCCATGGTCGCGAATTTTTCGGCAATGCTCATTGGCGGTCGCTCCAAAAGAACTCAGCTTCTTGTGCGTCGAGAAGGGGCCTGCCCCGTCTCGCTCTGCGGCGGAGACGCGGCAAGCCGCGTCTCTACGGGAATGCATCGCCTACGCTAGGCGAAATGCATCGCCTATGCTACCGGGTGCCGATACTCCGCCGAATACCGACCTGTGGCATGATGCTCCAGTTGGCGCTCAATGTCGCCCAGCAAACTGCTGGCGCCGAGGCGGAACATTTCCGCCCGCAGCCACGACGGGCCGAGCTCTTCTTTGATCATCGCCAGCCAATCGATCGACTGCTTCGCCGTTCGGATGCCGCCTGCGGGCTTGAACCCTACCGCCATTCCGGTCTGCTGCGCGTATTCCCGGATGGCGCGGGTCATTACCAAGCCCACCGGCAAGGTCGCATTCGTCGGTTCTTTACCCGTGGAGGTTTTAATGAAATCGGCGCCCGCCATCATCGCTACCAGGCTCGCGCGGGCTACGTTGCGCAGCGTCAGCAGGTCTCCGGTGCCGAGGATTACTTTCATGTGCGCCGGTCCGCAAGCCTGCTTGAACGCGGCTACTTCATCGTAGAGCGCCTGCCAGCGGCCGCCGAAAACGTGGGCCCGGGTAATCACAACATCGATCTCATGCGCGCCAGCCTCTACTGATCGGCGAATCTCGTTGACGCGCTCTGCCAGTGGCGACAGGCCTGCGGGAAAGCCGGTGGATACGGCAGCGACATGCACTCCGCTGCCTTCGAGCGCGAGAACAGCTGTTTCCACAAATGTGTGGTACACGCAGATGGCCGCGACCTTGATTTGCAACTCCTCGATGCCGAGCTTCTTTTCTAATTCCGGTTGGATGGGATGCCGTCCCTTCGCGCACAAGCGGCGAACGCGTTCGTCGGTATCATCGCCGGAGAGAGTGGTCAGGTCCATGCAGGTGATTGCGCGGAGTAGCCACGCCGCCTGCCATTCTTTTTTGACGGTTCGGCGCGCGACCTGGGATTGAGCGCGGCGTTCGACCGCGCTGGTGTTGACGCGCACTTCCCGGGCCCAATCCAGATTGAGAGGGATCCCGGTATTGGCCAGCAGAGGCTGCCCGGAGAGAACGGCAATCGCGCCGTCCCGCGGCTCGTGACGTGCGACATTGCGTTCGACCTTCATCCAATGCTCTCCGCAGCTTGCCCTTTGCGGTTTGATTGTACGGCAGAGACCGTGGAAGTTGCATTCCCCGGGAAATTGCCGTCCCTCAGCGGCTGAAGCCTTATTTAGGATAGAGCAGTTATCGCAGCGGTGAACCGCTGCGCGACCCAAAATCAATTCAAACTGCACCACTACCTAAGGATGGCTCAGTCGTCCCTCCGGGACTTGATCCTCTTTGGCGGCTCCTGACCCGGCGCTGAAGCGCCGGGCTATTGTCGGTCGTCCCTCCGGGACTTCAATTGTTTTGTTCCACATTTCCCAGCGGTGAACCGCTGCGCCACCCAAAATCAAGCAACACCGATTTTTCCCGCAGTCTGTAAAGCTGGGCCCTTTCAAAACCAATTTAAACTGAGCCGCCACCATTCCCCGGTCCTCCTTGACACGAACACGCGGCACAGCTACGCTACGGCGCTATTCTTTAGTCTGCGGTTCTTGCCCGCGATTCTTATTGAACCGGCGAGGACGGCGGGGCTATGACTGCCGGCGAGACGCCGGCCCTACGGTCGATAAGGACGGCGATGGGTGTCGTAGCGCCGCGGTCCTAATGGAAGGAGAAACGATGTACACGCCCCACAGTCTGGGTATCGCGCTGTTCATGATGATTACGAGTGCCGTCTGCTGGGGTTCCTGGGCCAACACCTACAAAGGCGTCAAGAATTACCGCTTCGAGTTGTTTTACTGGGACTATGCTGTCGGCATCTTTCTGATCTCGCTCATCCTCGCGCTGACCATGGGAAGCACGGGCAATGACGCGAATAGTTTCTTGAACAACGTGCGGTCCGCCGACACGAATAATATCGTATCCACTATGGTTGGAGGCGCCATCTTCAACCTCGCGAACCTGCTGTTAGTGGCGGCGATTGACATGGCTGGGCTGGCCATTGCCTTCCCGGTGTCGATCGGTATTGCGCTCGTGGTGGGTGTGGTGCTGAGCTACGCGCTCCAACCAAAAGGCAACGCCACGTTTCTTGCCATCGGCGTGGCTTGCGCGCTGGTCGCGGTCATTCTTGATGGCAAAGCGTATGGAAGCCTTGCAACCACTGGACGCTCGGTATCGCGCAAGAGCATCGTCATTTGCGTCATTTCTGGAGTCTTGATGGGATTGTGGAATCCCTTTGTCGCCTACGGCGCGACCCGTGGAAACGCGTTAACTCCGTATAGTTCGGTGGTGTTCCTCACGTTGGGCGCACTACTGTCATGTTTCATCTGGAATCTGTATTTCATGAAGAAGCCGCTGTTTGGCGAACCCGTGAGCTTTAGCGGTTTCTTCAGCGGACCGGCTTCGGGACATGCGCTCGGATTCTTCGGTGGTTGCATCTGGGGTGTCGGAACTGTGTTCAACGTCGTTGCCGGAAAAGCAACCGCCTTCGCGATCTCGTATGCGGTCGGGCAATCCGCGCCGATGGTGGCGGCTCTTTGGGGCATCCTCGCATGGAAGGAATTCGACGGAGCGCCCGGCAAAGCCAAAATGTACATGTCCCTGATGTTTGTCTTCTACGGTCTCGGGATCGTGCTGGTGGCAAGAGCGAATGGCTAGTCGGAACCAGAATCCGCGAAAGCATAGGTATTATGGAAAAATGAATTTCCAATCTGGCGCTACGCTGTTCGTGGCGTGCGCAAAATCTGGTAGTGTCCTAACTTTATTTCTTTCACCACGGAGACACGGAGTACCCCAACTGCCTGGAAAAACCTTTCCGCGGTGGAAAAGCAAATTGGGGCGCTACCCAAAATCTCTTGACTTTGCATTTCCAATCTATTTAGATAACCCATCGCCAAAATAGACGCTCCACGTTTGAGCTGCGAAGAATTCGGGCCCAAATTCCCACTCCGCTAGAGTGGCCGCCAGGGGTGAAAACCGATGTTGAAAAGAAAAGCTTTGATGGTTGCGGTTATCTGTTCGGTGCTTTCGCTCAGCCCGCTTCTGTACGGTCAGGCGCATGGCAGTCTATCGGGAACGGTGACCGACAAAACCGGCTCGGTCATCGCCGGGGCGACAGTGACCATCACCTCACAGGGCACCGGCCTTACTCGCGAAGCGAAGACCGACGGGACCGGACACTACCTTGTGCCGCTGTTGCCGGTATCGTTTTACACCATCCGAGTGGAGTCTCAGGGTTTCCAGACCAACGCGCAGAAAGACATTCGCCTGCAAGTGGATGAGCAGCTCGAAATCGATTTCGCGCTGAATCCCGCGTCGGTCTCCTCGACCGTCGAAGTCAACGCCACCGAAGTCGCGGTCGAGACCTCGAACCCAACCCTTGGACAAGTAATTACTGCCGAGGAGGTAGCCGACCTGCCGTTGAACGGACGCAATTTTGTTCAACTCGCGACTCTCACCCCTGGGACAACTTCATCCACCAGCCCGGTCAGCTTCTTTACCAGCGCCGCCAGCAGCGAGGCGGCTACGCGCGGTTCATTTTCTCTTTCGGTCGGCGGGTCGCGCGAACAGAGCACGGATTGGCTGCTCGATGGCAACGACAATAATCAGCTCGATGAGGGCGGAATTGCGATTTTCTCTGATATCGATGACATCCAGGAGTTCAAGGTCCTGACCTATAACTACTCCGCGGAATATGGAGAGCGCGCAGGCCCCACGGTCCTGGTCACGACCAAATCAGGTTCGAATCAGTTTCACGGCACGCTTTACGAGTTTTTTCGCAATACCGCGCTAGACGCCGAAAGTCCTTTCGTGAATGAGGCGGCGAAATTCAATCTCAATCAGTTTGGCGGCTCTTTGGGCGGCCCGATTCATAGGGATAAGACGTTTTTCTTCGCTGACTATCAAGCGAAAATGCAGCGCAAAGGCGTGCCTTATACAGGTTTTGTTCCGACTACCGCCATGGTGACGCCCGACGCCAACGGCAATTACAACGAGACCTCAAATCCGTTTCAAACTGTGCTCACAAATCCTTATGAGACGGGCACAGATACCCATTTTCAATGTTTGCCTGGCACCGCAACTCCCGAGCCGGTCAGCCCAACCGGCACCCAACCACTTGGACAAGACTGCAGCGTCATTCCCGCGGTTATGATCAGCCCGCAAGGTGCGGCCGTGGCTGCGCTGTATCCGGCTCCAACCCCCAACATCCCTGCTGGTGCGGGCTACAACTACACCAACCAACCGGTGCGCAAGCTGAACGAAGGAACGGCCGACATTCGCCTCGATCACAATTTTTCCAGTAAGGATTCGGCGTTTGGGCGCTTCAGTTACGACCAGGCTACGAACTACGTACCCGGCGGCTCGCCGACCTGGTCGGAAGCCAATGCCTTTGGCAGCAACCAATACATTGCCAACCACGGGCGTAACCTGGCGTTCTCTGAAACTCACGTCTTCTCCCCTAACACCATCAACCAGTTCAGCGTAGGCTTCAATCGGATTTTCAACCATATTCTGTCTTACGGCAACGGAAGCTGTGAAGCGGCAAAGTTGAACATACCTGGCGCCGATCTTGGGTCTGCATGCGACAGCATCACTGGCTACCCTGCAAGTCTGAATCAGGCAATCAACGACTGCGAGAGTTGCGGCCTGACTTCATTCCAGATGACCAGCTATTTCTCCATCGGAGACCGTGGATACGCGCCTTACCAGGGCGGGACCAACGTCTACTCGGGTGGCGACACCATCGACCTGATTCGCGGCAAACACGACATTCGGGTAGGCCTGACATACCGCGCCAACGAAATGAATATAAGAAACAACGCATTTCAGGATGGCTATGTCGTGAACCTTGGTTTGGCGACTGACGACAACATCGGGGATTTGCTCATTGGCGCCATGGGCGTTTTTTCGGCCCACGATCAAACCTTCCTGGGTGCTACGGTAGGCCGCCGCTTCAAACTGGTTCGCCCCTTCGTTCAGGATGATTGGCGCGTCACCAGCAATCTGACATTGAACCTTGGCTTTGCCTGGGCCCTGGTCACGCCTGAATCCGAAGTTGACAATCGGCAGGCGAATTTCGATGTTCAGAACCTCACTTGGTATGTTCCCAAGGGCAGCCCCGGGATTGCCGACTGCACGACCTGCGTCACTACCAACGGCCGCGTCGGTATCCAATTCGATAAGACCGCTTTGGAGCCTCGAATCGGACTGGCATGGAAGCCTTTCGGAGGCGATAAGACGGTTGTTCGCTCCGGCTATTCCATCTACCACGATTCTTCCTGGGACCAAGGCGGACAGGGGTTGTGGCAGAACCCACCGTACTATGCGGAAGTAGACCCTTCGTTCTATCCGAATGTGACTCCGTTTACCGGTGCTTGCGCCAGCTTCGGCGACCCGACCTGCGGACTGTCGTTTGGCTTCCTTCTTCAGTGCACGCCAACCTGTCCGACTTCTTCCATACCGACTGCCAACGGCGCTATCTATAATGCCCCCGTGAATCCGGCTGATTACAGCGGCACCATTCAGTCCATGAACCGCAACTTCAAACAAGGCGTAATCCAGCAGTTCAACCTGAACGTCGAGCGTCAACTGCCGGGGAATGTCGTGCTGACCGTGGGCTACGCCGGTACCCGCAGCGCTCACATTCTCGTCAGCCAGGTGAACGAAAACCTCTTGGACCCCAGCGCCTGTCCTGACGGCGCCAATCCCGTCCCAGGTTATACTCTCGGTTGTTATTCTAATGGTGCCGCCCTCCCTTTCGCCCCCTACCCTTACGCCCCGTATGGCCAGCCCGTATCGAGCAACAACAGTATCGGTCAGGCCCGTTACGACTCCGTCCAAATCAAGGCTGAGACCAAGAACACGCGGCACGGACTCTATGCCTTATTCGGCTACACCTATTCCCGCAATTTTGACTCCGGCCTGCCTGATGGCTTGGGCACCAACCCCGGCGGGTTGTATTGGCCCCTGCCTGGAACACAAAAGCTGGATTGGGGTCTGTCGGAGCTCAACCTCAACAATAGCTTTACCGCCAGCATCATTTACGATCTTCCCTTCGGCAAGGGCAAAGCCTATGGCGGCGGTTGGAGCGGTCCGGTGGATGCAGTTCTTGGACATTGGCAGGTGAATCTGATCGAAAGGGCCACCTCCGGATTCCCGCTGTACGTTGTCGATAGCACCAACCCATCGGGCGTGAACTTCTCTTACAACGGATTAACTGTTTCGCGTCCGAACCAGGTGGGTGACCCGAACAAGGGTGGGGACGAGGGCGGAAGCATGGGTTGTCCTACGCAGGTGCACACAATTCAACATTGGTTCAATCCCTGTGCATTTCAGTCCGCCCCCGATGGTGAACTGGGCACCGGCGTTCGCGCTCCCGTTTACGGCCCTCGCTTCGTGAATACAGATTTCTCCTTAATCAAGGACCTTCCCTTGTCCTTCCGCGAGGGAACGGCGCTGCAATTCCGGGCCGAGTTCTTCAATCTCTTCAACCATCCGCAGTACTTCATGGGTGGTATCTCGGACAGTGGAGAGCAGGACATAGGCACAACGTCCAGCTTTGGCGTCATCAACCAGACCGTGAATAACCCGCGCCTGGTTCAGTTCGCCCTCAAGCTCAAGTTCTAGGGGGTGTTCTCGGATGCGCTTCACCTTCCGGGCAGGCTGAACGGATCGTCCGCCGTCGTCGGTCTGCCCTTACTTCAGCACTTCATCTCACTGCGGGACGGAGTCCTGGTTCCGCAGGGAGATCACGAACTCCTGAATCTCGCTCCGCTCACGGGCTGTATCTTCTTTTATTTTCTTTGACATTTCGGCGTGGACTTGAAGTTCTTCTTGAGCTCTGGTCTTATCGCCGGTCCGCAAGTATGCCTGGGCCAGACGATAGTGCGCTTCGTCGAGTCTTTCATCGAGTTGCGGGTTTCCGAACTGCGGCTTGACTTCTTCCGGGCTGACTTCGATCGCCTTTCGATAGGCGGAGATTGCGCGTGAAAAATCCGCGCGCTGCGAATAGAGAATACCGAGTTGCAGGTACGCGGCAGCGAGCTTCGGATCGAGATGCACAGCCTTCTGCAGCAGCGACTCCACTAGCTTCAGACGCTCGGTGTCATGCTCACTGTCTGCCGCGCTCACCGATTCTTTCCACAGACTGACGGCGTAATAGTAGTTCGCTAGCGCGTTATCCGGTTGCAGATGTGCGAAACGTCGCAGCCTCTCCACCGAATCTTTGGATGTAGTTGTCTGTAAGCTTTGCATTCTCCCCAGGAACAGGTATGGAGTTGGATTGCCGGGCGCGAGATCGGACGCCGCCACGAGAGACCGCGTAGCTTCATCGTAGGAACCGCGAGCGTACGAGGAGACACCAAGCGCAATCAGCATACGCGCGGACTTGGGGAAGAGGCGATTGCCTTTTGTGAAAACTTCGGAGGCCGGTTCCAGGGCGCGATGGGTCAGAAGCTCCGTTCCCCAATCGAACAGGTTCGGTTCGCTGGGGTCCAGTTCGGCCGCGCGTTGATACTCGCGAACCGCCTCCAGGGGATTGTTCAGCTTCTCCTCGACCTCGCCCAGCCGGTGATGAAGTGCGGGATCTTTGGGATTGCGTGCCACTGCGTCGCGCAAAGTACTCTCGGTCGCGGCGGAAATGGACACTGCGGTGCTAGCCACCGATGCAGGGCTGGTTGATCCGGCGGTCGTCGATTCAGCGGTCAATGAAACCGTGGCTTTGGCCAGCGCTTCGGAGGTTCGCAGCACTGTGTCGGAACCGTGTCCACCCGCATTAGAGGCTGGGGACACGCCTGCCACCGTGAACTGAGGTTCGTCAAAAAACTCGGGCGTTTCAGAAGCTTTGCCTGAAATGAGAATGAGATCGACTCTCTTCGCCTCTTTCGACGCGAGATTCAGGGGACCTACCACTGCCCTAACATATCCGTTCATTTCGGCGCGCAGCGTATAAGCGCCCTCTGGAGGGGCTCCAAAGCTAAACTGGCCATCCGCCCCGGTGTGTGCGATCTGTGTAGATTTGGCAGGCGTCTGCGCTGCTGTCGCAGGTTCCAGGAAAACGGTCGCTTTTGCGAGTGGCCTGCCGCTTGAATCGCGCACATACCCTTGCAGCATTCCTTGGACTGTGGCCGTGCGCGCCGGTTCTGGAGACTGGGCTTGCGTTGGGGCCGGCGTTAGCGCCAAAAGGCAGACGAACAAATAAATCCGAGTTGGTCCGAAGTGGCCGATGGTCACGCGGATACTCCTTGCGAAAGGCAGAAAACGGCAACTCCGTAGCCAGGATCGAGTCAGTAGTGATCGCCGTTCAGCGATTGTCGTTCATGATTCTACGTCCGTCATTCTAATTTGCGGCGATTTCATCTGCAATTCGAGGCTTGGCCGCTTGGCGGGAAGTAAGTAACATCCTTAAGAGCTCCACAGTTCAGAGGTGCATAAATGAAAATGGGCCGCTTCCCGAGATGTGCCGCAATCGCGACCGTACTTCTAATACTAATGACGCCTATGATTTCGCAAGGCCAGGACAAACGTAAGATCATCATCGATCAGGACGCGGCCGGCCCCGCTGGCAGTGACCAGCAGGCGATATTGCTGCTGATCCAGTCTCCGCAGACGGAAGTTCTGGGGATCACCGTGGTGACGGGGGATGCGTGGCTGACGGAAGAGGTCGCGCACACTCTGCGCATGCTCGAACTCATCGGACGCAGCGACATTCCGGTCATGCGCGGCGCGGAGTATCCACTGGTTAGAACGAAAGAAGAGACGGAGGAGTGGGAGCAGCGCTATGGCTCGGTGGTGTGGCTGGGAGCGTGGACGCCGAAGTTTTATCACGCACCGCGCGATCTGGGAGCCATGCCGGAAGGAAATCCAACGACTAAGGCCAGCGAGGAAGATGCCCCTCATTTTCTGGTACGAATGGTTCATAAGTATCCGCATGAAGTGACCATTTATGAAGGCGGTCCCATGACGAACCTGGCGCTCGCGATCTCAATCGACCCGGGATTTCCGAGCCTAGCCAAGGAGTTGGTGTTTATGGGTGCGAGTCTGAATCCGCAGACTACCGACCCCGAGTTCGCAGACAATCCTCGTCACGAGTTCAACCTGTGGTTCGATCCGGAAGCGGCTCACATTGTTTTGCGCGCGCCGTGGAAGCGAATTGTCTGCACGACGGTGGATGTTTCCGTGAAGACAAGAATGACGAATGAACTGATCGACAAAGTGAAGGCTGGTAACTCGCCGGCAGCGCAATACATAGGCAAGTATGAACGACTGTATGGCTCCTATAACTATCTGTGGGACGAACTAACATCGGCCGCCTGGCTCGATCCAACACTGATTACCAAGAAAGAAAACCGCTACATGGACGTGAACCTCGATCGCGGCGCCGGCTATGGAGACACGCTGACCTGGACAGATCAAGACAAGCCAAAGCGCGATGTGCAGTCCGTGGAGGTGCAACTTGACCTGAATACGGAGAAGTTCTACAAGATGTTTGTGGACCTGTTGACCGCGGCGACGCCGCAGCCGGGCAAATCGTCGACGCCGTAGCGGTCACTTATCGCCCCAACTGGTCGAGCATCTTCTGCGCCTGCTCGTGCCCGGGATGCTGCTTGAGTAAGTCAAGCAGCACGGCGCGAGCTTTCTCCGGCGCTTCGTCCAGCGCAAAGACCCGCGCCAGATTCAAGTAAGACTGATCGAAGGCGGGAGCGACGCGAATACACTCTTCGAAGGTGGCCACGGCTTCGTCGCGCCGCTGTGTGCGCAGGTAAAGTATGCCGAGGTTGTTCAGTGCCTCGGGATACGGGGTACGCAGTTTCAGGGCTCTTTGCAAATGATTAAAAGCTTGCGCGGTATCGTCGTTCTGCGCAAACACCATCCCAAGACCGTAGTTAGCCTCAGCATCATCGGGGCTGACTCGCAGCGCGTGCTCATAAGTCTTGCGAGCATCGTCCCATCGTTTCTGCTGGCGATAAGCGCTGCCCAGGTTATCGAGCGATATCAGATGGTCGGGATTCTGCTTGAGCGCCTCCTGAAGATATCCAATCGCTTCGTCGGTGCGGCCTTCCCGCGCGGCCAGCAGACCGAGGTTGTTCCAGGAATTTGCCAATGTGTCGGGATAGCTGGCACGAAGTTTGAGCGCGCGTTCAAAACTTTCCCGGGCTTCCGCGGTCTTCTGCTGATTCAGATAGACACTTCCCACGCCATAGAGCGCCTCGGCGCTCGAAGGATCGTCGCGCAGGGCAATCCGAAATGACGCTTCGGCTTGATCCATATAGCCGCGTTGAAAAAATACAGAACCATAGGAAAGATAGTTGCGTCCAAACTCGATCGTGTCGGTCACGCCGGGAAAGGGAAGTGCGCGAGCCAGCCGCTCTGCGCTGGTTTGCGGAATGTGCCGGAAGTCCTGCTCAACGTGCTCCGGGTCGACTGGCCCCTGATAAACCTTGACGATCTCTCCCTTGGCGTCGATCAGGAACGAAGTTGGCAGCTCGAGATCACGATGCCGGTCAAAAAGGTAGCGATAGAGAATGTTATAGGTGGCAGCCACGTCCTCCGACCCGCGAAGGACCGGAAAGGAAAGCCGATGCTCACGGATCAGCGAGCGAACACTCTCCGCATCGCCGGGGGCATCGAGGTTTACCGCAAGCAGTTGGAGACCCTGCACCTCCCACGCGGAGTGGCGCTGATTGAATGAAGCCCAATCTTGCTTGCAGCGCTCCGCTCCGGCAACCCAAACGTTAAGGAGGACCGGTTTTCCGCGTAGCGAGGACAGGGTTGTCGAAGAAACCGTTTGCACCGGCCCGCCGAAATCGGGGAGAAAAAAATCGGGCGCTTCGATCGGAGCGAGCAACCAGGTTTCCGCGGTGGTGGGGAGCGCTTCGATTTCCTGTGGCATCGTGTCGGCCAGCTTTGAGCTCACGACCGCGCCTCGCACCGCCGACGACCCGAATGCCTCCATTCGGGATGGTTCGGAGCCCTCCTCGACCCACACTCGGTGATTGATCGGCAGATCGTGGAGTTCCTGAACCAGTCCGCTCGGCCATCGAATCGACGCGCGCACGGGACCTTCGGCTGCACCCAGACCGAAGAAAAGATCCTTGCTGTGCTGCGAGAGGAATCCAGATCCCGCTTGCAACGATCGAACTTGGTGGCCGCGTTTGGTTTCAATCGTGACTACCGCGCCAATTGCGTCACGATTGCTCTTCGTCCCGCGCAGTCGGAAGGCGATCGATGGAGGTAAATTCTCCATGACGTTCTTTAAAATCCTCAGCTGCGGACCATTCCGGTTCTTGAGAAAAATCTCTTGACGGCCATCGTGGTCGAAATCCGCAAGTGCGAACGCTCGCCCGTCTTCCAGAAAGTCCAGCCCCACCACCGCCGAAATATCGGAGAACGTTCCATCGCCATTGTTGGCGTAGAAAATGTTTCGCTCGTATCCGCTCCACGTGCCATCCGCCCGGATCAGCTCGTTAATCGCACTCCAGCCCAGTTCGTAGTTTTGCGATGGCTTGGCTTGGTCAGGCGAATCGGCGACCACCTGCCGCCAGAAGAAACTGTTGAGGTCATCGCGCGACGGGCCGGAGACCATGCCGTTGGTGACATAGAGATCGGCAAAGCCGTCATGATCAAAATCCCAGGCGTCGCTCGACCAAGCCCAGCGCCCGATTCCGACGCCGGCTGAGCGGGTTGTATCTTCGAAGCGGAATGCGGTCGCGCCACCTCCGGACATATTGTGGAATAGCGAGTTGCCCATGGCGTGTTTACGGTAGAGCGCACGGGTTTGAGGCGGCGAGTCTTTCTTGAAAATATCCTGCGCCGCAATGCGCTCACCGGCCGCCGTCCACATGTCCGCTACGTAGAGATCTTCCGCGCCATCGTTGTCATAATCAAACCAGCAGGCACTCATCCCCGCGCCCACATCTTCCACTCCCGCCTGCGGCGCGATATCGGTAAAAGTTCCATTGCCATTGTTGCGGTAAAGATTCTTTCGTCCGAAATCATTTACAACGTAAAGGTCGGGCCATCCATCACCATTAAAATCGTTCCAGCCGCAACAAAAACTGTAGCGTGTGTTGTTCTGGTTCAGGCCGGTCTCCACGGTTACGTCGCGAAAGGTGGCATCCCGGTTGTTGCGCAGCATGAAATTCGGCGGGCCGTTCTCGGCGGCGTAATAAGGCGATGGATATTTGTACTGATCCGCGCCCTGGTAATAGACGTACAGGCAGAAGTAGATGTCGAGCCAGCCGTCCCGGTCATAATCGGCAACCGCCGCTCCCGTAAAGGTCCCCTGAGGCGGGTTGGCAAATTGAAACGCGTCTGCCTTCTGGCGAAACTTGCCGCCCCCCTGGTTCAGGAACAACATCGGTCCGGCGGCCCGTACGACAATCAAATCCTGCCGGCCATCATTATCGACGTCGACAAAAAGCGCGCATGCCGTGTTCTCGATCACGCCGACGCCGGACGCTTCCGTGACGTCCTCGAATGTTCCGTCGCCTCGATTTCGATAGAGGCGATTCGGAAGACCGCCGGGCTGGCAAACATAAAGGTCGTCAAATCCATCGCCATCAATGTCGCCGATGGAAACGCCATTGTGGCCGTAGATATCAATGCCGCAAGCCCCGTCCAGCACGGTGCGCCAGTAGTCGGTCCCGTGTAGAAGCTGGGAAGAATAAGAGGAGTTGTCAGCAAGCGCCGCAGCCGAGATGTCGATATAACCGGGGCCAGTGGAGCGGCTTTGTGTTTCATCCAGTGCCTGCCAGTTGCGCGCGTGGAACTCTCCTGATGCAGATCGTTCCCACGTAAGTTGCCAGTAACCTACGCGTTGTTCACGGTAGAAATCGTGACCTGCAGCGACAAGTTCGTATCGGATGCGAGTCTGCAGTTGACCGGAAGCCGGCAGGGCGTCGGTGTCAATACTCGTCACCTGAAATTCAGGTGTAAGAATCTTCGAAAAGCCATCCAGGGCTGTATGCAATTCCTGAAGAAATGCGTCGCGTCCGAATTTAGTCTCCGGTTTGAATGTATTTTGACGAACCTCAAGCGCTGGACCCGGGCGCACAACGCGGGAATCGGCCGGGCGTAAAGAAGATCCCGAGAAATTCGGCAGTAGAACAATCTCAATCTCTCTCATATTTTGCGGAGACTGCCGCCAGCCGGAACTCCAGCGTGCGAGGATAGCCGCGATCTCGTCCGCGTATTGTTCGGTGACAAAATCGTCAAGGCCAGACTGCGTTTTGAGGAGCAAGGCATCCAGCGGTCTGGGCATACGATAGTGAGGGTGCAGGTGGAATTCTGGACTCGATAGCTCTGGGTGTGCAGAGTCAAGACCGTGGAGAAAAGGCCAGCCGAGACCGCGCAACCCTGCAGGGATCAGCGCCGCCGAGGCTCCCTGGCAGCACCGAATCAGAAAATCGCGCCGACGAAAATCCACGGGTCCTGGAGCCGCCGAATTCCGCATCTTTTCTGGTCGACTCAGAAGGATGTCTCCCGGATACGCACGTGTGGCATGAAATTAACATCCGCATCCGCGACCGTCAAGATTCGCGTTACAATGCGCACTGCTTGATCTGTAGTAAAGTCGATTTCAGATGCAAACGACAAAAATATCAGCTGCCATGCGCGAACGCCTGCTCCGTTCGGCGCGCGAAGTCATGAAGAATGCTTATGCGCCTTTCTCCCATTTCAAGGTTGGCGCGGCCATTCTCACCTCGAAAGGCCATATCTTCGTGGGATGCAACGTCGAGAATTCTTCCTATGGAATAACCAACTGCGCCGAGCGTACCGCGATTTTTTCCGCCATCGCTAAAGATGGTCCAGAACTGGAGATCCGCGCCGTTGCCGTCGCTAACGATCATGGAATTCCGTGCTCGCCCTGCGGCGCCTGCCGCCAGGTGATCTATGAATTTGGACCGCGGGCCACCATCATCTACCAGGGCGCGAAAGGTCCAAAGCAAAGGCCCATCGCCGATCTGCTGCCGGAGGGCTTTCGCCTCAAGTGAGCCAGTCGAGCGCTTCGCCATCGCGGTTCCGCGTGATCGATCTCATCCGCAAAAAGCGCGATGGCGGTGAACTGTCCGCCGCTGAAATCGGATACCTCGTGGAGGGCTGTACCGATGGCAGCATTCCCGATTACCAGATGGCCGCATGGCTGATGGCAGTCGTGCTGCGCGGAATGACGCGCGAGGAAACTGCCGCGCTCACACACGCCATGCTGCATTCCGGCGAAGTCCTCGATCTCGGTTTTCTCCCGGCGAAACAAGTCGACAAGCACTCTACCGGCGGCGTCGGCGACAAGACTTCGCTGGTGCTGGCCCCGCTGGTCGCTGCTGGCGGCCTCTTCGTCCCCATGATCAGCGGCCGCGGACTCGGCCACACCGGAGGCACACTCGACAAACTTGAATCCATTGCGGGATTTCGCGTAGGCCTCACCGTGCCCGAATTCCATCGCGTTCTGAAAGCTTGCGGGTGCTGCATGATTGGCCAGACCGAGAAAATCGCTCCCGCGGACCGTAAACTGTATGCGTTGCGCGACGTTACTGGTACGGTCGAGAGTCCGTATCTCATCTGCGCGTCGATCATGAGCAAGAAGCTCGCCGAAGGCACCGACGCCCTCGTCCTCGACGTGAAGACCGGCTCGGGAGCTTTTATGAAAAAGGAGGAAGACGCAGTCTTCCTCGCTGAACTCATGGTCGAAACCGGCGAGCGCATGGGCAAGCAGATGGTCGCACTCATTACCGACATGAACCAGCCGCTGGGCCGCACGGTTGGCAACGCGCTCGAGGTGCAGGAGTGCATCGAGGTTTTACACGGCGGCGGACCGGCAGACCTGCGCGACTTGTGTGTTGAATTGGCCGCATGGATGTTCTATCTCGGCGGCGCGTGCAAGACGGTGGCGCTTGGCAGGGAACTCTCCTCGCAGATCATCGCTTCGGGCAAAGCCTTCGAGAGATTTCGCCAGATGGTCGAGTTACAGGGAGGCGACATTAGTGTGATCGATGATCCCACACGCCTGCCTGGTACGGAGCATCGCGTCGATGTGCCCAGTCGCCAGGATGGATTTGTGACCGCGATCGAGTGTGAAAAAGTAGGCATCGCGTGCGTCATTCTCGGCGGAGGCCGCGAGCGCAAGGAAGATTCCGTCGACCCAGCCGTCGGCATCGTCGTTCATAAGAAGATCGGCGACAACGTTTCTATCGGCGAGCCACTCTGCACCATTCACTGCGACTCCGACGCACACGCCGCGCGCGCCAAGATGCTGTTGGAAGAGAGCTATCAAATCACGGCCGTTCCGCCCGTACGTCAACCGTCTCTGGTTCATCGCGTGATTTATAAGGGAGAACACTAAATGGGACGCTTTACTGGCATTCTTGGTCTGCTCACCATGTTGAGCCTCGCCTACATCTTCTCCACCAACCGCCGAGCGATCAGCAAGAAGACAGTTGCGTGGGGCCTGGGCCTGCAAATTGTGTTCGCCATCTTCGTCCTGAAAATTGAGGTCGGACAGGCGCTCTTTCAGAAAGCCGGAGACGCGGTCAACCGCCTGCTCAGCTATGCCTTCTCCGGATCACAGTTCGTGTTTGGCGATCTCGGTGCGCAACATTCGTCGATGGGGTTCGTTTTCGCATTCCAGGTGCTGCCGACGATCATCTTTATCTGCGCCCTTTTCGCTGTCCTCTATCACTACGGGATTATGCAATTCATCATCAAGCTGGCCGCGAAGGTGATGACCCGCTTGATGGGCACCAGCGGCGCCGAATCTCTGAACGTGGCGGCGAGTGTCTTCATGGGCCAGACCGAAGCCCCGCTTACCATACGGCCGTTTCTGCCCGACCTGACCCGATCCGAGTTAATGACCGTGATGACCAGCGGCATGGCGCACGTGTCCGGCGGCATCATGGCTGCATACATCGCCTTCGGCATTGATCCCAAGCATCTGCTGAGCGCGGTCATCATGACTGCGCCCGGCACTATCCTGATGTCGAAAATGCTGGTGCCGGAGACGGGGATTCCGAAGACCGCGGGCCGTGTCGTCATGAGCGAAGAGGAAGTGGACGCCGAGAAACATAGCAATCTGCTGGGTTCGATAGCGCGCGGCACCACGGATGGTTTGGGCATGGCGCTCAATATCGCCGCCATGCTGATTGCATTCCTCGCCCTCATCGCTCTGGTCAACGGCATCCTCGGCGGGATTCACAATCATCTCGGAATCGCGTGGTTTCCCTCCAGCATGCAACAGGTTTTCGGCAAATTATTTGCTCCCGTTGCCTGGGTCATCGGAATTCCATGGCGTGACTGCGGCGCCATCGGCAGTCTTCTCGGTACGCGCATGGTGCTGAACGAGCTGGTGGCGTTCTCCATGCTCGGACCGCAGAGAGCCGCACTCGACCCGCGCTCGTTTACGATTGCGACCTTCGCACTCTGCGGTTTCGCAAATTTCAGCTCGATCGGAATTCAGCTGGGCGGCATCGGAGCGCTGGCTCCGAATCAACGAGGAGAACTGGCTAAACTTGGCATTCGCGCCATGCTGGCCGGAACCATGGCCAACCTGATGTCGGCGTCGATTGCCGGGATGCTTCTCTGACCGACGCGCTGGTGGAGAGCCCAGCATGTGGAGAGCCGGACGCGCCCCGCCCGGCCAGCGTCATGTTGTTATTGTGTCGGTCATGGTAGCTAACTGTGCGAGGATTTCGTCGGTTGTCACCAGCGTCGCTCCCAGGTTTGTGAACTCCGCCAGCGTCTTATTTCCAACTTCCGTCGCTAGAGTTTCAATTGCATCGCGGACCACCGCCACCCGGCGTTTCCGCTTTATCAGCCCCCTCACCGCGCAACTGACGCAGTATTCCGTCACCACGCCAAACACCACAAATTCGGCAGTGTCGCCCAAACGGCGCACTAACTCGTCGGCATGGCGGCTCTCAAACACATCCAGCGTCTGCTTCTCGAGGATGATCTGCTGATACTTAGAAAGATCTTCCGGCAACCTGGCCTGGTCATCGTTTTCTATCCGAACGAAATTATCCGTCAGAGCAGCCGGCACAAACTCCGCGCCAGGCGTGCCTTTCAGGCAGTGCGGTGGAAACTGCTGGAACTCGGGATCATTCGCCGCATGAAAGCAGCCATGCGAAACCAGGAAAACTTTGCCCTGACGCGCCGCATCCGTCAGCCTGCGAATATTGGGCAGAAGTTTCTCAGCTCCGGGAACGTAAAGCTTCCCGCCGGGCAGCATAAAATCGGCCTGTACATCCACTTCCCAAAAAATAAAGTCACGAGATTGCATTCCGCTCTCCGTCGTCTCGACGCAAAACTCGGCGCACAGTTGCTCTCTACTCATTCATTTGTATACTAGCGGCCACTGACTTCGCAGCAATTCCGCGCCCGGAAGGGATCCATGGCTCACGAGGAATCGTCGAAATCTGCGCCACAAACTAAGCTGGTCATCCGCAATATCGGCCTTTTGCTCAGCGGAGACCTTGCCGACCCCATCCTTGACGCCGACACCGTCGTCGCCGTCGGAGATCGCATTTTTGCTGTTGGCAGAGAAAAGGATGTCGACATTTCGCGAGCCGATGTCACCATCGATGCCAAAGGCACTGCCGTCGCGCCCGGTTTCATCGACAGCCATGTTCATCCTGTGTGCGGCGATTGGACGCCGCGCCAGAATCAGCTCGGCTGGATCGACAGCTATCTGCACGGCGGAGTTACGACAATGGTCTCCGCCGGCGAAGTGCACACACCCGGCCGTCCGAAAGATATCGTGGGTCTGAAAGCGATGGCCATCTTTGCCCAGCGTGCCTTTCAAAACTTCCGCCCGGGTGGTGTGAAGATTCTTGCCGGCGCTCCCGTGCTCGAACTCGGCATGGTCGAGGACGACTTTAGAGAGCTCGCCGCCGCCGGAGTCAAGATCCTCGGCGAAGTCGGCCTGGGCAGCGTAAAAGATGGCCAGACCGCGCGCCGGATGGTTTCATGGGCGCGCAAATACGGCATCCAGAGCACGATTCACACCGGCCCTTCGATCCCAGGTTCCAGCCTGATCGACAAAGACATGGTGCTCGAGACCGACGCGGATGTCATCGGCCATGTCAATGGCGGACATACCGCTCTTCCCGACGATCAGATCAACGCGCTGTGCGAGCGATCCAGACGGGCTTTGGAAATTGTTCACAACGGGAACGAGCGCGCCGGACTGCTGGCGCTCCGCACGGCAATGGAATTGAAACAGCTGGACCGCGTGATTCTGGGCACGGACTCGCCCGCCGGATCAGGAGTCCAGCCGCTCGGCATCGTGCGTATGATTTCGTTGTTGTCATCGTTAGGCGAAATTCCCGCCGAGGTGGCGATCTGCCTCGCCACGGGAAACACTGCAAAGATACGCAACCTCGATGGCGGCCTGATTGCCCCGGGACGCGAAGCCTCATTCGTTTTGATGGACAAGGCTCAGCACTCGGCAGGGAAGAACCTGCTCGACAGTATTCAAAAGGGAGACCTGCCCGGAATCGGCATGGTCATCATCGACGGAACCGTCAGCGTCCACCGCAGCCGCAACACGCCGCCGGCAACGACGGTGCCTGTGGTCGTTAAAAGCAGTGGTTAAGGACCAGCGGTAAAAGAGAGAGAGAACGACAGAGCTTACGTCACTGCATTCCGAGTGATGCGGCAACCGACTTCCTGTACTCACGCGCTTTGGCTATCGCTGCCGCCTCGTCGACGGTCAGCAGTTTGTGGTCGCGCATCACAATTCGGCCACCGATCATCACCGTTTCCACGTCGCTGGCTTTCAAAGAGTATGCGATCTGCGCGTAAACGTCGAACATCGGCACTGCGTTTGGCTCGTCCAGACTGATCAGAATCACATCCGCCTTTTTTCCCGTTTCGAGCGAGCCGATCTCTTTCTCCATGTGCAGCGCGCGGGCGCCGTCGATCGTTGCCATTTCCACGACGGCGGGAGCATTCAGGGCCAGCGGGCTCATCTTCGTGATTTTCGCCAGCTTGGCCGCCAAATCGATTTCTTCCATCAGATCGAGGTCGTTGTTGCTGCCTGCCGGGCCGTCGGTTCCGAGGCCGACTGCGACTCCGGCAGCTCGCGTCTCGGGCACGGGAGCAACCCCGCTTGCAAGCATCATGTTACTCGACGGGTTGTGCACGCAACCCACGTTGTGCTGCGCGAGAATCTTGCGGTCCGCTTCGTCGACAAAGATGCAGTGCGCGGCAACGACGTCTGGACCGAGCACTCCAATTCGCTCCAGATACTGCACCGGCGATGCCCCGTTCTGCTTCTCGCTGTCTTCCCATTCCTTTTTCATCTCAGCTACGTGAATCAGGATCGGTGCATGATATTTGCGTGCCAGGGCGGAAGCATCCTGCAACGTCTTTTGTGAGCAGGTGTAAATCGAATGAGGCGCGACTGCCGCGTGAATGAGCGGATCGCCTTGCCACTTCTTCAAGAACTTTTCGCTGTAATCGAGCATCGCGGCTTCGCTTTTGTTATCGGGCGCCGGAAAATCGATAAACGTTTCGCCCAGCACGCCGCGCATGCCCGCGGCTTTCGTCTCTTCCGCCACTGCGTCTTCGAAGTAGTACATATCCGCGAAAGTGGTCACCCCCGAGCGGATCTGCTCGGCGGCCGCCAGCCACGTCCCCCAGCGAACAAACGATTCCGTAACATTATTCTTTTCAGCGGGAAAGATATATTTGTAGAGCCAATCGTTTAAGGTCACATCATCATGCAGCCCGCGGAACAGAGTCATCGGGACGTGGGTATGGCCGTTGATGAATCCCGGGAGCACCAGCGTATTCTTCGCATCGATCGTTTCCCGGCTGGCATACTTCGCTTCGAGTTCGGCTCGTGGACCGACTGCGACAATCGTGTCCCCCGTTACCACTACCGCCCCGTCGTCGTAGATGTGACGCTGGCCGTCCATGGTGACGACCGTGCCGCCGACGACAATAGTGTCCGCACGCTCTTTCGCCGTTTGCCCGTAGAGCGTTTGCCCATAAAAAAGAATCGAGCAGCCAACGTGAAATGCGAAGATTAGCCAGTAGCTTCTCTTGTTCGTCATCCTTGTCCCTGTGTTCCCGCTGTGACCTCTCCTGTGATTATCGCTCTTTCACCGCAACCCATCTTCACCCTTGATCTGTTCCTTAGTCAGTCCGCCGACTCTGGGTAGGGGACGCCCGCTGTCCGTCACTGCAATCGCCACCATAATCTCATTGGCGCGCGGAGCGTCGCTGATTCGAACTTCCATGCCATCAAAGTGGCTGCGCACAAAGGCTGCATCTTTGTGCCCCAGCGGAATGTCGAGCACCACTCCGAGGCCGCCACGTTTCTTGGAAGAAGGAATCAAAGCCGCACCCTTGCCCAGCACCCGCCGCACCGGCGTACCCAGCTTCGGATGCAAGATCGCCGCGGCGTGTTCCAGTTCACCATTCTCGCCCACCGCGGCGGCCTTGCCGTAACTCTGGGCGGATGGTCCGGCAATGCCGAGCGCCGCAACCGCGCGCTCAGTCAGCAACTCGCCGAGCTCTTCGCCGATGGTCATCAATTCCGAAAGATCCTCAACATAGCGTCCGGCGTAGGGATTCTCAATCACCGCAACCGCAGCCGCCCGCCGCGTCGGCGGATCCACCTTGCGGCCCATCTCCATCGTAGTCTCTTCGAGAAACGTCGCGATCTTCCGGATCTTTATTTTTGCGCAGGAAGCGGCGCAGGAACTGGCTTGGATATCGGCTTTCATCGCAGTCCGTCCTCTCCCTTGATCTGCGACGCTTGCAATCCGCCGACGCGGGCATGCACGCGCGCGCCAGTGGTCATCACGAGCGCGAGCAAAATCTCATCGGCCCGTGGAGCATCCCCAATCCCCACCTCCATCGCATCAAAATGACTGCGCACGTAGGAGGCGTTGATGTGGGTGATCGGAATGTCGAGACGTGTTCCTGGTCCGCCAACTTTTTTGGTTGACGCCACAATCGCCTTCGCGCCGCCGAGCACGTCTCGCATCGCGTAGCCACCTGGAACATGCCATAGCGCCCCGTGTTCGAGCTCTCCCGCTGAGCCGACGATCGCTCCTTTGCCATAGCCTTCCACAACTTTAGGATTGCCGCCCAACGCCGCCACCAGCGACCGCGCCATCTCCAACCCGAGCGGTTTCAAGTCGTCCATGAAATCGTCGATCTTTTCGACATACGCACCCGCATAAGGATTCCGGATCACTGCCAACGCTGCCGCCCGGCGCAGCGGATTGTTTGTGACTGGACCGCCCTCGTGGAAAATCTCCTCGACCAGGAGAAGCCTTTTGCGAATCTGAACTTCAGGCATGAATCAGACTCCTGTCGGGCTCTCGAACATCCGCCAACTGTGCACAACCTGCAGGTGCGACCAGACGCGTCTCTCCCTGCAAGTTGAGGGCGGCCGCGCGAATCAGGCCCGAGTGCAGGAGCGATGCCGCCACGCGAATTCCGGCTTTCAGCGCGTCGTCAATCTCGTTCGGCGCCAGTTCGCCTACCGATTGTGTCACCATGCATTCGCCGAGGTCGCTGTCTGGCGCAAGATCGCAGGCCCGTGTTCGCACGATCATCGGATGTCCCGGTAAATCTACTGCATTCGCCACGACCGTCGCCGCAGCGTCGGCCATCGCAGCCGTGTCGGCAAGCACTGTGACTGCATCGGCAATGCCCAACGAAAAACTACGCCCGCGCCAACCGCTGGTGGCGATTCCGCGAATCGGATCAGCGGAGTGAACTGTGGTTGTCCCAAATAACGAGGTCCGATCCGGACGCTCCACCATGCCGACGACAAACATTTCGCTGGGCTGCAAGTGGAACGCAATATCACCGCCGTCGTTCACGTAAGCTCGCGAAGGTTTCGCAGCTGAAATCATCGCTGCGAGAATTTCGTCTGCCACCGCTCCCGCCACTGCCGCCATGGGGGTAACAAAGATCTGTGAAGCATAGGGTCTCACCGCTGCCAGCATACGGCGCGCAATCGCACCCGATGGAAGGTCTCCATCTTCGCGGGCGGGCCGTCGCAGGAACGCAAGCTCACTGCACAACTCATCCAGAATCTCAACGAAGCGCGCCGCCGCCGCGCGATAGGCAAGGTCGATTTCGTGCACTTCACCGAAAGCCTCCACGATGACATCGATCGGTCCATCCTGCATGTGCAGACGCCGTCCGTCAGGAAGCAGCCGAATTTGCGCTCGGTTGGTCAGCGTATTCATTTCCCGCGCTTCTCCGAAGCCAATGGCCAGGGATTCTCCGGCCGTGCCGCCAGCCGTCGATGGCTCTCCTCGTCACGGTGGATCGAGCTGAGCGGCCGCACGTGATCCATGTATCCGCCAAGCGTCGCGTAATCCGACAGTTTCAGTGTGAACTCGATGGGTGCCACCAACGCCGGCGTCGGAACGTAGCCAAGAGCATTTTCCGGCATGCGGCTCACATCCGCCATGATCGTAATTCCGCCGCCCGGCCAGACATATACCGGCGCGCCTCCGCAGGTGACGCGAGTGAGCGCATCGCGCACGGAATGCGTCAGCTTCACCGGATTCTCCGTCACCCCGGCCCGCAGCGATCCACCCGCGCCGCCCATGAACAACACAGTGCAGAGTGCCGGCTCGCAGTTTTCGCGAATGCGCTCCACCGACTCACGCAGTGCAGGCGGCAGTTGTTTCTCCACTGGACGAAGCGCTTCGTCCAGTTCGAAATACGCGTGGTGCTCGCCCGTGGTGCTCACCATCAGCAAACGCAAGCCCGGCCGCGCAACTTCCGGATCAAACGGACCCAGAATCGAAAGCGGATCATCAATATCAGTTCCCCCCCATGACGTGCCCGGTTCCGCGACGCGGAAGTATCGCCCCGGCGTCGATCTTCGCCCCTTCAGCGCGATCCCGGACTCCGGCACGCCGAGCAGCTTTCCCGCCTGGTGTTCGGACAACACACCTGTAATGTGATCGTCCACCACTACGACTTCATCCACCTTGCCAAACCACTGTTTCGCAAACATGCCGATCGTCGCCGACCCGCAACCCACCCGCATGCGTTCTTCCTTCACCCCATCTACGATCGGCGCTGTGCCCGCCTGAACCAGAACGCTGGCGCCGTCGTCAATCTGCAACTCCGCCGCTTTGCCGTTGCACAGATTCAGCAGCGTATCGCAGGTGACCGTGCCTTCGCGCCGACTGCCGCCGGTGAGGTGTCGCACCCCTCCGAGCGACAGCATCTGCGATCCATATTCGTTGGTCGTGACGTGTCCCACTGCCTCGCCCTGCGCTCGCACCGTGCTGCATTCCGCTCCCAGATGTCGATCGGTGTCGATCTTCAGCTTCACGCCGCAATAACTGAAAATCCCCTCGGTCACGACCGTGACCATATCCACGCCCGCGACTTGAGAGGAAATGATGAAAGGTGCCGGCTTGTAATCCGGATAGGTCGTGCCCGCGCCAATCGCAGTCACAAACGTTTCGCCGCCGCTCACCAGCGCGCCGTCCCACTCGCGGCTTTTTTCCAGAAAGGGCACAACCGTGTCGCCACGCGACACTGCACGATCCAGCACCAC
>Ga0182018_10000519_pt1 | contig 49883 bp, 45 predicted proteins | sample 812P2MmetaG_FD_120490 | JGI IMG/M metagenome (GOLD analysis project Ga0182018, IMG submission 120490) | Permafrost microbial communities from Stordalen Mire, Sweden - 812P2M metaG | ecosystem: Environmental > Terrestrial > Soil > Wetlands > Permafrost | place: Sweden: Stordalen | collected... | reverse complement strand
TCTCGAACAGCACGTCCTCGCCGGGGTCGGTGGCCATGTCCAGAATTCTTGCCGATCCACCACCGGATCGCGAGTCAGACGACTACCCCGTCAATTGCAGGTTCTGACCCACGCTCCTAGCGGAAAGGCCTCATCCGGCGAATCTGGCGGCGCCGCCGCCGCCGCCGCCCAACCCCCCGCCGCCGAATCCCCCGCCGCCGAGCCCACCTGCGCCACCGAGCCCACCTGCGCCGAACCCGGCACGAGTGGTAGCGGTCGAGGTCGAGGGGAGGGGCTCGTTCAGATCGGCGAGGGCGATGCTCTGGCCCGAGCTCACGCCCGAGGTCACCTGGGTGAGCACATCGCCCACCGTTCCAAGGGTCACCCTGACCGACTTCGCCGTGTTGTCGTGCACCACGGTGACCAGGTGCGTCGAACCGACCGTGCGGACGGCAGACGAGGGCACCGTCGTCACGCCCACCGACCTCTTGACGATGATCGACAGGTTGGCGTCGGCACCCGACAGCTGCCCCAGATCGGGAGTCTCGAGCGAGATCGTCACCGGGTAGGTGGTGGTGGTCGATCCGCTGGTGGCGAGCACGCCGATCGACGACACTTGGCCGTTGACCGCCGTGTTGGTAGCGTCCGGCGTCACCTGGACCTGCTGGCCAACGGCGACTTCGCCGATGTCAGCCACACTCACGTCGGTGGAGACGTCATAGGAGGTGCCGGTCCCGATCACCACGATCTGCGCCGGGTCCGAGCTCGATCCGGCAGTCACCGAATCCCCCACTCCGACCGAGATCGACGCCACCGTGCCCGAGATGGTGCTGACCAGATTGACCCCGCTGAGAGCCTGCTGAGCGTCGGCCAGATTGGCCGCTGCCGTGTCGATCGAGGCCTGGTCGACCGCCAATTGCTGGGGCGTCGCCACTTTGGAGGCCTTGGTGGCCGCTCCTGCAGTCGAGGCCTCGGCGCCAGCTCCAGCGGTGCTCGACGCGGTGGATGCCGTCCCGCCCGACGGTGTGGAAGCGGTACCATCCGAGCTCGCTCCCGTCTTGCCGGTGCCGGACGGTGACCCCGCCGAGGACGATCCGGACCCGGATCCTGACGATGCCTCGAGCGCCGAGGTCAGCGCACTCTCATCCTGACTGACCGTCTTGATGTCAGCGGCCACCTTGGCCTGGGCCGCGGACGCCTGGCTCAAGGCCTGGGCACAGGTGGGTGGGGCTCCTCCGCCAGCAGGGCTCGGATCGGTTGTGGTCGTCGTCGATGTCGTCGTCGGAGCGCTTCCGGTGGCGGGGGATGCCGGGGCGGCGCACACGGTCGTCGCCTGGGCGAGCGTCGAGCCGGCTTGGGACGAATCGGCATCCAGTTGCGTCTGATCGGAAACCAGCGTGGCCTGGAGCTGGGTGATCTTTCCCGATGAGGACGGGCCCGAACCCGATGACGGCACCGTGGTGGTGGTGGTCGTCGTGGTAGGAGCGCTCGACGAGGACGTCGGGGTGCCCGAGGAGGTGGACGAGACCTCCACTGCTTCGGTCTGACTCGCCTCGGCACTGGCCAGCGTCGCCTGGGCCGCCGCCAGGGTGGCTTGCGCGGAGACAACGGTGGCGTTGAGATCGGCGATATTGAGCGAGGCCAGTGTCTGCCCGGCGGTGACGGTCTGCCCCACCGAGACGTCGACGGCGCTCACCGTCCCGGAGACATTGAAGTTGAGGCTTGCCTGATTCGCCGGCGTGATGGTTCCTACGGCATCGAGCGTCGCCTCAACGGTGCCGGTCCCGACCGTGGCCGTCCGATACACCGGCGAGGAGCCACGAGTCGAATGCCATGCGATCAGCGCTGCCGCCACCAACACCAGGGCGATGCCGATTCGCAACGGTGAAAACCATCCGGTGCCGGTCGGAGTCGCTGGACCGCCGTCATCGGGCGGACCGTCGGTTGCGTCGGTCACCGCACCGCCGATCGGCGGGGAGCGGTCGCCAACGATGCGGGAGTGCTCATCAGGCACCGCCGGCACCACCCGATCCGGCGGCGCCCGCACCGCCACCCCCGAATCTGGCAAACCCGGTGGTGCACCCGTTGGCTCCCGGCGTGGAGATGACGATTGACTTGGCGGTGACCGAGCCGGTGGTGCCAGCCGCGCCGATGGCGTTGGCGCACTTGCCCACCGCCAGGTCAGTGGACGCTGCCGTCGTCCGCTCGGTGAACGTCGTCGAGGAAGTGAGGGTCACCACCACGCTGGATGTGGCCTTGGTCCTGGGGTTGGTCTCGCTGAGTGTCACCGTCGACCCGCTGACAGCGCTGACCGAGCCACTCGCCCCCCCGAATCCTCCGGACCCCCCACGAAAGGAGCCGCCACCCGGGCGCGTTCCGGATGTTTCCCCGGGGGGCCTGCCGCCGGTACGTCCTCCGAACCCGCCTCCGCCGCTACCGGCCCCGGCACCACCGGCTCCGAAACCACCCGTGCAGGTACCCGAGGTCGGCTGGGTGATGGAGACGGTCGTAGCCGTCACCGGCGCTCCGAACGCCGGCGCGGTCGACGACGAGGCCGTGGTCGGCTTGCCGAACGCCGAGACGCACGAGCCCACGGTCACGGCGGAGGCGGACGACGGAAGCGTCTCTGCGAAGGTGGTGGCCGATGTGTAGGTGACCGTGGTCTGGCCCGTCGTCGGATTCTGCACCTCCAGGGAGGATCCATTGATGGCGGCGATGGTTCCCGATGCACCCGGTGCTTGCCGGGAGGCGCCTCCTGACCCACCCCCCGCAGTGGATGAGTGAGCAGCGGTGGAGGATGTCGAGGAGGCCGCCGAGGAGGACCCGCAGGCGGCCAGGGCCGCGGCGGCAGCACCGACCACCGACAAGGCGAGAATCCGCCGCATCCGGGCGGAGCGCCCCGTGCGGCTGCGCTCAGGGGTGCGGCCCCGGTGAGCTGATGAGTTCGCTGAGCTGTTCATTGCGGTTCCTTACCTTGTTCGTTGATGTTCTGCTGAGACATGTCGAGATTCACTCGCTACGCAGGGCGTCGATGGGGGCCAGCCGTGCGGCCCGACCAGCGGGGTAGACGCCGAAGACGACGCCGATGCCGATGGCAACGACGATCGCACCGACGGTCGCCACCAGCGAGATGGTGATCGGATCGGAAATGAAATGCGGAAGGATGCGCGCCCCCAGCACCCCGAGGCCCGCCCCGAGGACCCCCCCGATCAGACCGAGGACAGAGGCCTCGACCAAGAATTGGCGCCGGATGACGCGGGGCGTCGCACCCAGTGCCTTGCGCAATCCGATCTCGCGGATGCGCTCGGTCACCGAGACCAGCATGATGTTCATGACGCCGATGCCTCCGACCAGCAGCGAGATGCCGGCGATACCCCCGAGCAGGACGGTGAGGGTCTTGTCCACCGAGGTGGCCGTGGACAAGAGCGACGTCTCCGGCGTGATGGTGAAGTCGGCGTCGGTGGGGGTGGTGATCTGGTGGAGGCTGTCGAGCTCGGCAGTGGCCTCTTGGTTGGCAGCCGACAGTGTCGACGACGAGCTGGCTTGGACCAGGATGTCTCCGACCGTATTGCGGCTGGTACCCCCGAACAGCTGGGTCGAGGCCGTGGTGATCGGCACGATGGCCTGGTCGTCCTGGTCGGCCGTTGTCGACGACCCGGATGAGCCCGACGAACCCACCGTATTGAGCACACCGATCACCGTCATCGTGACTCCGTTGACGGTGACCGGTTGGCCGATCGAATCGCGGACGCCGAAGAGCTCCTCGGCGGTGGTCGATCCCAGCACCACCACATCGGCCCGCGTGGTCAGGTCATGGCCGGCGATGAAGCGGCCTTCAGTCATCGATCGTCCACGGACGGTCAGCCACGAAGGGTTGGTTCCGACAACGGTGGTGGTCCAGTTGGTCGTGCCGGCCACCAGTGTCTCCGACTCCGACGTCGTCGGTGCCACCGCCCCGATGTCGGGGGCGACCGTCTTCGACGCCAGTGCGGTGGCGTCACCTGCGGTCAGGGTGGACGCCGAGCCGAATCCCCCGCGGATGCCGGAGCTGGACGTCGTGCTCCCCGGTGAGATGGTCAGGAGGTTGGAGCCGAGCGCAGAGATGTCGGAGCTGACCTGTTGCTGCGCCCCCTCGCCCAGTCCGACGGTCAAGATCACCGCGGTGATCCCGATCATGATGCCGAGCACGGTGAGACTGGATCGAAGACGGTGGGTGACCACCGCTTCCAGTCCGGTGCGGAAGGTCTCGAGGATGTTCACGGCCGGCCCCGCTCGGAACCGGCCATCTCTGCGCCGAGCAGTTGGCCGTCCTTGATCCTGATCGTCCGTTCGGCCGCTGCCGCCACGTCGGGCTCGTGGGTGATGAGCACGATGGTCCGACCGCTCCGGTGGAGTTCGTCCATGAGGGCAAGGACATCACCGGCCGAGACAGAGTCGAGGTTTCCGGTCGGCTCGTCGGCCAGGATGAGGGCGGGATCGGTCACCAGTGCACGGGCGACGGCAACCCGCTGTTGCTGGCCTCCGGAGAGCTCGCCGGGGCGATGCTCCACCCGGTCGGCCAGACCTACCCGGTCCAGGGCGGCAAGGGCACGATCCCGGCGGGTCGCCCGATCCACGCCCGCATAGACCAGAGGAAGCTCGACGTTCCGCCACGCCGACAGCGTGGCCAGGAGATTGAACTGCTGGAAGACGAACCCGATCCTCCGGTTGCGAACGTGGGCCAACTCCTCCTCGGACATGGCACTCACGTCCTCACCGGCTAGCCGGTAGGTCCCCGACGTCGGCACATCGAGGCAACCGAGGATATGCATGAGGGTCGATTTCCCCGATCCGGACGGACCCATGATGGCGACGTACTCTCCCGTGCCGATGGTGAAGGACACCCCCTGCAACGCCTCGACTTCCAACGTTCCGTTGCGATAGGTCTTCCCCACCTCTGCGCACTCGATTACCGCGGCACTCACCGCCGGGTGTTCCCGCGTGCTCTCCAACAGGACCTGGGCGGTGTCCTCGTCGCGGCTGCGATACCGGTCGTCAGACCCCGGGATGGTCATCCTCCGAACCCGCCGCCGCCGCCACCGAACCCGCCGCCGCCGCCACCACCGAACCCGCCGCCGCCGCCACCGCCACCGAGCCCGCCGGCACCGGTTCGGCCGAAGAGACCCGCCCCGGCGCCGGTGCCGGTGGCGCCCCGGAAGGAGACCGCGGTGACGTAGATCCGGTCCCCGACCGAGAGCCCCTTGGTCACCTGCGTCTCGCCTCCGGATGCGGCGCCGATGGTGACCACGGTGGCCACCTTCTTCCCGCCGGAGTCGACATCGACCGTCGTATTGTCACCGCTGAACTGGATGGCACCGGTCGGCACCACGATCACACCCTGGAGCTCCTCGGTGATGATGGACACCGTGGCGCTCGAGCCCCCGTACAACCCGGCCGGGCTACCGGTGACGTCGACGACCACCGGAAAGGTCGACACGCCAGACGTGGTGGTGGCGAGCAGTCCGACAGAGCCCACGGTGCCGTAGACGGGGGTCGTCGAGCCAGAAACCGTGATCGTCGCCTGATCGCCGATGGCAAGCTGGCTGACCTGGCTGCTGTCGACGGTCGAATTGACGATGTACGAACCGGTCGAGATGACCACGACCTGTGCCGATGAGCTCGACGCCGAAGAGGAGGACGCCGAAGAGGAGGAGGACGCCGCCGCGTCAGACAGACCCGACGATGCACCGCTGCCACCCAACGAGCTTCCAGCCGATGACGATCCGGTTCCTGTGTTCGAGGCCGAGGACGAGGACGAGCCCGACGAGGTGCCCGACGCGGTCACCTGCTGGCCGACAACAAGGTTGAGCGACGCCACCGTGCCGCTGATGGTCGACACCAGTGTGGCGTCGTTGAGCGAGGTCTGGGCACTGGTCACTTGGGTCTCCGCGGAGGCGATCTGGGCCTGGTCGGAGGCGATCTGAGCCGACGAGGCGTCAGCAGTCTGATCGGTGTCCAGCTGGGCCTGATCGTTGGCCAGCTGGGCTTGGGCCTCGGCCAGCGAGGCGGCAAGCGAGGTGTCGTCGATGGTGGCCAGCGCCTGGCCGGCGGTGACCGTCTGCCCGGCGCTCACTTCGACCGCGTACACCCGCCCGGAGACGCCGAAGTTGAGGCTGGCCTGGCTGGCCGGTTCGATGGTGCCCGTTGACGACACCGTTTTGGTGATGGTCCCGGTCGACACCGTGTGGACCGTGGTGGTGGTGGTGATCAGCGGGGCGGCGCTCGAGCTGCTGGTGGCCAGCCAGGTACCCACCCCGGCGGCAGCGACCACCACCAGCACGGCGCCGGCGATCGTCCCCTTGCGTCTGAACCATTTCCTTCGTTCCGCTGCCACGTACGCCTCGCTTGTCTTCGCCCACCGGGTCCACTGGGTGTGTGCCGCTCCGAGACAACACGCGTCGACGGCCGGCCCGAGGTGGCGCAACCATCCAATCGGCTCAACATATACGCCAGGAAACAATCACCTGTGAGTTTCCTGAGAATGCGATCCTGCCCAAAAGTCCAGTTCAGCGGCGCTGTCAACGGCGATCAGCAGCCGAGCGACGGCCCCGTCGAGGTGTAGGAGAACCCGCATCCGCAGTCACCAACGGTACCGCCGTCAACCGGACCCCGCTGGTCATGGGTGGGCTGACCTCGGTCGGACCGGGCCGGCGCCGCAGCGCGGTGATGTGATTCGACTCGGCGGCGCGGTCAACCCGCATAAGGTCGATGAGCGACCGCCGCTCCTTGGGATCGGTGAGCCGCTTACCTCTGGAGGTGCCCATGAAGTACGTGAATCTCGGTTCGACCGGCCTGAGGGTCTCTCGGGTGTGCCTCGGGATGATGAGCTATGGCAATGACAGCGAGCGCCCGTGGGCACTGAGCGAGGAGCTGGCCGCCCCCATCGTGCGGAAGGCGGTCGAAGGCGGGATCACCTTCTTCGACACCGCCGACACCTACTCCAAGGGGGCGAGCGAGGTTGCGACCGGACGGCTGCTTTCCAAGTTCCTCAGTCGGGACGAGGTGGTGGTGGCGACAAAGGTGTTCATGCCCATGACCCCGGGGGAGAACGGGGGCGGCCTGTCGCGCAAGCACATCCTCTCCGCCATCGATGCCTCCCTGGCCCGGCTGGACATGGAGTACGTCGACCTTTATCAGATCCACCGATGGGATCCGCGCACGCCGATCGAGGAGACCATGGAGGCGCTCCACGACGTGGTGCGCTCGGGCAAGGCCCGCTACATCGGCGCCAGCAGCATGTTCTCGTGGCAGTTCGCCAAGGCACAGCATGTGGCGGACCTCCACCACTGGACCAGGTTCGTCTCGATGCAGCCGCACTACAACCTCATCTATCGGGAGGAAGAGCGGGAGATGATCCCCCTGTGCATCGACCAAGGCGTGGGCGTCATCCCCTGGAGCCCCTTGGCCCGGGGCGTGCTGGCCGGAAACCGCAGTCGGTCCGGCGAGCGCAAGACCACCCGGTCGGGAACCGATGACTTCACGGACTACCTCTATAGCCAGCCGACCGACTTCGATGTCGTCGAGCGGGTTGCCGACGTGGCCGGCGAGCGAAACGTGCCCGCTGCCCAGGTGGCACTGGCCTGGCTGCTCCAGCGGCCCGGGATGACCGCTCCGATCATCGGTGCCACCAAGCCAGAACACCTCGAGGACGCGCTGGCCGCCGAAACGCTTCAGCTCTCCGGCGAAGAGGTCGCCCGACTGGAGGAACCCTATGTGCCCCACCCGGTGCTGGGACACTTCTGAGAGGACCGGGTGACCATGGAGGAGCCCCGCGGCGTCGACTTTCACTTCGACATCATGTGTCCGTACGCCTACCAGACCTCGCTGTGGATGCGAGAGGTGCGCGACCTGGCCGGCGTAGACGTGCGCTGGCGATTCTTCAGTCTCGAGGAGATCAATCGGGCCGAGGGGAAGAAGCACCCCTGGGAGCGTGAGTGGTCCTACGGTTGGTCGATGATGCGGATCGGGGCCTACCTCCGCCGCCAGGACGCGGGCCTGGGCGACCGCTGGTACGAGTCGGCGGGCCGGGCGCTCCATGTCGAGGGCCGCAAGCCCCATCGCCCCGAGGTGGCCGAGGAGATCCTCGGTGAGATGGGCCTCGATCCGGGGATGGTCCGCGCCTCCATCGATGATCCGTCCACCGCGGACGAGGTCCGTTCCGAGCACGAGACGGTGCTGTCCAAGGGTGGTTTCGGCGTGCCCACCCTGATCTTCGATGACGGGCAAGCCCTGTTCGGTCCTGTCCTGGTCAATCCTCCCACCGGCAAAGAGGCGTTGCGATTGTGGGAGTTGGTCACGGGATGGCTCGAGTTCTCCGACGTCTACGAGCTTCAGCGGCCCAAGAGCGCTGCGGATATCGACACCATCGCCACTGCGTTCACCCCGTACCTCGACGCCCGGGACTGGTTCACCGTCCAGCGCGACACACCCTGAGCGGGGCTGACGACGGTCAGGCCGGTTCGTCTTCGTCCTCGGGCTCGCCGACCTGGCCCGAGCTCCTCAGCCGGGCCAGCCCCATGGCGGGGAACAGCATCACCGACAACATGCCCGCCGCCACCAGCGATGCCGCGTTGACCTCGAGCATCCTTCCTTCTTCCACCGCGATACTGGTGATGACCACGATGAGGGGCAGGCCGGTGGCCGACAACACCGCCAACGGCATCCGCTCGGATCGGGTGATGTCGTTGCGGTAGAGCAGGTAGGCCGGCGTCCCTCTCGCCACCACCATGAGTACGAGGAACACGGGCACCCGCCAGAGGGAGCTCGGATGCTGGATGAAGACGTGCAGGTCGAACTGGATCCCGCTGACCACGAAGAAGATGGGGATGAGGAAACCGAACCCGATTGCTTCCAGCTTCGCCTTTATCACCTCGCTCTCCGAACTGGCGGAGAAGAGGCGAACGACGATGCCGGCCGCAAACGCGCCCAGAAGCACGTCGAGGCCCAGCGTCTCGGCCAGCAGCACCAGCAGCACGATGAACAGCAGCGATACTCGGACCGGGAGCTGCGAACTCGACTCGAGGTGGCGGTTGAGGAGGGAGACCAGGCGCGGTGGTTGGGCCCGGGCGGCAAACAGGACGGTGACAACGGACACGGTGATGAATGCCACCAGCAGCAGCGAGGTGAGCACGGGCTCCTTGTTGGTGAGGAGCAGTGCCACCGCCACGATGGGACCGAACTCGCCCACGGTGCCGATGGCGGAGATGTAGGCACCGAACTTGGTGTCGTTGACCCCCGCGTCCCGCAGGATGGGTGCCAGCGTCCCCATGGCGGTGGTGGTCAGGGCCAGGCCGACCACCACCGTGTCCCGCGCCAGGCCTGCAGACACCAGGGCGAACGCGGCAGCCAGCCCGATGGCCAGTGAGATCGCCCACCCGGCGGTGGCCCGCCGGAGGGGCGTGCCCCGGATCTTCTGCAGATCCAGCTCGTAGCCGGCCAGGAAGATCAGATAGGTCAAGCCGAGATCGGAGAGGCCGGTGACCACACTGCCGACATGGGCCAGATTGAACACGTAGGGGCCGATGAGGATGCCCAAGCCGATCTGGATGACGATCTCGGGGATGGCCAGCCGCCTGGTCAGTTCGGAGAGGATCGGCGCCAGCACCGCGGCCAATGCGATCAGTACCAGGGTGGCGACGGCGGTGGTGGTCATGCGCGCAGGTCCGATGCCTGACTGAACATCGTCTTACACTAGGCGTCGGACCCCACCCGAGCCCGAATGCCAGGAGCACGTCGGCGGTCACTGCGCCAGACTGTGCAGCGATGCTCATCGTGGTAGGACCGGTCGAGGCGGAGGCGCATCAACGGCACCGCCATCCGGAGCGGCCTGGCCGGGTCGGGGCGGTGATGGACGGGGTTGCGGATCTGCACCTCGACAGCGATCTGATGGTGATGCCGAGCCGGCCCGCAGAGACCGCCTCGTTGGAGCTCGTGCACTCGCCCGGCTACCTCGATGATCTCCGCCGGTTCTGTGTTCAGGGTGGTGGTGCCCTCGATCCCGATACCTACGCCACCTCCGAATCGTGGGAGGCGGCTCGCCTGGCTGCGGGCGCAGGGCTGACGGCCGTAGCGGCGCTGCAGGATCGCGGCACGGGCGTGGCGTTCGTGGTGGCCCGCCCCCCCGGCCATCACGCGCTCGCCGACCGGGCCATGGGCTTCTGCCTGATCAACAACGTCGCCGTGGCCGCCGCTTCGTTGGTCGCCGCCGGCGAACGGGTGCTGATCGTGGACTGGGACGTCCATCACGGGAACGGCACCCAGGCGCTGTTCTGGGATGAGCCTGCCGTCCTGTACGTGTCCACCCATCAGTGGCCGTGCTATCCCGGCACCGGTCGGGCCGCCGAGGTGGGGGGACCGGCGGCCAAGGGCTCGGTACTCAACGTGCCCCTGCCGCCGGGCGCCACCGGCGACGTCATGGGCCAGGCCTTCGATCAGCTGGTCACCCCGGCCGTCCAGCAGTTCCGCCCCTCGTGGGTCTTGATCTCTGCCGGCTTCGACGCCCATCGGGCCGATCCGCTCGCCGACCTCGCCCTCTCCGCCGGCGACTTCGCCCAACTGGCCCGCATCGTGGCCGAGTATGCACCGGCGCCGGGTCGGACGGTGCTCTTCCTCGAGGGCGGATACGATCTGGCCGCGCTGCGGTCGTCAGTGACCGCCACCCTCGGCGCGTTGGTCGGTGCCGCCATTCCCTCCGAGCCGCCAACCTCGGGTGGCCCGGGATCGGATCACGTGCGCCGTGCGGCCGTCCAGCACCGGGACCAACTGGAGTGACCGGCCACCACCGCGGTGCACCACGGCGTGAGGACCACCTAGCCTCACCAGGACCGGCGAGGCCGGTCAACGCCGGCAAGAGAGGAACCAACTGATGCCTGGTATCGAAGCGCAACAGGCCCACACCATCATCGTCGGGGTCGACGGCTCGGACTCCTCGACGGCAGCCCTGGGATGGGCATGCGAGCAGGCCCGCCGCACCGATTCGACCATCGACGCCATCGGAGCCTGGGAGTGGCCGATGAGCTTTGGCGCGGCGATCCCCATCCCCGACGGCTACGACCCGGCCGCGGATGCCCTGACCATGCTGGCTACCGTCATCGAGCCGGTGGCCGCCGAGTTCCCCTCCGTGACCATCCGCCCGGTCGTGCTCGAGGGGCACGCCGCCGAGGTCCTGGTCGAGGCCTCCCGCCGTGCCGATCTCCTGGTGGTCGGCAGCCGCGGCCACGGCGAGTTCTCCGGATTGTTCATCGGGTCGGTGAGCCACCACTGCGCGTCATACGCCCACTCGCCGGTGTTGATCTACCGCGCCAAGGAGACGAACTCCTAAGCCGGCCCGGGCCCGATGGACGAACTCACCAGGTGTCGACGCAGCTGCGCTTCTTCCCCGTTCGCTCAGGTGGGGACGGCGCCGATCGCAGGGCCTCGACGATCCTCCGCCTGGAGTCGGCAGGGTCGATCACGTCGTCGATCTCGAACGCAGTGGCCACATTGAGTGCCTTGCCATGCTGGTATGCCCGCTCGACCATGCTCTGGAACAGGGAGTCGCGTGCTTCCGGATCCTCCACCGCGTCGAGCTCCCGGCGGAATCCGAGCCTCACCGCCCCCTCGAGTCCCATGCCCCCGAGTTCCCCGGTCGGCCAGGCGACGACGAAGATCGGGGACCGGAAGCTGCCGGCGGCCATGGCCTGGGATCCCAGCCCGTACCCCTTGCGAACGACGATGGTGAAGTAGGGGACGGTGAGGCTCGCCCCGATCACGAAGAGCCGTCCGAAGTGGCGGACTTGGGCGGTGCCCTCGGCCTCGGGGCCGACCATGAACCCCGGGGTATCGCACAGGAACAGGATGGGAACATCGTGGGCATCGCAAAGCTGCAGGAATCGGGCTGCCTTGTCCGCACCGTCGCTGTCGATGGCGCCGCCGAGGTGGGACGGATCGTTGGCCACCACCCCAATGGGGCGACCCTCTACCCTGACCAGCGCCGTCACCATGCCGGGGGCGAATCCTGCCCGGAGCTCCAACACCGAATCGGTGTCGGCGAGGGTGGTGATCAGGTTCCGGATGTCGTAGACACGAAGGCGCTCCTCGGGGACGCTCGAGCGCAGAAGCCGCTGGTCGGCACAGGCCCAGGGCTCGGTGCTCCCTTGGAAGTAGGAGAGGTACCGCTTGGCCAGCAGGACGGCGTCGGCATCATCTTCGGCCACGATATCGATCACCCCGTTGTCCACCTGGACGGAAAGAGGGCCAACCTCTTCGGGCCGGTAGCTGCCCAGGCCGCCCCCTTCGATCATGGCCGGCCCGCCCATGCCGATGGAGGCATCCCTGGTGGCGATGATCACATCGCAGCACCCGAGCAAAGCGGCATTTCCGGCAAAGCACCACCCCGAGGCGATGCCCACCATCGGGACCAGGCCACTGAGGGCTCCGAACATGGCGAACGCGGTGGTGTCGAGGCCGGTGATCACCGCGTAGTCGGTGTCCCCGGGCCTACCCCCGCCGCCTTCGGCGAACAGCACCACCGGCACCCGCAGGCGCTCGATGAGCTCGAAGACTCGGTCCTTCTTGCGATGGTTCTGCTGTCCCTGGGTGCCGGCGAGCACGGTGTAGTCGTAGGACAGGACGGCGCACGACGAGCGTCGGTCCACAAATCGACTCCCGTTCACCCGTCCGATCCCGGCCACCAGGCCGTCGGCCGGGGTCCGCTCGATCAGCTCGTCGACCGATCGCCGACCTCGCTGGGCGGCAATGGCCAGTGATCCGTACTCGGTGAAGCTGCCGGGGTCGCACAGATCGTCGATGTTCTCCCGGGCCGTACGCCGGCCCTGCTGGTGGCGGCGCTCCACCACCTCGGGCCGACCGGCATCGAGAACCTGGGCCTGGCGACGGCGCACGGCGTCGAGGTCGGGTCTGATGGCGCCCAGGTCGACGGCCGCCGGTTCGTCTGTCGCCGCATCCCCGGCCCCGGATGCTTCGATCACTGCCAGCGAGTCGCCGGCGGCCACCACCGATCCGGGCTCGACGGCCAGCGACAGCACTGACCCGGTCACCGGCGAACGAACCACGTGCTCCATCTTCATCGACTCGAGGACCACCACCGGTGCGCCCTGGGCCACCACCGCGCCCGCGGCCACCGGTACGGATACCACGGTCCCCTGCAACGGGGCCGCGACCCCGAGCCTCGATCCGGGTAGCGCCTCGTCCGATCCGTCGCTGAGCGAACTCACCGTGGTCAGGCGGTGGGCATCGGAAAGATGCTGTCTTCGTGCGATGCCGAGACCACAGCATCGTCACGCTCGTCGTCACTCATGGGGGTGACGTTCCGGGCCGCGGCAATGGCGAGACGGAGGACATCGGTGTCACCGGGAGTGCACACGGCGTGGACTCCGGGAGTGGAGAGGGCGAACCGGACTCCCCGGGACACCTCCGCCTGGGTGGTATAGGGCTCGTACCAGGTTCCCGAGCTCCGTGGTCGGCCGGCCCATGGCCGTGCCGCCGCCGACTTGATCGCCATCACTCCGACATCGTTGTCGACAGTATGCGCCAGCAGCGCCTCCGCGTCCCGCCGGTAGGAGCCATCCGACCACAGCTGCGGGTTGACAGGGAACATCACCGTGTCCAGGTCGTAACGACCCAGTGCCTCGAGATGGGTGTCGGGCGCGGTCAGCTCGTGCCCGGTGATGCCCACCCAACGGCAGAGTCCCTCGTCCCGAGCCTTCATGATCGCCTCGAACGCATGCGACTTGGCGTCGAGCTCCGCCCGACTGTTGACCGCATGCAGCTGGTAGAGATCGAACTGGTCGCAGCCGAGCAACTGCAGCGACTCCTCCAGCTGGGCCCGAACCCCGTCGCCACTGTGTCGGAGCGTCTTGCAGGCAACGAAGAGCCGATCACGTACTGCGGGGATCAGCGGCCCGAGCAGCTGTTGCGCTCGTCCGTACTGCGGTGCCACGTCGAGGTGGTTGACACCGGCGTCCAGCGCCTCGGCAAAGACGGCCTCGGTGACGTCGGGATCAGCGTCCCAAAAGGCCGCCCCGCCGAGGACGGCCACCGACGAGTGGTGCCCGGTCCTTCCCAGCCGTCGTGCTTGCACACCTGCACCGTAGCGCCGTCGTGCGGAGGGGGCGATAGGCCCCGGCCGGACCGAACTCAGCCCGACGATGCAGCCTTGCGGGCAGCCTCCCACTCCCCCACCATGGCCCCGAAGCGCATCGGATTGTAGATATCCTCCTCATAGGACCACTTGTTGTCGCCCGCGTACTTGAGCAGGGTGAAGTTGTACTCCTGGTGGACACTGCCGTCGCCCGGGTCCCTCATACGGTTCCACACCTGGCAGACCACCCAGCCGCGCTGGTCATCGATGATGTACCACTCGATGGGGAACTCGGGCATGTCGCGTCCGGGGTAGTCGGACATGCACGAGCTGATCCAGTCGAAGATCGCATCCCGACCTTCGAAGGTACCGAAATGGTGCTCGATGTAGGTTGCATCGTCAGTGAACTGGTCGGCCCAGATCCTCCAGTCGCCCGTCTTCCCGGCATCTTCAGCCTTTCGCTGGTACTCGGCAAAGGCATCCTCGATCTCCGTCCTGCTCCACGTTCCCACGTCGTCCACTCCTTGCCGGCTCCTGGTGTCCCGATCAGTGTGGGCTGCGGCGGCGATCCGGTCAAGCGGCGCCCGACCGATGGTCGAGGGCATTGCCACCCCGGCTCCGGTGATGGCCCCAACCGACGTTCCTGTTTCCCTAGCCGGGTGCCGGGTAAAAGCAGGGCATCCATCCGTCGATGCCGAATCAACAGCAAGCGAACAAAGGAAGGAAGATGATTCCCATGGCGGCTGGTTCGTCAACCACCGGGGTCCGTCCGGTCCGCCGGAGAGCCTTCCCGTACGGGTCCCCGGCGACTCCTTCACCCCGGTGTTGGAGCTGATCGACGGTGTTGGTCCAGCCCGCCGACGGCGAGCGCCGGTCGATCGCAGAGGCGATGGATGCCTTCACCCAGCGGGCCGACTACCCGCTGATGGTGGTCACGGTGGGATCCTCTGATGGGGAGATCAGCGGGTGCCTGGCCGGGTTCGTGACGCAGTGCAGTATCCAGCCTCCTCGATTCCTCGTCTGTGTCTCCAAGGTCAACCACACCTACTTTGTCGCGGAGCGGGTGACTGGGATCGCACTTCACCTACTGGGAGCGGACCAAACCGATCTTGCATCGCTGTTCGGCGAGCAGACCGGCGACACCTTCGACAAGTTCGAGCACTGCCATTGGCAACCGAGTGCAACGGGTGCTCCCATTCTCTCCGAATGTGCCGCATGGTTGGAGGGACTGATCATCAGCCGCTCGAGCGTAGGTGACCACCAAGCATTGCTCATTCGACCCCAAGCCGGCGGGTCCGGATCGCACACCGGGCTGCTCACGTTGAAGACCGCTCCAAAATTTCAACCTGGTCACCCCGCGTAGCGGAACGGAACCGCGCCTCCCGTGCACACCTCGGCGGTTTGACTTGCTCAAGCTATGGGTAGCTGACAGTCATCGGTCAGGGACGTGTCGGTCCCAGGAGAGAGGATCCAACCCACAATGGTAATTCTCCTCGCGTTACTGATCGTATTGCTGTTCGCAGGACTGGGCTTCGCTCTTCACGTGCTCTGGATACTTGCTGCCGTGCTCCTCGTACTGTGGCTGGTGGGCTTCGCGGTGGGTCGAGGCGAGAGCGCCGGCAGTCGCCGTTTCTATCGCTGGTAGTGCAGTCAGCCACCGCCGGTAGACGCACTCTTCGGCGCTGGAGTCGTTCGCACTCACGCTTCCGTCGTGAAGGCTTGACGGAGCTTGGCCAAACTGGCCGACAGAAGCCGCGAGACGTGCATCTGGCTGACGCCGATCTCGGTGGCGATCTCAGACTGGGTGAGGCCCTCGACGAAGCGGAGGCTGACAATGGTGCGCTCGCGTTCTGGTAGGCGGGACAATGCCCGTACCAGCAGCATGCGGTCCTCGGCACCGTCAAAGCCGACGTCGAGCTCACCCAGGCGGTTGCTGATGGCCCCGTCCGACCGGTCGGGAGCGTCGATCGACGTGGTGCGGTAGCTCTGCCCCGCCTCGAGAGCCTCCAGGACCGCCTCCTCTGATGCACCCGTCGCCGCCGCCATCTCCGACACCGTCGGCGGCCTTCCCAGCTCCTGGGAGAGCGAGTCGATGATATGGCCCAGCTCGAGATAGAGCTCTTGGATCCTCCTCGGCGCCCGGATCGCCCAACCCCTGTCGCGAAAGTGACGCTTCAACTCACCGATCACCGTCCGAGTGGCGAACGTCGAGAACTCCACGCCTCGCTCCGGATCGAAGCGGTCGACGGACTTGACGAGCGCGAGTGAAGCCACCTGCACCAGGTCGTCATAGCTCTCGCCACGATTGGTGAAGCGCCTGGCTAGCTGGTGAGCCAGGCCGATGTGGGCCTCAACCAGCTCGGAGCGAAGCCGCTCGTCTCGGGTGGTCGCGAACGCTGCGAATTGTTCCCGCGTCTCGCCGGGTCGGCCCACCGGTCCAGCCATCAGCCGGAGTTACGGGCCCGTCGCTTGCGCAGCCATGCCCGGCGTTGACCTTCCTCGATGTCCTCTCCGTGTTCGTCGACCAGAGCGTCGAGGATCCGCGCCGAGAGTCCGTCAAGTGAGCCATCGCTCGCCCCCTCGGACTCGCTCGCCCCCCCGGACTCGATGGAGTCGGTCCGAAAGCTGCACGTGACTTCGATTTGGTCGTCGTCATGACTGAACCGAAGGTCCAGTCGGCCATCACCGTCGCCCTGGACGAGCGAGACGCACAGTTCGTCGACGGCCAGGCGGAGATCTTCGATCTCCTCAATATCGAAGTCGGCCCTGGAGGCCACCGTGGCCGCCGCCAACCTCGCCAGGACCACCAGATTTGCCCGGACCGGAATGGTCAGCTCCACGACGTCACTCATGGGATACCTCTGCGCGCCCGGTCTCACCGGTCTGATCACTGCTCATTGGGCCGAGGCCTCCCCGAGCGTCGGGAAGATCGAGAAGAGCTCGGTGAGGCCGGTGATCTCGAAAATCTTGAGGATTCGGGGCTCTGCCATAGCGATCCGGAGGCCTCCACCGGCAGACTGAGATCGTTTCAGGGCACCGATCAAGACGCCGAGGGCGGTCGAATCGATGAACGTGACACCGAGGAGATCGGCGACGACCAGGCCATCCCGATCGATGGCCCTCTCGAGGTGCTCACGCAGGTCGGGCGCGGTGGCGACATCCAGCTCTCCGACCACTGAGACAACGGTGCAGCCGTCGCCCGTCGTCTCGGCAATGGCAAAGGCATTTTCCACGTGCGCTCGTTTCTCCTAGGCCGATAGGACAGGTCGGGCACCAGCTCGGCGACACGGTGTGGACTGGGCGGCCATGGCCAAGGCTACCGTTCCGACCACCGTTTCGGTCCACTCGGTGAATGGGCAGCCGGTCCGGCCGATGCAGAGCAGAACCGTCGTTACCGCAGCCCTTTCAAGCTCCCGATGCCTAAGGAGTCGCCGTGTGGATCGTCTCCGCTTGCCCGCGCCTCCGCTCCCTCGATCTCGGTGATCGGCTCAGAGGTGAACAGATAGGTTCGAAGGTGGCGGTCGAGCACGGGGTCCTTTCGACGCAGCCACTCCAAAGTCATCGCGGCGTGCTCTTTTTCCTCATCACGGTTGTGAGCAAGGACATCCGCCAAGCTCGCATCGGTTGTCGCCTCGACACGCTGGTCATACCAGTCGATCGCCTCTAATTCCTCTTGGATCGAGACGATGGCGCGGTGCCGGTCGACCACTTGCTCCGACAGCCGCTCAGCGGACTCATGAAGTCCCGCGCTCTGAGCCATTGGCTACCTCCTCCTTCTCGCAGCGGCCTGGTCGCCGGTACGGCACTGCATCGAGCCCAGGAATCAACGTACTCCCGCCGAACGGAATTGGATACTGATCCGAGGGCCCACTGGCCGGGTCGTCTTCGGCACCGAGTGTTCCCAGGTGCGCTGACAACTGCCCCCCATGACCAGAAGGTCTCCGTGTCCGAGGGCGAATTTCCGGGTAGCGCCTCCGTCCTTGGGTCGCAGCAGGAATCGCCGGGTCTCGCCGAGCGACACGATGGCCACAAGGGTGTCGTCGGCTGAATGGCGCCCGATGGTGTCACCGTGCCAGGCGACGCTGTCCCTTCCGTCGCGGTACAGGCAGATCCCCGTGGTGCACAGGGGGGCAGCGGGTTCGTCACCATACGCCGCGGTGAGCCCATCCCTGGCCACTCCAAGGGCTGGGTCCGGCAATTGCTCGCCGGTGCCATAAAAGGCAACCATGCGGGGAACGTCGACGGTCCTGTCGTACATCCGTCGTCGCTCGGATCGCCACGGGACGGCCCCGACCAGTCGTTCGAAGAGCGACGCGGAACCGGCAATCCAGTCACGGCGAAGATCCACCCAGGCCCCAGGGGTGAGGACCGTCCGCTCCACGGCCGACCCCAGGGAGCGTGGTGCGATCTCGTCCCCCAGATCGAACAACGATCGCTGGTCGACTGCCATGGCCATCAGCGTATTACGAACATGTGTTCGTTTCAACCTCGGCGATCGTCGGGGAGAGGTGGAGTGGGAAGGCCGCGAGACACTGGTGCCTAATGATCGATTGCCTGTTGATCGAGGGCGGACCTGGGTATGTTCCGCCGCGGATGTATGACTGCCAACTAGTTCTCGAACCAACCGTCGACTCGCTGAGGATCAGCCGGGAGGCCGTGCGCCGCACGCTGACCTCGATCGATCCCGAATGCATCGAGTTGGCGGCAATTCTCACTGACGAGGTCGTAGCCAATGCGATCAAGCATGGAGAGCCGCCGATTGTGTTGGCGCTGGGAGGCAATGACGACCAGATCGAGGTGACGGTGACGGACTGCGGCGCGGATCTGCCGGTCCTCCGCACTCCCGAACCGGCCGCCCAGACCGGTCGCGGGATGAGGATTGTGGACGTGCTGTCCGACGAATGGGGGGTGGAGGAACTTCCTCGTGGGAAACGGATCTGGTTCCGTTTGGATCTGCCGAGGCCCGGCGGAGGACACGTTGAGCGCGCCCACCAGGTTCATGGCCGGGAACGGTCGCCCTGACAACCGAATCGGGCGGGGCGAACGGGTGAGTGCGGGACCTCCATCGCCTCGTTCTCTCCTCCCACGCCTCGATGGTCTCGGATTCATTCGCCTCGGGCTCCGGGCCGGGAACCGGTACGTGGCAAAACGGTGGCATAGAACGCCTCCCACCAGGGCATAACAACTATTGTTAGAGGTAGTGACAGATGAGGCGGCGTCTTCGCTCGGGAGAGGAGTGGCCAATGAGCACGTGGGCTCCGGGGACAGCCCACGGGTACTGCCACGAAGCGTCTCTCTACCACGACGGTGACGAGTTCCTCGAGGCGGCGATCCGCTTCATCGAGGAGGCGGTCGAGCACGAAGAGCCAGTGTTGGTGGCACTGGCACTACCCAAGATCGCCGCCCTGCGGTCCAGGGTCACGAGAGCGGCCAGCAACGTGATCTTTGCCAACATGGAGGAGTTGGGGAGGAATCCGGCCCGAATCATGCCTGCGTGGCAGGTCTTCCTCTCCGAGCACCCCGCGGGGCGCGGCCGTCTCCGGGGGATCGGCGAACCCATCGTGCCGGCGCAGGATGCCGCCCGAGTCGCCGAATGCCAACGGCATGAGGCGCTGCTCAATCTGCCCTTCTCCGACCAGGACTTCTGGTTGCTCTGCGCCTACGATGCATCGGCGCTCAAGCCGGAAGTGATCGACGAGGCACGCCGGAACCACCCCTACGTCCGCGAGAACGGCCGGTCTGGGCCGAGTCGGGAGTACGCTGGTGCCGATATTCTGGCCATGCCCTGCCGGGAGTCCCTGCCGACACCACCCGGCTGGGCGGCGTCACTGACCTTCGGTGAAGGCGATCTTCACCTCGTCCGCCGGTTGGTGGGCCGGCACGCGGCCCAGGCGGGAATCAGCGAGGACCGTGTGGCCGAGTTCGTCCTCGCCGCCAGCGAGATCGCCACCAACTCGATTCGTCACGGAGGTCGCGCCGGGACACTACGGGTGTGGCGGGAATCCGGCTGGTTCACCTGCGAGTTTGCTGATGCCGGACGAATCCTGGACCCGATGGCCGGCCGCGTCTGCGCGTCCACGGACGCCAGTGGCGGACGTGGACTCTGGATCGCCAATCAGATATGCGACCTCGTTCAGATCCGGGACACCGAGGCCGGCACCGCAGTTCGCCTGCGGTTCCCGATCACCAGGGACCCGGCTGGCCCCACCCCGGAGGTGTACGCCCACTTTTGACGAGATGTCGGACACCGGGGGCCTCCACCCAGGGCCCTTTGCACCCCGTGGCGGCTCCACGGTGGCAGTGGCCAGGGTAAAATACGGCCGCCAGATGGCAGGGCAGGATTGCCCTCGGCGCATGAGGGATGGGTGTGGCCGGGTCAGATAAATTTGAAATCACCGTCGACGAAGGCGACCGGCGCAACGGCAGCCGACTGAACAGCTCCGCCGTTCTGGCCGTCGTCGGTGAAGTCGACATGGCCACCTCGCCAGTGTTGTGGGATGCGTTGTTGCGCGCCCTCCGCACTGGTGACGTCACCGTGGACGTGGCCGACGTGGCCCTGATCGATGCCACCGGCGTCGGCGTTCTGGTCCGTGCCACCGACCAGGCCCGCAACATCGGTCGGGCCCTGACTGTGCGGGCACCGAGCCCGACCGTTCGTCGTGTGCTCGAGGCCGCCGACCCGAGCGGGTTCCTGCACGTCGAAGACTGAGCCAGCCCGGTCCAGAACCCCTCGATGCCTCCGTCCGGCCCGTGGTACCGTGATCGGCGGAAACCAACATACGCAGTACCGCCGCAATGGGGAAGCCGGTCGAATGCCGGCGCTGGTCCGCAACCGTGGACGGTGAGCCTGATGATGAGCCCACCGTGAGCCGGGATACCAGAGCGGTGGCAGAGCTCCGACTGTCGAGACACACGGACCGGGGCTCGGAGGCAGTCCGTGGCCGTTCGGGTGCGACGCTTTCGGGTCTGGACCGGGAAGCGAGAGAACATGAACCGTGCCCACCGCCTGGCTGCCACCGCCTTGGCAGCATCCTTGGCCCTCCTTGTCGGTATGGCACCGGCGACCTCCGCCGGTGCGACCGTCCCCGACGCGACCGTGAGTCCCGTTGCCCAGCTTCCACAGCTGCCAGCAGCCAGACTGGCCGCAGGTTGGCTCGCCGATCAATTCACGCCGCAGGGCTACATCCCCACCGCGCCGGGGTCGAACCAGGCCGATCTGTCCTCCACTGCCCAGAGCGTGCTGGCGCTGTCGGCAGCGAACGTGGACCTGTCCGTGGCGCGGACCTCGCTCACCTACCTGCAGTCGAACGTCGACCAGTACGTGACCGCGGACGGTGCTGACGGTCCAGGTCAGCTCGCGCTGCTGATCCTCGACGCAGCCTCGTTGGGAGCAAGTCCGGAGAACTTCGGGGGTACCGACCTGGTCGCTCGACTGCTGGCTACAGAGCAGACCAGCGGGCCCGACGCCGGGCTCTTCGGGACCGAGACCCAAGCCGCCGACTTCTCGGCCGGCGGGTACCAGCAGGGGCTGGCCCTGGCCGCGCTGGCTGCCGCCGGCGTGAAGAGTCAGAGTCAGGTGGGCTCGGCCATTACCTGGCTGGTCCAGGAGCAGTGTCCCGGCGGGGGGTGGACGAGCCCCGACAATGCCAACAACCCATGCAGTGGCCTGCCGGCCGACTTCGCCGGTCCGGACACCAACTCGACGGCGGTGGCCCTCGATGGCTTGGCCGCTCAGGGCGCGGTGACACCGGCGATATCGACCAGCGGCCTGGCCTTCCTGGGCGAGGGCCAGGACCCTGATGGCGGATGGTCGTTCTACCCGAACACCGTTGCCACGCCGGGCAGCACCGATCCCGACTCGACGGCACTGGTAATCCAATCGCTGATCGCACTGGGTTTGTCACCGACGAGCGCGTCGTTCACCAAGGGCGAGGCCAACCCGGTATCGGCGTTGCTCACCTTCCAACTGGCCTCGGGCAGCGATGCCGGGGCGTTCTTCTTCCCTCCTGCGCCGGCCCCGCCAAGCGCCATCTCCACCTACCAGGCGATCCCCGCCCTGGCCGCACTGACCTTCCCGTTCGGGCCCTCGGGCCGCTCCTACTGGGAGGTGGCCTCCGACGGGGGCATCTTCAACTTCGGCGACGCCGGGTACTTCGGGTCGATGGGCGGGACGCCGCTCAACAAGCCGGTGGTGGGGATCGCCTCCACCCCGGACGGCCACGGCTACTGGGAGGTGGCCTCCGACGGCGGCATCTTCAACTTCGGCGACGCCGGGTACTTCGGGTCGATGGGCGGGACGCCGCTCAACAAGCCGGTGGTGGGAATCGCCTCCACCCCGGACGGCCACGGCTACTGGGAGGTGGCCTCCGACGGCGGCATCTTCAACTTCGGTGATGCCGGGTACTTCGGGTCGATGGGCGGGACGCCGCTCAACAAGCCGGTGGTGGGGATTGCCTCCACCCCGGACGGCCAGGGCTACTGGGAGGTGGCCTCCGACGGCGGCATCTTCAACTTCGGTGATGCCGGGTACTTCGGGTCGATGGGCGGGGCGCCGCTCAACAGGCCGGTGGTCGGCATGGCCGGCACCCCCGACGGCACCGGCTACTGGCTAGTCGCCTCCGACGGCGGAGTGTTCAGCCTCGGCGACGCCGAGTACTTCGGGTCGATGGGCGGGGCGCCGCTCAACAAGCCGGTGGTCGGGATGGGCGCCGGGGCGGACGGGCTCGGCTACTGGCTGGTCGCCTCCGACGGAGGGATCTTCAGCTTCGGCGATGCCGGGTTCTTCGGCTCCCAAGGCGGCCAACCATTGAACCAACCAGTGGTGGGCATGTCGCCAAGTCTCGCCCGTCCGGCATAGCGATGTGACCGTACATGGGAGTGGCTGGTCGGTGGGCGAAGTGATGCGGAAGCGCTTGATGGCGTCGATCACGTCGCTGGCGGTAGGAATCGGCCTCGTCGTCGCGGCCGGAGCGGGACTGGTCATTCCGGCCACTCCGGCCGGGGCCGATCCCCCGCTGGACTGTTCGACCGGGGTCATCGTCGCCGTCGATTTCTCGCCATGGTCCGACACGCTCAACAGCGTCTGCGACTCGGCCCTTCCCGCCGATGGTGTGTCCGCCCTGCAGAACGCCGGCTTCGAGTTGACCGGGGTAACCGGCTACGGCCTGCAGTTCATCTGTCAGATCGACGATGACCCGCCCGGTGACTCCTGCACCAGCACGCCGCCGGCGAACGCCTACTGGTCCCTGTGGTACGCGGGGGCCGGCCAGACCGCCTGGACCTACAGTCAGCAAGGAGCAGAGGGGATCGAGCCCCAGCCGGGCAGCATCGAGGCGTGGGTGTTCGGCGGAGCAACCGGTACCGGGCAACCTCCGATACCGGCGCCCAACACGCTCGATTCGTCGCCTACGACGACAACCACCACGGAATCAACCCAGCCACCGACCCAGGCCACCGCACCGACCGGGCCGGCCTCAGCACCCATCGGCGTCTCTGCCGGTTCGAGTCCCGACTCGTCAGAAGGCGGGGCCACCGGAAGCCAGCACGCGAGCGGTAGCGGTAGCGGTAGCGGTAGCGGTAGCGGTAGCGGTAGCGGTAGCGGTACCGGTACCGGTACGGGCACGGGCACGGGCACGCGGCCGTCGGCCACCACCTCGACCACCTCCGGTCCCAGTCGGTCGGGACCCTCGACCTCCAACGGCACCAGGCCCGCGTCGGCTGGCGCCCCCCGGGGTACCTCCAGCCGATCATCGACGGGTCTCAAGATCGTGGACTCGGCGCCGGCGTCGGCCACACAACAATCCACGGGCTCACCGCTTCCCTTCCTCATAGGTGCTGCGGCGGTGGCCGTCCTGGGCGCCAGCGGTGGGCTCATCGCCTGGCGCAGGCGCCGGACCGGCTGACGGTGTCCGCCCGCCCGAACGGCTGGAGCCTGGCCGGCAGCCGACGGGTCCCGCGGGCGCTCCACCCGATGGCCTGGTGGATCTGGGCCCTGGGCCTGGCCACTGCGGCAAGCCGAACCACCGACCCTCTGTTGTTGATGCTGGTGCTCGGGGTGCTCGGGGTGGTGGTGGCCAACCGGCGCAGCGATGCCCCCTGGGCCCGAGCCTTCAAGTACTACCTGTACCTGGCCCTCACGGTCATTGCCATCCGGGTGGCCTTCCGGACCATCTTCGGTGGCGACATCGATGTGAAGGACATGCACGTCCTGTTCGTTCTCCCCCACGTCCCCCTGCCGTCGTGGGCATCCGGGGTACAGCTCGGGGGTCCGGTCACCGTGGAGGGCAGCCTCGGAGCCCTGTACGACGGACTCCGGCTGGCGTGCCTGCTGTGTTGCCTCGGGGCGGCCAACGCGCTGGCAAACCCGAAGCGCGCACTTCGGGCACTGCCCGGAGCGCTCTACGAGCTCGGCGTGGCGGTGGTGATCGCGCTCAGTGTCGCCCCCCAGCTGGTGGAGAGCGTGCAACGGGTTCGTCGCGCTCGCAAGCTGCGGGGAGGGTCCGGCGGGGGCTTCCACGTCCTGCGCAGCATCGCCATCCCGGTGATGGAAGACGCCCTCGAACGCTCCTTGCAACTGGCCGCGGCCATGGACTCGCGCGGATACGGGCGCACGGCGGGAGCATCCCCTCGGACACGGCGGTTGACCGGTGCATTGATGCTGGGGGGCATGGGAGGGTTGTGCTTGGGGGCCTACGGGCTCCTCGACGGCTCGGCGCCGGGTGCGCTCGGCCTCCCTTCCCTGCTCGGTGGATCGGTGCTCTGCTGCCTAGGACTGGCCCTCGGGAGCCGACGCGTGGGTTGCAGCCACTACCGGCCCGACCCCTGGAAGGCGCCCGAGTGGATCGTCGTCGCCTGCGGAATGGTTCCCGCCGCAGTGCTGACCGTCGGGCTCGGGTACAGCGGCGCCAGTCTCAATCCGTCCGTCCAACCGCTCCGTTGGCCGTCCCTGCCGTTGGTGCCGGCCCTGGCCATCCTGGTGGCCGCGGTGGCCGCGGTGGCCGCGCCCCCGCCGGTGCGCTCGGCACCGACGGCCGGTGATGCAGATGGGGGCCGGCTCGACGACCGGCACCTCGCCCGCCGCATCCAGCACGCCGATCCGCCGGTCGGGGTGACCGCATGATCGAGTTCGACCAGGTGACCGTCACCTATGTCGGGGCACCCACGCCGGCCCTCCGGGACGTACGCCTGCGCATCGAGGAGGGCGAGCTGGCACTGGTCGTCGGACGCACCGGCGTGGGCAAATCCACGCTCCTCGGCGCCATCAACGGCCTCGTGCCCCACTTCACCGGGGGAACGTTGGCCGGACGGGTGACCGTGGCCGGCCGGGACACCAAGAACCACCCGCCGCGGGAGCTGGCCGACGTGGTCGGCGTGGTCGGCCAGGACCCCCTCTCGGGATTCGTGACCGATACCGTCGAGGAGGAGCTGGCCTACGGCATGGAGCAGCTGGCGGTCCCGCCTGACGTCATGCGCAAGCGGGTCGAGGAGACCCTCGACCTCCTCGGCATCGCCGAGCTCCGCGACCGACCCCTCTATCAGCTGTCGGGCGGGCAGCAGCAGCGGGTGGCCATCGGTTCGGTGCTCACAGCGCACCCCCGCGTGTTGGTGCTCGATGAGCCTACCTCGGCATTGGACCCGAATGCCGCCGAGGACGTTCTCGCCGCCATCACCAGGCTCGTCCACGACCTCGGGGTCACCGTGGTACTGGCCGAGCACCGGCTGGAACGCGTCGTCCAGTACGCCGATCGGGTGATCGAGATCGCAGACGACGGTGCGGTCACCGCCGGCCAGCCCGCGACCATGCTCCGAACCACCAGGGTGGCGCCACCGGTCATCGAGCTCGGCCGCCTGTCCCGTTGGGACCCTCTGCCCCTCTCGGTGCGCGATGCGCGCCGGGTGGCTGGCCCTCTCCGGGGGCAGATCGGCTCACAGCCGGCGCCCCCCCAACAGCGATCGGCACCCCGATGCAGAGGGGCAACCGTGCTGCACGCCAAGAACATCGTGGTCCGCTACGGAGCCGTCATCGCGGTGGGCGGGGTGGACCTCGATCTCGCCGGTGGCGAGGTCACCGCGGTGATGGGACGCAACGGGTCGGGGAAGTCGTCGCTCCTCTGGTCGCTCCAGGGGTCGGGGCCCCGTCACAGTGGCACCGTCGACGTCCAGGGTGTCGATCCGACCACGCTCTCCTCGGTCAACGCCCGAGCGTTGGTCGGGCTGGTACCCCAGACCCCCGCAGACCTGCTGTACCTGGACACCGTCGCCCAGGAGTGCGAGCAGGCCGATCGTGAATCCGGTCCCCGGCCCTCGGTCCGTGCCAAGGACCTGTTGGACCGCCTGGCCCCGGGTATCCCCGAGGACGCCCACCCCCGCGACCTGTCCGAGGGCCAGCGGCTCTCGCTGGTCCTCGCCGTGCAACTCGCCGCCGCGCCGGCCGTTGTCCTGCTCGATGAGCCGACTCGTGGATTGGACTACGGGGCGAAGAAGACCTTCGTTGCCATCATCGATCAGTTGGCCGCTGACGGCCGCTGCGTGGTCGTCGCCACCCATGACGTCGAATTCGTCGCCGCCGTGGCCGATCGTGTGGTGGTGATGGCGGCCGGTGACATCGTGGCCGACGGTCCGGCTCCCGAGGTGATGGTGGCGTCGCCCTCGTTCGCGCCGCAAGTGGCGAAGATCCTCGCTCCCCTCGACTACCTGACTATCAACCAGGTAACCACCGCCTTGACACTGGTCGGCCGATGAACGGAATGGCGCGGGCAATCCGAGTCGGCTACCGATCACGAGCGATCATCGTGATGGCGTCCTTCCTCGGCTTCGTGGCCTTCCTGTGGCCCTTCGTGGTGGCTCCCGGCAAGTTCGGGGACACGGCGATGGCCCCGCTCATGTTCGGGGCGCTGTTGGTGCTCGTGTTGGCCATCGTCTTCGCCGAGGTCGCCGACGGCAGCATCGACGCCAAGGCCATCGCCATGTTGGGGGTCCTCTCGGCGATCGGTGCCGCCCTGCGTCCACTGGGAGCCGGCACCGCCGGCATCGAGCTGGTGTTCTTCACCCTTGTCATCGCCGGGAGGGTCTTCGGTGCCGGGTTCGGCTTCACGCTGGGCTGCACGACGCTGTTCGCCTCATCCCTCCTCACCGGGGGCGTCGGGCCCTGGATGCCCTATCAGATGTTCGGTTGCGCGTGGGTGGGACTGTTCGCGGGGCTCCTCCCACCCGCAACGGGCCGGCGTGAGGTGCTCATGCTGGCCGCCTATGGAGCGGTGTCGGCGTACCTGTTCGGATTCTTGCTCAACCTGTCCTTCTGGCCCTTCTACCTCGACCCGCAGAGCAGCATCGCTTATCGTCCCGGGGCATCCTTGTCCGTCAATGTGCACCACTATCTGATCTTCGACGCCACCACCTCGCTCGGGTGGGACACCGGAAGAGCAGTCACCAACTTCGTCTGCATCATGCTGGCCGGATCGGCCATGCTGACGACCTTCCGTCGGGCGGCGCGCCGGGCCGCCTTCGAGGCACCGGTCCTCTTCGAGGTCGCCGTCAGCGGGGAGCGTGGGTCGGGACCACCAGGAACAGAAGCCGCCCAGCGGGTCGTTCGGTCATCGTCATCCGACGACGGGCAGTGATCGCCCCGCACCGGTGGTGCGCAGGTGGCGCAGCACCTCGCGATAGGCATGCCAGGGTGTCTGCTCGGTATAGGCGATCCGGCGCTCGACACAGAAGGGTCGCACCAACGTGCGCGCCCGACGGAGGTTCCCTCGTGGCATGGTCGGGAAGAGGTGGTGCTCGATCTGGGTGTCCAATCCGCCGAAGAGGAAGCCGGTGAGCGAAGGCCCGGACAGGTTGCGCGAGGTGATCACCTGTCGACGCAGGAAGCCCAGCTCGTCGCCCATCACCAGCGTCGGCATGCCCACGTGGTTGGTGAGGAAGCTCACGCCCAGGTAGAAGCCGAAGAGCGACTGACTGACGGCAACGAATACCACCGCCCGCAGCGGGGAGAGGAGAAGGAAGGGCGCCACGATGAAGACACCGACGTGTGCCGCCAGCAGCCCCGCCTCGACAAGCGCCTTCCCGTCACGACGACGGGCCAGCGAGATCACACTGGCCACGTGGAGATTGAGTGCCTCGAGGAAGAGCAGGGGCACCAGAAAGACGGCCTGAACGCTGGCCACCAGGCGACCCAGGGTGCCGAGCGCAGTGGCCTGCTCGGCCGTGTAGACGAGGACGCCCGGCATCATGTCGGGATCCTTGCCCGGGCGATTGGTGTGGGCATGGTGGCGATTGTGCTTGGTCAGCCACCAACCGAAGCTGAACCCGGTGAACAGGTTCGCCACCACCAGTCCGACCAGATCGTTGTTGCGGCGCCTCGCGCAAATCTGGCGGTGACCGGCATCGTGACCGATGAAGCCCAGCTGAGCCATGACGAAGGCCAATCCCACCGCAACGGCCATGTTCCACCAGCTGTTGCCGACAGCGATGGCCACGGCGATCAGGACACCGAGGGCACCGACGGTCGTTGCGATCTTCGTGGTGTAGTAGCCACGTCGCCGAAGCAACAGTCCTCGGTCACGCACCGCCCGGGACAACTCGGCAAAGTCCTCGCTGTGCGACGCCATCTGCGGGGGCCCCGCGCTCTCCGTTTTCATGCCGTGTCTCTCGGTCGGTGCTCCATGGCACATGCGGTGCAGGGAGCGGGCCACGAAACCCATCTCCTCAGCGACAATCTGGACTCCGACCATCGCTGCGCTGTTGAACGTTGGTGAAACCCGTCAACCGAGTTACAGGAGACACACGGGAGGCGTGGTCGACTCAACCAAAGATGACCCCACCACTCTACCGCCTGTGACCACGCCCGCTTCGGCACTGATCCCTCATCGTTCCATCCACCTGCCCGGTGCGATCCGGGGTCCAGAGCGTCTGACGGGAGGCCCCCCGCCCATCCAGAGGTGCCGGGTCCCTGGCCCCGATCAGTGACCAGCCCTAGCCTCTCATCAGCAAACGAGACCCCCGGGGAGAGAAACGTGACCGAACGGAACCCGGCCAATCTGGTGGTCGTGCTGCTGGACAGCCTCAACCGCCATCTCCTCGAGGCCTACGGCCACCAGGAGTTCGAGACTCCCTGCCTCCGGGGGTTCTCCCAGACCGCCCTGCGATTCGCCGGGCATCATGCGGGCTCGCTGCCCTGCATGCCTGCCCGCCACGACATTCTGGTCGGTGCCCTCGACTTCCCCTGGCGCCCCTGGGGATCCATCGAGATCTGGGAGGATGCCATCACCCGGGCCCTGAGGGACGAGGGCGTGACCACCATGCTCGTCTCGGACCATCCCCACCTCTTTGAGACCGGGGGGGAGAACTACCACACCGATTTCACCGCCTGGGCCTATGAGCGAGGCCACGAGAGTGACCCGTGGAGGACCACCCCCGACCCGACCTGGGCGGGCGCCCCCGCGCTTCCGGCCGAGCGACCGCGGTACCACCACGCCTACGACGACTCCCGCACCTACTTCCGGGCCGAGGAGGATTTCCCCGGGCCCCGGACCATGTCCGCCGCCGCCGACTGGATCCGGACGTCGGCGGGATCGCATGACCGTTTCTTCCTGATGGTCGACGAGTTCGACCCCCACGAGCCGTTCGACACTCCCCTGCCCTATGCCCGGATGTACGGCAACGATCGTGAGGGGGCATTGGCCATCTGGCCCCCATACCTGGTCGACGCCATCAGCGGCGGTCATCTCGATCCCACCAAGGCGCGCCAAATCCGGAACAACTATGGGGCCAAGCTGACCATGATCGACCACTGGTTCGGCCGCCTCGTCGAGGCGATCGACCAAGCAGGGTTGTCCGAGACCACCGGCGTCATCGTCTGCACCGACCATGGGCACTACCTCGGGGAGCACGATCTCTTCGGGAAACCGGATGCCCCCATCTTCAGCGAGCTCGGGCGGATTCCGCTGCTGGTCCGCTGGCCCGGCCAGCAGCCTCGGGACATCGACGCTCTGACCACCTCCGTCGACCTGCACGCCACCATCGCCGACGTGTTCGGAGCCTCGGTCGACCATCCCACCCACGGTCGGTCGCTGGTGCCGCTGATCGAGGGGAGGGCATCGACGGTGCGTGAGCTCGCCCTCTTCGGATACTGGGGACGCCATGTGGGGATCACCGACGGACGCCACCGGTACCTCCGGGGTAGCGGACCGGACAACTTCCCCCTGTCGATATGGTCCAACCGGTGGTCGACCATGCCCATCCCGCCACTGCCACAGCTGCGGCTTCCTCGGCCCGACCGGCGAGCGACCCTACAGTTCATGCCGGGGACCGACGTCCCGGTCATCTGTCAACCGTTCGAAAAGGGTGATCGGCTCCCTTTTTGGGCAGGCCGCGAACCACCCTCGGACTCGTACCTGTTCGACACCGCAACCGACCCCGACGAGAGCGAGAACCGGGTCGGCGAAGCGGTGGAGGGCGAGATGCTCGATGCCGTCGCCAGCCAGCTCCGAGCGATAGGGGCGCCCGCCGACCTCCTCCACCGAATCGGGGTCGACTAGCCCCACCAGCCTCGATGTGCTTCGCTTGCCCGCATGCGCGCGAGTGCCCACAGGCGAACGGTCGCCATGACTGCAGTGGCGATGCTGGTGGTCGGTGTGAGCGCCGGCTGTTCCACCTCGCCCACCGCCAAGACGGCGGACGGGGGGGTGACCGCGGCGACCACCGCCCCGGTGGCCACCGGCGCCGCGGTTCCGTCCACCGGCTGTGCCACTCCGCAAGCCGGACCGGTGACCAACCAGCGCCAGAACATCGAGGTCGACGGGGCCACACGCTGGTACCTCCTCAACACCCCCGCTACTGGCGTGCCCAGCCCAACGGCGGGCACACCGGCAGCCTCGACCGGGTCCGCCATCCCGAGGCCGTTGGTCGTCGACTTCCACGGTCTCTCGGAAGGGGCGGTCATCCACTCGGAGACCACCAAGTTCGGCGCCCTGGGACAAAAGGACGGCTTCGTGGCCGTGTTCCCCAACGGGACCGGGAGCCCGGTGCAGTGGAACACCAGCGACCAGTCCCCCTCCAATCCCGACCTCCAGTTCGTAACCGCCATGTTGAACCAACTGGAGTCGACCCTGTGCATCGACACCAGCCGGGTCTACGCCAGCGGCCTCTCCGACGGTTCATTCATGGTCTCGCTTCTGGCCTGCACCATGTCCAGCCGATTCACCGCCATCGCCGCAGTGTCCGGCCTGCAACTGCCGAAGCCGTGTCACACCACCCGACGGGTCCCCATCCTCGCCTTTCACGGCACCGCCGACCCCATCCTGTACTTCAATGGTGGGGTCGGCACCGCCACCCTCAACAGGGTGCTGGGTCGGGGTGGGCAACCTTCCGGGCCGACCACCACAACCACCCTGCCCAAGGTCAACCTGCACGGCTCCGGCTATCCGGCCGCGGTCCAGGCATGGGCGGTCAAGGACGGCTGCAACCCGCGCTCGACCGATACCCGGGTCTCCAGCCAGGTCATCCGCAGGACCTACCAGTGCCCGGCCGGAACCGGGGTCGAGTTCTACATCATCCTGGGTGGCGGGCACGCCTGGCCGGGCAGCGAGATCAGTCGTGCCATCACCTCGATCACCGGCTTCACCACCTTCCAGATCAACGCCACTGACCAGATCTGGGCCTTCTTCCAGCGATTCAGGCTGTGATCGAGGGGCGATCGCCTCACCTCAGCGACCGCGCCCACACCCACCGCCCAGCCATGGGTCCCCACACCACTGCCGATGGCCGAATCTGTGGGACTTGTGTCATTGACGCCAAAGACCGATTGGTTCAGGCTGGCCGGTATGCGAGAACGCCACGTAGTGATCGCCGTGTACCCGGGGTTGCAGCCGCTCGACGCGGTCGGGCCGTTCGAGGTGTTCGCGGGGGCGACACGGGCGGCGGCGTCACTCGGTCGCGCCGGCAGCTATCGCATCACGCTGGCGTCTGCCGAGGGGGAGCCGGTCTGGACCGAGAGCGGTCTCGGTCTGTGCACCGTGCCCTTACCCGAGCCCGGCGAACCAGTCGACACCCTCCTCCTCCCCGGAGGTGATCGGGCGCGGTCGGCGCGCTGGGACACGGCGCTGCTGTCGTGGATCGGACGTGTCGCCCCGACGTGTCGGCGGGTGGCCACCGTCTGCACCGGGGCGTTCCTGGCGGCCGAGGCCGGGTTGCTCGACGGGCGGCGGGTCACCACCCACTGGGCCAGCGCCGAGGCCTTGGCGGCCGACTATCCCGCGCTGGAGGTCGATGCCGATCCGATCTACATCCGGGACGGAAAGTACTGGACCAGTGCCGGGGTCACCGCCGGGATCGACCTGGCCCTGGCCCTCGTCCAGGACGACTTGGGCGATGAGGTGGCCCAGACGGTCGCCCGATGGCTGGTCATGTTCTTGCACCGCCCCGGTGGACAGACCCAATTCGCCACACCGGTGTGGGTGCCTCGAGCGGAGCGGTCGACGGTGCGGACCGTCCAGAACCTGGTCGAACGCGAGCCCGACGGCGACTATCGGGTTCCCGTCCTCGCCGATGCCGCCGCCATGAGCGTGCGCCACTTCACCCGGGTCTTCACCACTGAGGTGGGCGAGACCCCTGGCCGGTTCGTCGAGCGAGTGCGGATGGAGCTCGCCCGCCGCCAACTGGAGACGACCGACGACACGCTCGAACGCATCGCTGCCCGGTGCGGCTTCGGCACCGGGGAGACCCTCCGTCGTGTCTTCCGACGCCGCCTCAACGTGTCGCCCGATTCCTACCGACGCTGCTTCCGCGTCGTCACCGGTGAACGGAGCTCCGCATGACCGACAACCTCCACGTGGCGATCCCCCTGTTCCCGAGGTTCACCGCTCTCGACGGCATCGGGCCCTATGAAGTCCTCCAGCGCATCCCTTCGATCGATGTCACCTTCATCGCTCGACAGCGTGGCGAGGTGCGTAGTGACAACGGCGCCCTCGGGATCATCGCCGATGGCACCTTCGACGATGTCCCGCACCCCGAGGTGGTCGTCTTCCCCGGTGGCGTGGGTGCACGCCCGCTACTGCAGGACGAATCAGTCCGCGAGTGGGTGCGACTGGCGCATGCCACGTCCCTGTTCACCACCTCGGTCTGCTCAGGATCGCTGGTGCTGGGCGCGGCGGGCATCCTCCGCGACCTCACCGCCACCACCCACTGGGCGTGCTACGCGGAACTCGAGGCCCAAGGCGCTGTGCCCAGCACTCAGCGGGTGGTGGAGCACCTGGACCGACGGATCATCACTGCCGCCGGCGTCTCCAGCGGGATCGACATGGCACTGCGACTGGTCGAGCTGCTGGTCGACCGGACCGCAGCCGAGGCCGCTCAACTGATGATCGAGTACGACCCTCAACCTCCCTTCGATTCGGGGTCGGTGGCCAAGGCGAGCGAGGCGACACTGTCGAGGGTGATGGAGTACGCCCGGCTACGCGACTGAGCGGGTTCTTCTGTCATTGTGGCCGCATTTCCGTGTAATTGTGGCCGCATGTCCGGCTGCCGATCGGCTTGCCGGTCCCTCGAGGCCGACCGACGTCAGTCGTCGAGTGCCTGGTACACCAGCGCCCGGAGCTGAGGACGGAACGGGTAGGTAACCGAGGGAATCAGCTGGGTCATGAAGACCACGGCCAGGTTCTCCACCGGGTCGATCCAGAACGCGGTGCTGGCCGCGCCACCCCAGTAGTACTCGCCGGCCGAACCGGCCGTCGCCGTCTCCGCCGGCCCCTTGCCGATGGCGAAGCCGAGCCCGAATCCGACGCCGTTGAACTCGGCCTCACCGAAGCCCCCGGTGGCGAAGCGGGCCAACTCCCCATCCCCGGGCAGGTGATTGCAGGTCATGAGGTCCAGGGTCTTCCGGCTGACGAGACGGTGCCCGTCGAGCTCGCCCCCGTTCAGCAGCATCTGGCAGAAGCGGAGATAGTCGCCCGACGTCGAGACCAGGCCGCCGGCCCCCGACAGGTACGAACGCGATCGACGGTAGGAGCTGGTCTCGGGATCATCCATGAGCGGTGGCGGCCCACCCGATCGGTGGCGATAACACGCCGCGAATCGCCCGAGTGACCCGTCGGGCACCGAGAATCCGGAGTCGACCATGCCCAGCGGGTCGAACACATTCGACTGGAGATAGCGGTCGAACGGCTCCCCCGAAAGGATCTCCACCAGTCGGGCGCACACGTCGGTGGACAGCCCGTAGTTCCATTTGGTGCCGGGCTGGAACTTGAGTGGGTAGTCAGCCAGCAGCGAGCACACCCCTTCGAGGGTCATCCCGTGCCTGGCCTCGCGGATGGCCACCGCGAAGCGATCGTCGGTGGGGTGACCGGGCATCAACCCGCCGGCCAGGCCGGTCATGTGCATAAGTGCGTCTCGCACGGTCATCGGCCGAGCCGGCTCGAAGGTGCGCAACGAGCCGTCCGGCTGCAACTCGCTGACCTTCTGGTGCCGCCACTCGCTGATGTAACGGTGCACCGGGTCGGTCAACTGAACCTTCCCCCGCTCGTAGAGCTGCATCAGCGCGAGCGACGTGATCGGCTTGGTCATGGAGTAAATCCGCCAAATGGTTTCGTCCTCCACCGGCTTGGAGCGCTCCCGGTCCATCAGCCCCAGCGAGCGCCAGTAGGCGACTCGCCCGTTGCGGAACACGGTGATCTGGCAGCCGGGGATCTTTCCGGTTCCCACATACAGATCCCCGAAGTGCTCGGTGAGCCGCTCCAGGCGCGTTCCATCGAAGCCGGCTCCCTCCGGGTCGACCTTCACGTCGCCACCCGTCGGTCCTTGGCCACCTCGTCATAGGATTCGTAGTCCGATGCGGTGTCATCGGCGTGCTCGAACTCGAGGAGACCGGCCTCACCCCACCGGTGCCGGAGGTACCCCTGGTTGGCGTCCAACAGGCCCAGCTTGCCGACATTGGGCACCAGCTTGGCGAAGAACGCACGTTGGAACCCCGCGAACGGAGTGGTCTTCATCTTGCCGGCGGCCGCGGCCAGGTGGGGCATCAGTGCGTGGAGGTCGACCCCGAGCCTCTCCCACACCTCGGGCGTCGTCGACCTCGCCCGGTTGCGGAGCGTGTTGTCGAGCAGGAAGTCCTGGCGATCCTTGAGCTCTGCTTCGGTGAGGCCGGCGTAGAACTCCTTCAGCGTGAGCACCCCGAACGCCACATGGCGCGCTTCGTCGGACATCACGTAACGGAGGAGCTTGCGCAACAGCGGCTCCTCGGTCCGCCGCAGCATGTCGCCGAACGCGGCCAGAGCGAGGCTCTCGATGACGATCTGCATCCCCAGGTAGGCGATATCCCATCGGCTGTCCTCGAGGAGTGCGGTGATCTGTTCCTCGAGGAACGGGCTCATCGGATAGGCCGGGCCGACCTTCCGGTCGAGGTATTTGGCGAAGACCTCGGTATGGCGCGCCTCGTCCATCGTCTGGGTGGCGGCGTAGTACTTGGCGTCGATCCACGGCACCGTCTCGACGATCTTGGCCGCGGTGAGCATCGCCCCTTGCTCACCGTGCATGAACTGGCTGATCGCCGCGGTGAACATCTCGATGCCGAGGGCGGTGAACTCGGCGTCGCCCCAGCTGGCAATGGGCGATCCCGACTCGGTGGCGGCAGCTCTCACCAGCTCCATCGAAGGGCTGTGGAGGTCGACCAGCGCCTCGGGATCGACGTCGGTGTCCCAGTCCAGATCGGTGACGCTGTTCCACTGCGAGGACATGGCCTTGTTGTACAGGGTGACCAAGGGTGTCCGGCACCGTTCATAGTCCCAGAGGTAGATGCGGTCGGCATGGTCGTGGACGAGTTTGAAGGTAGCCGCCATCTCGTCGGCTCCGACGGAGGAGGGGGTATCGCCCGGTGTCATGGGCTCCTCCTTCCGGACATGTCGGCGTTGGGCGCGGCCTGGGCCACCAGTCCGGGAATCACCGCACCGAGCTCGGTCGTCTCCCAGCGATCGTCCTTCTCGACACCCGGCCCCGCGACCCATCCCTCGGCCACGCTGATGCGCCCACCGTGCACATTGAACACTCGTCCGGTGATGGCGGCCGACTCACCGCTTCCGAGCCACACGACCAGCGGCGCGATGTTATCGGGATCGTTGGGGTCGAACTCCTCCGGCTTGCGCTCCCGTCCACCCTGACCGAAGCCCAGGTTTTCGGTCATCCGGGTCAGGGCGGCCGGCGCGATGGCGTTCACGGTGACTCCGTAGCGTCCGAGCTCCATGGCGGCGATGACCGTCATCGATGCGATGCCCGCCTTGGCCGCACCGTAGTTGGTCTGGCCCACGTTCCCGTAGATTCCCGAGGGTGAGGTGGTGTTGATGATGCGGGCATCGTTGGACTGACCCGCCTTGACCCGGTCCCGCCAGTACTCGGCCGCCCAGCGCATCGGGGCGAAGGTTCCGCGCAGGTGCACGTTAATCACCGCATCCCATTCCGAGTCGGTCATGTTCACCAGCATCCGGTCCCGCAGGATTCCCGCATTGTTGACCACGACGTCGAGTCCGCCGAAGGTGGTGAGTGCGGCATCGATCAGGCGCTTGGCTCCGTCCCAGTCGCTGATGTCCTCGCCGTTGGCCACCGCCTCGGCCCCGGTGGCCCGAATCTCCTCCACTACCTCGCCGGCCGGCCCATCGGACGCCCCGGTGCCATCCACCTCGGCACCGAGGTCGTTCACCACCACCTTGGCTCCCTGGCGGGCGAACTCGAGCGCATGGCCGCGCCCGATTCCACGCCCTGCCCCGGTGACCACGACGACCCTTCCCTCGCAGATCCCAGCCATGCCACCTCCCTTTCTCCGGACCGCCGGCGTGCTCATGTCGTCCCCGACTGTTGACGGTAGTGGTCGCGCAGGCGTCGCTTGTAGATCTTTCCGGTGTCCTCCCTCGGCAATGAGTCTACGAAATCCACCGAACGTGGGCACTTGAAGCGGGCAAGGCGGTCCCTGCACAGTGCCATGATCTCGTCTCCCAACCGCTCGCTCGGCTCCACCCCCGCCGCCAGCTCGACGACTGCCTTCACCTCTTCGCCCCATTCCTCGTCGGGAACGCCGATCACGGCGACGTCGGCCACTGCCGGATGTTCGAGGATGACGGCGTCGACCTCGGCCGGATAGATGTTGACGCCGCCGGAGATGATCAGATTGGAGGAGCGGTCGGTGAGGAAGAGATAGCCGTCCTCGTCGAGATAGCCGATGTCGCCGAGCGTGAAATACTCCCCTCGGTAGGCATCGTTGGTGCGGGCCCGGTCACCGAAGTACTCGAAGCGGGTTTGCCCCACGCCTCGCAGAAAGACCAGTCCGACCTGGCCCGGCCCCAGGGGGGAGCCACGTTCGTCAGCCACCATCACCAGTCCTTCGCTGATCGGACGGCCCACCGTCCCCGGGCGGGCCAACCACCCGTCTGAGTCCACGAAGGTCCCCACCCCCTCAGTGGCTCCGTAGTACTCGACAACCACCGGACCCAACCAGTCGATGAGACCCTGCTTCACCGATATCGGGCACGGCGCCGCACCGTGGATGATGAAGCGAAGCGAAGAGACGTCGAAACTCCTTCGTGTCTCCTCCGGCAGTGCCAAGAGGCGGTGGAACATGGTCGGGACCATGTGCGAGTGGGTGATCCGGTGGGACTCCACCAGTGCCAGGCACCCGTCGGGGGTCCACCGGTCCATCAGTACGATGCCCACGCCAAAGGCAATGGGTGCCAGCAGGGAGAAGGCAAGGGGTGCGGCGTGATAGAGGGGACCGGTGCACAGGTGGATGTCATCGCCCCCCTCCACATAGCCGTAGATATTGACGTGGATGGCGGTAATGGCGGCCGCGGCGCGGTGCACCCCCTTGGGCCGACCGGTCGTACCCGACGTGTAGAGCATGCTGGACCCGAGTTGGGGGTCGTCCAGATCTTCCGGCGGCTCGGAGATCAGTGCGTCCGCATACGACTCGAAGCCCTCGAGCCGCCCCCCGACCGCCAACCTCACCGCACCCGAGGGCCGTCCCGCCGTGGCCTCGATGCCCGAGGTGCCCAGGGATGCAGCAACCACCACCGCCTGGGCCTGGCAATTGTCGACGATGTACTGTGCTTCGCCGCCGGTCAGGTGCCAGTTGATCGGCGTGAGCCGGAATCCGGCACGCTGGCAGGCGTAGACCACCTCGACGAACTCGGGCCGATTCGTGCACAGGAGGGCGACCGAGTCGCCGGCGGCAAGGCCACGGCTCCGCAAGGCCCGGGCCAGGCGGTTGGCATTGGCGTTGAGCTGGGCGAAGGTCCGGTCGCCGGCAGGCGAGGCCACCGCCATGCGATCCGGTTGGCGTGCAGCCCACCAGGCCAGGAGCATGCCGCGCTCGGCCCACGCCAGGCGTTCGTCCCCGGCGATGTCAGGCTCCGGATCCGTCAACGAGTGAGCGCCGCCGCGCCGCTGAGCGGCGTCGTCCGTCCTCAGGCATTCTTGGGGAGATCGGCAAACGGCGTGGTGCGTTCACCGCCGGGCTCCTTCGGAAGGCCGAGGATCCGCTCCCCGATGATGTTGCGCTGGATCTGGTCGGTCCCACCATAGATCGACGGTGCCGGCGAGAGGAGGGCCATCTCGGTGACCAACGCATTCCGCGGGTTGCCACCTGCCTCGATCAGCTGCGCACGACCCTCGGCGTCGTACCCGTGGAGCATGCCGGCCGCTCCCAGTATTCCCAGCCCGACCTCTCGGGACAACCGGGTGATCTGGCTCATCGAGAGCTTGGCGATGTTGGGCATCCCTGGAATGTCGCTGCCAGACTCCTTGGCTGCCTTCAGGCGCAGCGCGTTGAGTCGGCCGAGCTCGCCGAGGGTGTACAGCCGGGCAAGATCCTGCCGGATCGATGGGTCGGACGCCGCCACGCTTCCTCTGGCCAATTCGATCATCAGGTCGGCACCACGCCCCATGGCCCGCAAGGCACTGGACTCTCCCTCATTGCCCGCGGGGCCGCCCTTCGGTTGTGCTCCCGCTTGCTTGGTGGCCGCGGTCCGCTTTCCTTTTGGTTGCTTCGGCTGAGCGGCGAAGTCCCCCGCTCGTCGTTCTAGGTGTCCGGCCACGGTCCCCGGAAGTGCCCCCGATCCCATGATCGATCCGCCGCCGGAGCCCAGGCCGGTGCGCTCGTTCATCAGGGTCGTGTTGGCCACGGCCCAACCCCGGTCGACACCCCCGATGACCGCGTCGTCCGACACACGGGCGTCGGTCATGAAGACCTCGTTGAACAGAGCACGGCCGGTCATCTCGCGCAGGGGCCGTACCTCCACCCCGCTCTGCAGCATGGGAAAGGCGAAGTAGGTGATGCCCTGGTGCTTGGGCACCTCGGGGTCGGTGCGGGCGAGCAACATACCCAGGTCCGAGTACTGCCCTCCCGAGGTCCAGACCTTCTGTCCGTTCACGGTCCACTCGTCGCCGTCGCGAACCGCCTTGGTTTGCAGGCCGGCCAGGTCGGACCCCGCAGACGGCTCGCTGAACAGCTGGCACCATGCCTGACGGCCGGTCACGATGTCGCGCACGTAGGTGTCGATCTGCTCCCTGGTCCCATGGGCGACGATGGTGGGAGCCGCCAACAACAACCCCAATCCCGCAGGGGCGCCCAGGGCACCGGATCCGGCAATCGTCTGCTGCACCCGAATTGCATCCGACCGCGAGACACTGTGCCCATAGGAGTCCTCGGGTAGTGACGGGGCAGACCAGCCGGCGAGGCCGAGACGCTCCCACCACTCGGCCACGGTCAGCTCAGGATCCCAGTTGGCCGTCAGCCATGCTTCTAGCTCGTCGAGCAAGGGATCAGATCCGGTCACCACGTCTGTCGCAGTCATGGGTGAGTCACCTCCTGATCGGCGCACGTCCCAGGACGGCAATGGAAAGGCCGTGGCGTTCCATCACTGCCCGCTCCTCACTTCGGGAGCAACGCCACCCGACGGTACCATTGCGTCGCCGATCCTGCCGCCCCGCGCCCTTCAGAACACGGCGCCGACGTCGACCTGTTTGACCCCCGAGTGAGGAGGGCACCGTCATGAGCTCGCAGCAACCCACCGACGTGCCCCCCATCGGTGACTGGAACCGCCTCCTCGACGGCAGAGTGGCGGTGGTCACCGGGGGCGGTGACGGCATCGGTGGTGCCATCTCCTCTCTGTTCGCACAGCACGGCGCACTGGTGGAGATCGCCGACGTCGATCCGGACCGAGCTGCCGCCACTGTCGAGAACATCGCCGATCACGGGGGCCACGCACGGGCCCACAGAGCCGACGTAACCGTTCCGGCTGATATCGAACGACTCGCCTCCGACGTCCTCGCCCACCACGGTCACGTCGACGTGCTCGTCAACAATGTCGGGGACCCGCGCACTGATCCGATTCGAGGAGTCGACTCCTGAATCGTGGCGCGCCATGTACGACATCAACCTGTTCCACGTCTTCGCCGTCACCCGCGCCTTCCTCGGGAGCATGACGGGTCGGCGGCAGGGCTCGATCGTCAACGTCCACTCGGTCGAGGGCATGCGCGGGTTCCCCGGTGAACCGGTCTACGCATCGATGAAGGCGGCGGTCGCCCACTTCACCACCTCCCTGGCGGTGTCGGTAGGTCGTTCGGGCGTACGAGTGAACGGGATCGGGCCCGACCTAACCCAGTCGTCGCAAGTGGACTACCTCACCGGATTCGAGGACCAGGATGGCCTCTGGCCGTCGTGGGCGCCGGTGGGGCGACTGGGCTGGCCGGAGGATCAGGCCCGCGTAGCGTTGTTCCTCGCCTCCGATCTATCGGCCTACGTCACCGGCCACAACATTCCCGTGGACGGCGGGACCAGAGCCGGGGGTCGGTGGTTCTACTCCCCTGCTGCGGGGAGGTTCGTCAACAGGCCGAAGACGTTGTGAGAGCCGGGTGGCCTGTCACCGGCACCGTGCGTTCCTCCGTACGGAGTCCGGTGAGCCGGTCATTCAGAGGGAAGCCGCTCGATCACCTCGCGGGGAAGGTGCTCGAGCACGGTGGGGGGAAGCTGCTCGATGACGTCGGTGGGGACTTGCTCGTGAACCGCCTCGACCAGCCGCTTCGACCGCGACCGGAGTGAGAGCATCTCCGAGTACCGCTCGTCATCCCCCTTCATCCCCGAGATGAGGGGTGAATGGGCAATGGCCGCGGCCCCCCCGAACATGACCAGCAGCGACAGGGCCTCAAGGGGCCCGAAGGCGCCCGCGGTCCTCAGATTGTCCCCGAAGAGGCCGATGCCAATGGCAATGCTGGCCAGGGGATCGACCAGCACTAGTGCGGTCTGGGAGGCGGCGATCGGGCCGGCGAGGAAGGCGTTCTGGGCCAGAAACAGCGAGCCCACCCCACAGATGGCCAGCGCGTAGGTCTGCCAGTGTCCGAAGATGTGTATCCAACCCGTGGCGTAGTAGTTGCCCACCATCTTGATGAGCGCCGCGGTGAAGGCGAAGCCCACCGCGCCGGCAGTGCCGAACATCGCCGCCCGCCACCAGCGGGGACCCCGCATGGTCAGCGCTATTGCCAGCAGCACGACGCCCCCGCAAATCGAGCCGACCACGATCCATCCGAGATTGGTAGGCGCCTGATTCCCATTACCCGGTTGAGCGAAGGCCAAAAAGCCGGCCAGGCCACCGGCGGCGGCCAGACACCCGATCCACTCCCACGGCCCGATGCGGAACCGGAACCACGTGGCCAGCAACAACACCAGGAACAGCAACTCGGTGGTGAGGATCGGCTGGACCTGGCTGAGGTCCCCAAGATGAAGGGCAACCGCCTGCATGAGGAATGTGATCACGATGAAGGCAAAGCCCAGCAGCCACACCCCACGCTTGAGCGCGTGGGTGAGCAGGCTGAGGTGCATCGACGATGACTCGGGGGCATCCTCCACCCCCATGCGCTGGAGGATGCTGGCCAGCGCATTGGACAGGGCACTGGCGACGGCGAGGATGTAGACCATCAGCCTGGTGCGCTTGCCTGGGCCCAGCCGGCGCCGCGATCGTCGCCCCTCGCCGAAGAGCGGAGATGGCGCGGTGGGCACGCGGTTGCCAACCTCGAGCAGGACATCGAATTCGACGGTACCGGGTCGGCCCCGACCTCCGAGCAGTGCGAGTGACGGCCAGGCAGCGGCCCAGTGGTCAGCCAACTTCGTGCCGGGGCCATGTACACGGCGATCCGAACTCCCGTCTGCACCCCCCAAGACAGTGTGACGCTGCCTCTATTCTACCGCTCCGCCCTGACATTGGAGAAACTAAGCCAGGGTCCCAGTTCGACGAGTCGTCGATTCCCCTGTTGCAGGGCCCAAGTGGGGGTGCAACCCTTGACCCCATGGCAGCCCGGGCCGGCGACGTCGACCCCGCCCAGCCCCCACCGCCGGCGATCTGTGTCAGGCCTGCGGTCGGCCGACGGTGAGGCGCGTCGCTGCCACCGTCGTGGCCGCCCTGGCTACGTACCTGCTGGCCCCGATGGCGGTGCCCAGCTCAGCGGTGGCGGCTTCGCCCGCACCCCCGCGCAGCACGGTGGAAGTCGGCGCCGTCCAACCGGCAGCCCCCACCACAGCATCCCCGTGTGCCCTCAACCTGGTGACCGATGCGGTGACCGGCACCGACGCCAGCGCGTCGGCAATCGGTTGGGCCGGGAACAGCGCCGGGGTGACCACCTGCCTGGGGGGATCCTTCTACGTGCAGGATGGGATCGACCGTGCCTTCGGCTTCGGCATCTATGCCGGCGGTCGGACCAGCTGGGTCGACGCCGACGGGTACCTCCCCGCCCAGATCACCACCTTCCACCGCAACGGGGCATCGGTCACCATCACCGAGCTCGCCGACCGGGTGGTCCTCGGAGGCGACGCCTATGTTGCCGTCTACTGCCGCGTGGCGGTGCGAAATCCCACCGGTAGGACGTTGGAGCTCGATCCCGACCCGTCGGCCGGTCTGACGCCGCTCGACGCCTCGCCCGATGCTGTCCTCCCCCATCGCTCGGTCGACCACGACTACGTGGTGGCCGTCGATCGTTTCGGCAACACCTATCCCTGGCCCTCCGCGCAGGCGTTGGTGGCCGCGGGTGGATTCGACGTGCACTTCGCCGACATGCGCGCCTTCTGGAAGGGTCAGTTGGCCCAGATCGCCGAGGTGAGCGTCCCGGACCCGCAGCTCGACGATGCCTACCGGAGCGGCTTCATCTACACGCAGATCGCCAGGAGCGGGACCCACCTGAACACCGGGGTCAACGGCTACCAGGCCGAGTTCAGCCACGACGTGATCGGGATACTGGCCAACCTGTTCACCCAGGGCGATGACGGCAACGCACACGCACTGTTGCTGGAGGCTCGGGACGTGGTGGGCTCCCAGGGGCAATACGAGGACGGCATCTGGACCTACTCGTGGCCGTGGGCCATCTACCTGCTGAAGACCGGCGACCTCAATTTCGTGCGGGCGAACTTCTCCACGCCGGGCCCCGCCGGCGCCACCGAACCCAGCATCGAGCAGACCGCACACCAGATTGCCGCCGACCGGACCGGGCCGGACGGCATCATCGGTGCCACCGACGACATCGACACCGACGGCTACTGGACCGTCGACGATTACGAGGCGCTGATGGGGCTGGCCGCCTACCGGTACCTGGCGCAGCGAGTCGGCAACACCGGGGAGGCGGCCTGGGCCAGCGACCAGTACGACAGCCTGCTCGCCTCCACCAATCAGACCTTGGACGCCACGATCAGCCAGTACCATCTCACCTACCTCCCCTGCTCCATGCTCCAGCCAAACAGCGCCAACCGGTGCAACAACCCCGAGGACGCCAACTGGGCGGCACCGTTTCTCTTCGGCCGGTGGGCCTGGGACGCGCAGCTCTTCGGGGCACCGGTGAACGGACCCGGGTTCCAGCTCATCGATGCCACCTACCGCTACGGGTTCGCCCGGCTGGAGGGCACGCTACCGGCGGAGACCTTCGGGGGCTACCCGTCGGACTACTACTCCACCGCCTACAACGCCGGCTACGGCAGCTGGGGCCTGGCCAGCTCGGACTATCGCGATCAGGGGATCCTCAGCTACGAATTCATGATCGCCAACACCCAGAGCGGGCCGTACTCGTGGTGGGAGAGCGCGTCCGCCCCGCCATCGACCTCGTCGTGGGTGGGATCGCACCCGGCCGCCGGACAAGGCTCCTCCCCGCACGCCTGGGGCATCGCCAACGCCAACAAGGTGCTGCTCGACTCCCTGGTGGCACAGGAGTCGGATGGCGGCCTGATCGTAGGTCGCGGCGTCCCCGATTCGTGGGTGGCCCCCGGCAAGACCACATCGGTCACCGGCTTCCCCACCACCGACGACAAGAGGATCTCGGTCAGGATCTCCGGCCGCACCAACGGGGTCGCCCTCACGCTGAGCGGTGACTCGCACGGTCCGGTCCTCTTCCAGCTCCCGGCGTTCGTAGGCGACATCGCGTCGGCGACGTCGGGAAGGATCGACGAGAAGACGGGCACCGTGCGGCTCCCGGCGGGTGTGGACACCGTCACCGTGGCCCTCATCCACGCACCACAGGACTAACCGCAGGACGAGGAGCCCTCACCGGTGAAGGCGGCCCTGGTCATCCAGGTCGTGCTCGGTATACTCGGTGGTCGTGCAGCCGGAGGACTCGATCGGCGTCGGCCGGATCGTTCGAGTCCTGAACGAGTTCGTACGGCCTCGGCGCCGTGGGCCGTCGGTGGCGGTGGACGTGGCTGCGTTCCATGTCCACGGTGAACCGGTCCCTGCCGTCGACGCCTTCGCAGCCGACTACCAGCCGTTCCCCGTCGGGGGATCGTGGGGGCCACCCTGGGACACCACCTGGTTCCGCATCAGGGGGACGATCCCGGTCGACTGGGTTGGCCGCGAAGTGGCGCTGGGCTTCCGCATCGGCAGCGCCGGCTCCACCGGATTCGGTGCCGAGGCCCTGGTGTGGCGAGACGGCCGCCCGGTGCAGGGACTCTCACCCAATCACCGCGAGCACGTGCTCACCACCAGTGCCACCGGCGGCGAGGAAATCGAACTGTTCGTCGAGGCGGCTGCCAACCCACCGTCCCCGTTCGGTGCAAATCCATGGCCCCTCCTGCTCCCCGATCCCCAGGGCAACCCCCTGTTCACGCTCCAACAGGTCGACCTGCACGTCCGTGACCCCGAGTTCGACAAGTTCTGGCACGACTTCCGGGTGCTGGTCGAGCTGTTGAGCGAACTCCCCGACGGCGAACCACAAGCGGCCCGCGTCCGCGCCGGACTCGAACGGGCATGCACGCTGTTGGAGCTCCCCGACATCACCGGAAGTTGGCGAAGGGCCCAGCCGGTGCTCGACGGGCTTCTGGCCGAGCGGGCGGCACCGGCCAGTCATGCGGTGAGCATCGTCGGGCACTCCCATCTGGACACGGCGTGGTTGTGGCCGCTGCGGGAGACGATCCGCAAGTGCGCACGGACGTTCAGCACGGTGCTCGAGCTGATGGAACGGTATCCCGACTATCGGTTCGTGGTCTCCCAGGCCCAGCACCTGGCCTGGATGCGCGATCTCTACCCCGAGCTGTGGGGGCGGATGAAGGAACGGATCGCCGAGGGACGCCTCGAGCCCACGGGGAGCATGTGGGTCGAGTCGGACTGCAACATCCCCTCGGGCGAGTCGCTGGTCCGCCAGATCGTCCACGGAAAGCGCTTCTACCTGGACGAGCTGGGGATCGAGACCAACGACGTGTGGCTCCCGGACGTGTTCGGATACTCGGCCGCCCTGCCCCAGATCATGAAGCAGAGTGGGATCCGGTGGTTCCTGACCCAGAAGCTCTCGTGGAATCAGTACAACCAGCTTCCCCACCACAGCTTCTTGTGGGAGGGGATCGACGGATCCCGCGTCTTCACCCATTTCCCGCCCGCCGATACCTACAACGGGAACATGAGCGTCCGCGAACTCCGCTTCAGTGTCGAGAATTTCAAGGACCACGATCGGGCCACGCGCTCGCTCTACCTCTTCGGTTGGGGGGACGGCGGTGGGGGTCCGACCGCCGAGATGCTGGAATCGGCCCATCGACTGGCCGACATCGAAGGACTGCCCCGCCTCCACATGGAAGGGTCTCGACAGTTCTTCACCGAGGCCGAGGCCGACATCTGCGACCCGGCGGTCTGGGTCGGCGAGCTCTACCTGGAGCTGCACCGGGGCACCTACACGACCCAGGCAGCCACCAAGCGCGGGAACCGCCGGGCCGAGTTCGCCCTGCGAGAGACCGAGCTGTGGGGGGCCCTGGCCTCCCGATCCGACCGCCCGCCGGCTGACGTCGAGGAGCTCTGGAAGCTCCTCCTGCTCCACCAGTTCCACGACATCATCCCGGGCTCGGGGATCCATTGGGTCTACGACGACACCGCTCGCGCCCATGCCCGGATCCTGACCGAATGCGAGAGCCTGGTCGACGGTGCGTTGGCGTCCCTGGTCGATGGCATCGACACCGACGTCGGTGACCACCCGGTGGTGGTGTTCAACTCGCTCTCCCACACGCGACGGGAGCTGATCTGTGTCGAGGCGCCTGGGGAGGTCACCGCCGCGGTGGGCCCCTCAGGGGCGGTCAGCCCGGTCCAGCGCGACGCCGAGGGGCGAGCCGTGTTCGAAGCCCTGGTGCCCCCCTGTGGCTACCAGGTCTATGCGCTGACGACCCGCCAGCCGGCACCGATCAGCGGGGTCACCGCCACGGCCGACTCCCTCGAGAACGAGCACCTGCGCATCGAGCTCGACGACCGGGGCCTGCTGGTGTCGATCACCGACAAGACCGCCCGGCGCCAGGTCCTCGCCCCCGGAGCCCGGGGCAATCGATTCCAGCTGCATCCGGACTACCCGAACTTCTACGACGCCTGGGACATCGACCGATTCGCCTTCGACCAGGTGGTCGATCTCGACGAGGTGGAGTCCGTCGAGTTGGAGGAGGCTGGACCACTGCGAGCGGGTATCCGGGTCACCCGCCGATTCGGCGACTCCCGGTTGACCCAGCTGATCCGACTCGATGCAGGCTCTCGGTTCATCGAGTTCGACACCGAGGTCGAGTGGCACGAGACCAACCGACTCCTCAAGGTCGCCTTTCCCGTCGACGTGCGCAGTCTGCGGGCCACCTACGAGATCCAGTACGGGCACGTGGAGCGTCCGACCCACGCCAACACCAGCTGGGATGTGGCCCGCTTCGAGGTGTGCGCCCACAAGTGGGCCGACCTGTCCGAGCCCGGCTACGGGGTGGCCCTCCTCAACGACTGCAAGTACGGCTACGACATCGCTGGCAACGTCATCCGCCTGTCACTGTTGCGCGCCACGACCTGGCCGGACCCGGTGGCCGATCGAGGCCACCACCGCTTCACCTACCGCCTGCTCCCCCACCCGGGCGACCTTCGGGATGCCGGGGTGATCGACGCGGGATACGACCTCAACGTCCCGCTACGAGTCGTGTCCGCCCCTCCCCATGGGGGGACGATGGGTAGAACCGGGTCGATGCTCTCTGTCGATGCCGACCATGTGGTCATCGAAGTGGTCAAGCAGTGCGACGACCAACCGGCGGCCCTGGTGGTCCGGATGTACGAAGCCTGGGGCCGCCGTGGCCCAGTCACCCTGCGGGCCCCGTGGACCATCGGTCGAGCCACCGTCACCGACCTCCTGGAACGGGAAGTGGGCGACGCGCCGTTCCGCGACAGCACGGTCACCCTCGACATGGCCCCGTTCCAGATCATCACCCTCAAGCTCGAACCGTCCGAGGTGGCCGCTCCGCATCGTCGAGGGTAGAGCAGGGGGCACGCCGAGCACGGCCGGCGTCATCCGAAGAAGACCTCGGCCTCTTCGTAGAGCTCAGGGGAGACCAGCTTGAGGTTGGCCGTCGCCTCGGAAAGGGGGACGAGATCGATCGCCGTCCCGTGCAACGCCACCATCTGGCCGGAGTAACCCCGATGCAACGCGTCGACCGCATGCAGCCCGAATCGGGTGGCCAGAACCCGATCGAACGCGGTAGGGCTACCACCGCGCTGGACATGGCCGAGGACGGTGGCGCGGGCCTCCTCGCCAGTTCGCTGGGCGATCTCGGACTCCAACAGCGTGCCGATGCCCGAGAGCCGAACGTGGCCGAATGCGTCCACCTCCCCAGCCCGGGCGGGCAGGGTTCCCTCCACCGGGAGCGCTCCTTCCGCTACCACCACGATCGGCGCATAGTGGCTGGCGAAGCGATGCTCGATGAACGCGCACACCTCGTCGATGTTGAACGGGCGCTCGGGGATGAGGATCACGTTGGCGCCACCGGCGACCCCGGAATGCCATGCGATCCAGCCGGCGTGGCGCCCCATCACCTCGACGATCAGCACCCGGTGGTGGCTCTCCGCCGTCGTATGGAGACGGTCGATGGCCTCGGTGGCGATCATCACCGCGGTGTCGAAGCCGAACGTGTAATCGGTGGCCCCCAGGTCATTGTCGATGGTCTTCGGAACTCCGACCACCGGGAGCCCGGTAGCGGCGAGCTTGGTGGCCACGCCGAGAGTGTCCTCCCCGCCGATCACGATGAGCGCCTCTATCCCCAACCGGTTCACCGTTTCGAGAACCCGCTGCTCGCCGTCGTCGCTGCCGTAGGGATTGGTCCGACTGGATCCGAGGATCGTCCCTCCTCGAGGGAGGATGCCCCGGACGGCAGCCACGTCCAACGGCATGGTGTCCCCCTCGAGGGGTCCTCGCCACCCATCGCGGAAGCCGATGAATTCGTCCCCGTGGACCTGGACTCCCTTGCGCACCACGGCCCGGATGACTGCGTTGAGGCCCGGGCAGTCTCCGCCTCCGGTGAGCACCCCTATGCGCATGACGGTGAGCGTACCCACCCCACGGGGAAGGTTCGGGAATGGGCACGCTCGACGGTGGAGGAAGGCCTGGCGCCTGGTGGTCCCCCCTGAAGATGCGACACCAGCCGGGTGGCACGGCGACCGCCCCCGAGGATCGCCGCGACACGAGCGCAGAGGTCGTATCCTCGGCACCGGGAGCTGGTGACCCCAGTCACCACGCCACAGGGAACCCGGGAGGCGGACCATTGACCCCATCCACCCAACCAACCAGTACTTCGCTCGACAGGCGCCGCCTGCCCCGAATGGTGGGCATTGCCATCACGTTGACCGCGTTCGGACTCAGTGGGTGCGGCGTGGTGAATGCCGTCAAGAAGGTCGAGCACGATGTGCGGGGCAACAAGGCCACCATCGATTCCTTCAACAGCAAGCTACAGTCCGGGGCGGCGGTACCGTTCGAAGCGACGTATGTGACAACGGGCAGTTCGCCGGCGACCATCGTGTACGCCGTTCAGCCCCCGAAAGGGCTCGCATTTCAAGAGATGCCCTCGAGTGGCTCGGGAGCTGTGAGCATCATCGTCAACTCGTCGGGTGAGTACACCTGCTCGCCACCGTCCTCGGGTTCGGGCCCGAGCACGTGCCAGCAGCTGAACACCGCGAACTCGGCCGCCGAAAATCAGATCTTCGACTTCTACACCCCGTCTCATTGGATCACGTTCCTCCGCGACTTCTCGCTTGCGGCAGGCATTGCCGGCGACAAGGTGACCTCGTCGACCATGACGGTCAACGGCTTCACCATGCAGTGCGTCGACTTCCAGGCGTCGGGGGTCCCGGGTACCAGCACCATCTGCTCGACAGCCCAGGGCATCCTCGGATACGTCAAAGTCGCCTCCGATTCGACCAGCTTCGAGATCAAGAGCTACTCGGCTTCTCCATCCCCGTCGTTGTTCGAGCTACCTCCTGGTGCCACCGTGACCACCGCGTCGACGACCCCCTAG